>Ga0172381_10006488_pt1 | contig 11699 bp, 16 predicted proteins | sample Leawel6488metaG_FD_119754 | JGI IMG/M metagenome (GOLD analysis project Ga0172381, IMG submission 119754) | Leachate microbial communities from a municipal landfill in Southern Ontario, Canada - Leachate well 64-88 metaG | ecosystem: Engineered > Solid waste > Landfill > Unclassified | place... | reverse complement strand
TTTTTTGTTCTAACGATTTTATATATCTATGTAAAGAGGTTTTTGGAATGAGGGTATTTTTTCGAATTTTGGTTTGAGATGCACATCCTCCTTCCTGTATTAAAAAATCAACAATCTTTAGTTCTGAATCGTTAAAAGTCTTCATTAAATTATTCATATTAGAGGTCATATGGATTTTCTTTGTAATTTGGTTTTCGTTATACAATTCATTTTTTTGCAAAAACCTGTGTTTTACATTAATTATAACCCCAATTAAGACTACTAACAAAAAGCCAATTAAAACAAGCCACCACATACTAAAATATTTTTCCTCATTTGATAAACGGATTGTTAAGTGATAATCACGATTATCTTTCAAATCAAGAATTTCAAATCCAGATTGTTCTTTATATTTGGTAAGTATAACGCAATTACCTAAAGGAATATTTTCCAAACTGAAAACGCCAAAGTCGTTAGTTTTTAAAGGAGTTAATTCACTTAAAGACTCCTGACATTGAAAGTTTAAGTCTGCTGAAGAAACTAAATTATTATATGAATCAAGAACAATGCCGTAAATATTGGCAACTGGCAAGGCGTTTAATTCTAAATACCCATAGTTTACTGGTGTAAGTATATGTGCAAAATAAGAACGATCATCCATTAAAGATTTAATTGTAAAAAAATAATCTTCATTCTCTGAAATATTACAAAGAGTTATTTTGCCATTAAAATCTAAACTTTTTTCCACAACAGTTTCTCCATTGGTTTCAATCGAAACAACATAATTGACCAAAAGTTGGTTATTTTGATCAAAAAAACTAATTTCTTTACAAACAGTCTCCATCTCAGCAGAAACAAGAGATATTATGAAGAGAAAAATAAAAATTAATATTATATTATATTTTAATCGCATATGTTTAAATTAAATATCCATATTTAAAAATTTATCGTAAAACGTATATTAAAAATAAAGAGGTTTAAAGAATAGTTGACTAGAAATATTTGAATACTCCAAAATGCATTTAAAATTCAAGTTAAACGCGATGATGATTGGATTTATTTTTGAACTGATTTTTTCATTCTAAGCCCTGTATGTCTCGCTTTTAAAAATCGAAGTGTTTATAAATAAGTAGTTTATTATATAGTTTAGTCGTAGAAGAAAAGCGAGATATAGCACATTTGTATTCTAAGAAAGAAGACAAGCAAATGCGCACTAAAGAAAAATGTTATCGTTAAAAGCGTTAAAACCAAGCAAAAGAGAAAAAAAACGTTACATAGTGTACCAAATTACAGCAGAAAAAAAGAAAAACTTTAGTAACTCTTTGGTTTTAGAACTAAAAAATAATTTAGGAGTTTTTGGTTCTGCAAAAGCAGGTATTTTGCCTATTTTTTTCGACGACAAAACACTCGTAGGAATAATTAAAGTAAACCATAAAATGGTTGATGAAGTTAGAGCATTATTTGTTTTGATTTCAGAGTTAGACAAAATAAAACTTTCCATAAAAACTTTAGGAGTTTCAGGAATTTTAAAAAAAGCAAAAGAAAATTACATTCAATAATGAGGTAGAAAAAAATGCAACAAATGCAACATCAAATGATGGGATATGATAGAGCAATAACTATGTTTAGTCCAGATGGACGGTTACTGCAAGTAGAATATGCAAAGAAAACAGTTAGACTCGGAAATACTGCAATGGGTTTTGTATGTAAAGATGGAGTTTTACTTGTAACTGATAAAAGAATAGCAGATAAATTGGTTGTTAGTGAAGCAGTTGAAAAAATTTTTCAAATTGATGAACATATCATAGCAACAGCAGCAGGAATTATTTCAGATGCAAGAGTATTAATTGAAAGAGCTCAATCTAAAGCTCAAGATAATCAAATTAAATTTGATTCTCCAGTTGATACTTTGACTATTGTAAAAGATATTTGTTCTTTAAAACAATTATGCACTCAATCTGGTGGTTTAAGACCTTTTGGAGTTTCATTGTTGGTTGCAGGTGTAGCTGAAGATGGAATGAGATTATATCAAACAGATCCAACTGGATTATATTACCAATATAGAGCAAGTGTTATTGGTGAAGCAGAAACTGAAATTGGTGAATTACTTCACAAAGAATACAAAGAAAATATGAAAATTGAAGATGCTCTTAAATTAGCAATAAAGGGTTTAAAACAATTTTTAGGTGAAGCTTTCTCAATAGATCGATTGGATGCAGCATATATTGGCGAAGATCGAAAAATGAAAAAGTTGAACAAAGAAGAATTGACTAAATATATTAAATAAATGAGTTGAATCATATGGTAAAAGGAAATATGCTTATTGATGATAGGAAACAAATAGCAATTAATGTTGTTAAAATAAAAACACATGGAAAATATTTTGAAGTTGCTATTGACCCTGATAAAACTGTTGAATACAAGGAAGGTAAAGAAATTCCTATGTCTGAAATAGTTCAAGCTGAGCATATTTTTACTGATATGAAAAAAGGATTATTTGCTAGTCCTGAAGATTTGGAAGAAGCATTTGGAACTTCCGATGCTTTAAAAGTTACAAAAATTATGTTAGATAAAGGTGAAATACAATTCACTCATGCATATAGACAAAAATTGCATGATCAAAAATTCAGAAAAATTGTAACTACAATTCACAGAATGGCAATTGATCCTAGAACAAATCTACCTCATCCAATTAATAGGATAGAAGCAGCATTAGAAGAAGCAAAAATAAAAATTGATGATGCTAAGAGTGCAGATAAACAGATTAAAGAAATTGTTATCAAGTTGCAACCAATTATTCCTTTATCGATTGAAGAGTTTTCTTATTCAATACACGTACCTGTGCATTATGCAAAAAACATACAGAAAGTATTGAAAGCAGAAGCTACAATTTTGAATGAAAAATGGTTGGGTGAATCTGGTGCGATTTTTAATATTAAAGTTCCTGCGGGTAGAAGTAGAGATTTAATGGAGCAGCTTAATAGTCAAACGCATGCAAGCGTACAAATAGATAAAATATAGGAGATGTAAAAATGAGTAAATTATTAATAGAAGACAAAGAAGTTGTCGTACCTGGACAAATTGTCGCAGAAGGTATGGACTATCTTCCAAGTTATGGAACATACAGACTTGGAGAAAATATTTTAGCAAATAGAGTAGGTGTAGTTTCTTTAGATGGAAAAGTAATAAAAACAATTCCATTATCAGGAAAATATATTGCTAGACGAAATGATGTAATTATCGGACAAGTTTTTGATATTATGTCATCTGGTTGGAGATTAAAAATAAATAGTCCGTATACGGCTATGATTCCTGTAAAGGATGGAAGTTTTGAATTTATTCCACGTGGAGCAGATTTATCAAGATATTATCAAATTGATGATTATGTTGTTTGTAAAGTTACAAATATAACTAGTCAAAACTTAATTGATTTGAGTGCGAGAGGACAAGGTCTTCACAAACTTCGTGGTGGACGTGTTGTTTACATTAACACACATAAAGTACCACGAGTAATAGGTAAAAAAGGATCAATGGTTTCAATGATTAAACAAGCAACTGGATGTAAAATTGTTGTAGGACAAAATGGTGTTGTTTGGTTAAGTGGAGAAGATCCTAAATTAGAAAATTTAGCTGTAAGAACTATTGAAAAAATCGATAGAGAATCTCACATATCTGGATTAACTGATAGAATAAAACTATTCTTAGAAGAAGAAACTGGAACAACATTAGAAATTCCAAAAGAGGATTTATCAGATGAAGAAATTGAAGCAGTTAATTTTGAAGATAGTGAAGAAAATTTAAGCTTTGAAGAACATAATAACAATTCTAATGAAGAAAAATATGAGGATGAATAAAATGAAGAGAGTAGATGGAAGAACTCCTGAAGATTTAAGGCCTATTGAGGCAAAAGCAGGAGTAATAAAAAACGCAGAAGGAAGCGGTTATTTTAAAATTGGAAAAACTTGGGCATATGCAACTGTTTATGGACCAAAAGAAATTGTTCCAAGATTTATGATGCGACCTGATAAAGGAATTTTAAAAGTTAATTATAACATGATGCCATTTTCTGGACAAGGAGAAAGAGTTAGACCTGGTCCAAATAGAAGAGCAAGAGAATTAAGTTTAGTTTCTGAAAAAGCTTTGGCTTCTGTATTGGATTTAACAAAATTCAAAAATAGTGGTGTTGAAGTTTTTATTGAATTACCTCAAACTGATGCAGGTAGTAGATGTGCAGGCATTTGTGCAGCTTCAATTGCTTTAGCTGATGCAGGATTTGTTATGAAAGACATGGTTGCTGCTGTTGCTGTTGGAAGAGTTAAAGGTGAAGTTGTTGTTGACTTAAGTTATGAAGAAGAAGCAGATGAAACCGATGGTGGTGCAGTAGATACTGCTATGGCAATGGTTCCATCAAGTGAAGAAGTAACTTTACTTCAAATGGATGGTCAAGTAACAAAAGAAGAATTAATGAAAGCAATAAATATGGGTAAAGAAGCTTGTAAAAAAATTGCTGAAATTCAGAGAGAAGCAATAAAAAATAAATATGCTGTAGGTGATTTAAGATGAATTATACTGAAAAAGAACATTTATTAAAAAGCTTAAACGCAGGATATCGATTTGATGGAAGAACATTAGAGGATTGGAGAAATTTAGAAATTGAAACAGATTTAATTTCAACATCTGAAGGTTCTGCTAGAGTTAAACTTGGAAATACTGAAGTTTTAGCTGGAGTAAAATTATCTATTGGTTCACCTTTTGGAGATAGACCAAATGAAGGTGTGTTAATGGTTGGTTGTGAATTATTACCAATGGCACATGAATCTATTGAAAGTGGTCCACCAGGTATTGATGCAATTGAAATCGGAAGAGTTATTGACCGAGGTATTCGTGAGAGTAAATCTGTAGATGTAGAAGAATTATGCATTGTTCCAGGTGAAAAAGTTTGGATGGTTAGTGTGGATATTGTTCCATTAAATCATGATGGAAACATAATTGATGCTGGTGCAATCGCTGCTTTAGCTGCATTAAAAACAACTAGATTCCCTGAAATTGTTAATGGTGTTGTTAATTATAAACATCTTTCAGACAAAAAATTAATTGTTGAAAAGGAACCTATTGCAGTTACAGTTGGAAAAATTGGAGATCATTTAATTATTGACCCAACTAAAGATGAAGAAGATGTTTTAGATGCTAGACTTACTTGTACTATTGGTCAAGATGGAAAGTTCTGTTCTTTACAAAAAGGCGGAGAAACTCCATTTACAATTGATGAGATTGATCAAATCTTTGAATTGGCAATGGTTAAGTCTGACGAAATTCGAAAACAACTTTAATTTTTATTTTATTTTATTTTTCTAATACTAATTAAATATTGGTTTTGAATTCTAATTCTGCATGCCGTATTCTGTTTTCAGTCTTCTGCATGCCGTATTCTGCATTCCGCTTCACCAGTCCCTATTTGCCATTTCCAGGGATTCTTCATCACTTACATAAATCCATTTTCCATAAAACACATATCCTGAAAGTTCTTCTTGTTTTGCAAGTTTAGGAAAAACATCTATTTCAAATCGACCATATCCTTCTGGAATCATTTCTAAAACTTCGGGTTCTAATATGTAGCATCCTGCATTAACTAAGTTTGAAGGAATTTTATGTTTTGGTTTTTCTTCGAATGAGAATATTTTTGTACCATTTAATAAAACAACTCCATAATTACTTACATCTGGAACAGAAGTTAATGAAATTGTTGCCATAGAACCTGAATTTTTGTGGAATTGAAACATTTGATCAAGATCTATTTGAAACAATGCGTTTGTATTGCAAACTACAACTGGTCCAGTTATGTGTTCAGAAGCTAGTTTAAATGCACCGGCGGTTCCCATATAATCGGGTTCTTCAATATAAGTTACATTTTCTTTAAAATTTGTGTTATCGAATAATTCTTTTAAAGGATTTATTGTTCCTTTTCTTCCCACAATTATGAAATCATTTATCCCATATTTTTTTAAAGAATACATTATGTACATTATTATTGGTCGTCCATTAACCAATGTATTTGAAGGGCTTTTTTTAGATTTTCCTAAGCCTATTTTTAAGGGTCCACCTGCTAAAAGTATTGCTTTGGTTAAAGTTTTTTTTCGGAGTGCTTTATTTAATAATAGTTCTATTGCATGGCTTCTATTTTTTATGGTTTGTCCGTCAACAGTATGATCTACTTCATTAATTAAATCATCATCTAAAGTTATAGTTATTCGTTCTTTCATTTTACCCTCCATATGATAAAGTATGATATAACATGTGATAAAGTATGAGGGTATAATAAGATTAACCATATATTGTATATATTGTGTATTTTGAATTTAAAATTTAAATTTTTTATTAATCGATATGTATATAACGGAATAAATTTTTTCTAAATGATGAATTTTCACCGATGCATACAAACATTAAAATTTGGTTTAATTAGTACTTTACTTTATTCATGTTCATTGGATTTTGTAGATGCAGTTGAAATTAAATACGATTCTAAAGGAAGAGAAAAAGAAATAATTATCGAACGAGACTACAATAAAAATAATGTAATTGATTACAAACTCCATCAAAAAAATACTTATGATTCAGATAATAATTTAATTGAAATTTTATATAAAGAGTATGCTAAAGGAAAGGATTTAACTAAAATCTATAAGGAATATAATTTCGAATATGATTCAGAAGGAGAAGTTTCTTCTTATAATCGGGCTATTGATGATGATTGTAATGGATCTTGGGACATTTATGAGTGGATTACTTGTGAATATAAAGAAAATTTATTTTAATACAGGATATTAATTCAAGCATTCTAACATGCTTGTAATACTCCAAATTTGTTGTCTTGTGAAAGAATCTAAATTTGCATCTGAAGAAATATCATCTAAATCAGATAATAATTTATTTATTGTTAAAGACATCGTAGCTTGATCCATTTTTTTTAATTCTTTAGAAATTTGATTTAATTTTGCTTTAACGTTTCTTGGAATGTTGCTGTCTGTTTCTAATTCCGAAACATAAGATATTAATTCTTGAAGTTGTTCGTCCATGTCACTCACCTTAATTTTTCATTTGAGATAATAATTGTTTTTGTAATGAATCCATTTGTTCTCTTAAAGTTTTTTCTTGTTTTTCAATTGTACTTATTCTTACAGCACTAATTTCTTTTTCCGATTCTAATGATTTTATCAATTCTTTGGACGATTTTTTCAACATAACTTGTCCAACAATTTTGTAAGCGGTGTCTACTTTATTTAATTCTTCTATTGCGTTGTTTGCTTCAAATATTTGTTTTTGTATTAATTGTTTTTGAGAAATTATTGAAGATAAGTTTTGTTCAACAATACTTAATTTTTGTATCAATTCTTCGTTCATTCAAATTCCTCATCAACTATTTTTTTTGTTCTTTCGTAAATGGATAATGTTTTTAATATTACATTCATTGAAGATCTTAAAGCCACAGCATCATCTGCAATTAATTCAAAAATTAAATCTCCTGAATCTTTTAAAGTATATCTTGCTCTCGATGAAAATTCTTTATCTTCTAATTCAAATAATTTGATTAAATCTTCTTTTTCTTTTTTGTCTAAATTTTTTAAAACTAAATTACATTCAGCTTTCATCGTGCTTTTACTTTTGTTGGAGTTGTTCTTGCTTTAAAAATTATTTTAGCTCCACAATAAATACATCTAACTTTTTTCTTGATGTATTGATCTTTTATTTCTTTGTTACAAGAAAAGCATTTATATTCTGTCATGGTAATTCCTCTTTATTTTAAAAATAAATTGTCAAAAATCTTGCGATCTTTGAGCAAATTAAATTTGAGTTGTTCCTACTTTTAATTTCGGTAGTTTTGCAACAGTGTAAGCCTTACTTGTGAATTTTGAACCACATTTAGTACATGCCCAAATTCCTGCAGCTTCTCTTTTTACAGCCATTCTAGAGCAATAAGGACATTTATGATCTTTATGTTGTTCAGATTCTATTTTTCCAACTTTATCTTTTACAGTTTTACCATAACGGCTACCTAATCTCTTTGTTGAACCGTATGTTGTTTTTTTTGCCATTTTTATTACCTCATAACCAATTATGAGATGATGAACGTGAGTTCTTCACCTTTTGTAAATTTGATTAAAATGGGGTTACCCAGATTTGAACTGGGGTCCTATGGTCCCAAACCACAGATGATAGACCAAGCTACACTATAACCCCGCAAAACCTTGGATTTCGCGCAGTTTGAGGAATAAGATTTCGTTTATAAATCTTTTCTTAGATAAGATTATGTTTAAACAGTCCATAACGCTTGAATTTAAGCATTTTATGGATTAAAAGATTACTGGACCTATTTTCTTCTTAAACTCTTCAACCAATAACACTGGTGAAGGATCCGTTTTATATCTTAGAGCAAGGTATATTGCAATTAAATCTCCAACATAAACTGCTGAAATCAACTTTGTTAAGAAATCTTCTCCACTTAAGGCAATTTCTGTTGTTGCAACTCCTTTTGTATTGGTTATATCTTTCATCGCGTCCATTCGTTTTTGTATTCTTCTATGGTCATGATTGAATCTGAATGTGATTATGTGATAACTTGCTTTTAAATTTGTGAATCCCATCAACTCATTATGGTTTAATTCGCTGTATGCATGTGAGAATGCGTGTACTTTTGCATTTTCATTTATTGCAGTTTTTAGTCTATATGCTACAGGATACATCAAGTTTGAGGAATAAATTAAAGGTATTTTGTCCACTAATTTTTCACTTATAGATATTGCTAAGTCTTTAAAATTTGGTTTTAAAACAGTATTCATTATTTGTATTACTGAATTATCTTGAGGAGGCAATACTCTTAATTTTTCTAAAGCCTTTAAAAAGGGAAAGAATAAATATGAAAGTGCAGCTGTTCTTGGTTGATATCCTTTTGGAACTTGTAAAAAAGGTGTTTTGTTTAAATTACAAATTTCTTCTAATTTACCGCCAGAAGAGACTGTGAAGATGTTTTGAGTTATTCTAAAAGCCGTTTTATAGGCACTAAGAGTTTCTTCTGTTTCTCCTGAATATGACGCTACAAAAACAAGAGAATTAGCAGTTACAGTATTTGGAACATTATAGTCTCTAACTACAAAAATAGGTTTATTTATGCCTAAATTGATTAAATATGCCTTTAAGAAATCAAAACTTATAGCTGATCCTCCAACTCCTATGAAAACCAGTTGGTCTATTGGTGCTTTTAATGGTTGAAAACTCCATTGTTCGCCCATATCGAATGCTTTTTTGATGTCTTGTGCAAGACTTCTGTATTGTGATAATATGTCTTCTGTATCAAAAGACAAATAATCTTCAGGAAATTTTAGATAATCCATTTTAAACCCTCGCTATTATTAACGTGTACACATATATAAATTTATTACTTTTAAAGGCTAGGTTTTTAAAGAAAACGAGATTTTTAAAGATTATGCCTAGAATCAAAATTGAAACATTTGGATGTGCTCATAATCAAGCAGATTCTGAAACTATGAGTCAATATTTAATTAATTCAGAGTTTGATTTAGTTGATATTGATTATGACTTGATTATTTTTAATACTTGTACTGTTAAAAATCCTACTGAAGATAAGTTTTTTTCGCGTTTAAGCAATGAGAAGAAGCCTGTTGTTATTTGTGGTTGTATTCCTCAAAGTTATCCTTGTGATGTTCGTTTAGAAAATTATTCTTTATTGGGTTTGGATAATTTAGATTTAATTGTTGATGTTGTTCAAAAAACTTTGAAAGGAGAAGTTGTTCATATTTTAGACAGGAAAAATTTTGAAAGAAATTTTCTTCCTTCTTTTAGAGAAAATAAATTAATTGCTAAAATTCCTATATTACAAGGGTGTTTGGGAAATTGTACTTATTGTAAAACTAAATTTGCACGGGGAGATTTGAACAGTTTTTCTTTGATGTCAATTTTATTTCAAATTAAAAAGGCTTCAAGTGAAGGAGTAAGAGAAGTTTGGCTTGTTTCTCAAGATAATGGTTGTTATGGTTTAGATGTGGGTTTAACTTTGATTGATTTATTAAGGGAAATAGTTAAATTGAATTTAGATTGTAAATTTCGTATTGGTATGTTAAATCCTAATTTTGCATATAAATGTAGATTTGAATTAGCTGAGATATTAACTCATGATTGTTTTTACAAATTTTTACATATTCCTGTACAAAGTGGAAGTAATTCTGTTTTAGAAAAAATGAATAGAACTTATTCTATTGAAGAATTTGAAGAAGCGCTAAATGTAATCAAAGGAAAAAATGCAGATATTACTTTTTCTACAGACATAATTTGTGGTTTTCCTAATGAAACTGAAGAGGATTTTGAAAAAACAATTAAATTAATTTCTAAATGGGACTTTGTTTTGGTGAATGTTTCTAAGTTTTATCCTCGTAATGGAACTGTTGCTGCGTCTATGAAATTATTGCCTACAGATGTTGTTAAAAAAAGAAGTTCTAGTTTGATGAAATTGATTAAAGATCAGAAACCTTTAGATAAATATTTTGGTTGTAAAGTAAAAGTTAATTTTGTTGAGAAAAATTCAGGATATACGGAAAATTATATTTCTGTGCTTGTTGAGACTGACGAAAATTTGAGTGGGAAAGTTTTAGAAGTTGAGATTGTTGCTTGTGAACGATTTTCTTTAAACGGAAAAATTAATTTTTCTTTTTAACGTATTTTGTTTTCATAAATAATGAATTAGGTATGTGTAAAATATCTCCATTTTTAGCTTCAATACGCACTTCAAACATATTCATATCAACTATTGTTCCATCTATATTTTCAAGAGAAATTTTGGTGTTTAGGTTTATTAAAGCTTTTCTTTTAATTATCCATCCAGCAATTATATTTGGAAGTGAATCTTTTAAAGCAAGTATGAATGATATTGATAAAATTAATATTATCGCAATGAATAATATGTTTAATAGTAATGAAGTTATGCCTACGTAATTTAAAGCTAATACTGTGAACAATAGATAAATACTAACTTGAATTAAAGCTGAAATTAAACTTATTACAGAATATTTAAATCCTGTTTTTTTCTTTAATTTGTCGTCGAAATTTTTAAAGATTTTATGTATGAATTTTCCTGCTAAACCTCCAAGAATTAATCCAATTATGAATATTATTATTGCTATAGTTATGTTTGTTAAATAGTGATTTGTAGTAAATAAAGTATCTTTTGCTAAAAGTAATGTATCGTTCATATTTTGTTTGTGATGTGTTCTCCTTTATAAATTTTTATACATTTAACAAGGAAAGAAGGTAATCTTTTTTAAATTTAAATCCGTGTTTTTTAGTTAATTTAGCTATTGCTTTATCTGTTCTTGAGCCGTATTGTGCTGCTCGTTTAGGCCTTTGAGCAAATTCTTCTTGGAGTCCTAATCTCATTGCAGATTTTCTTAATATTATTTTTTTATCTTCTTTTGAAATTTTATATTTGGAAGGAATTGTCATAGCATATTCTATTAATTCTTTGTTTAAGAAAGGAATTAAACCTTCAACTTTAAAATGATTTGTGATTTTAAGCTCTCTAACTAAATCTCTTTCAAACATAGATTTTAAGCCATTCCAACATTCTTGATGTGGGTCGTTAGATTTATCGTGTCTATCATAACCTGCAAATAATTCTTCGCTTCCTAAACCACCGAATATATGTGTGCAAC
>Ga0172381_10006487_pt1 | contig 11699 bp, 18 predicted proteins | sample Leawel6488metaG_FD_119754 | JGI IMG/M metagenome (GOLD analysis project Ga0172381, IMG submission 119754) | Leachate microbial communities from a municipal landfill in Southern Ontario, Canada - Leachate well 64-88 metaG | ecosystem: Engineered > Solid waste > Landfill > Unclassified | place... | reverse complement strand
TACCCCACCTGAAACCAGGTTTGTACCCAGCTTTCGACAGCCTAATCAAGAACCTACTGATCCACTTGGTAACGCTTTCGTTTCCAAATTTCTTTGCAAGCTTAGTACTTCCGGTTCCTGGCCTGGTCATGTTAGATCACGTCTTCGTGTTCGAACCGACTGATTCGAACTTCCTTCTTGAATATCACTTCAGGTGGTTCGTCCGGGCGCCGAAAGGTCAGAGTCCAAATCTTCCCATCGAGATCAGTACAAGTGATCTCCCAACTTGAAGTTGATTCGTGTTCCTTAACACACTCTGCTGCTGCACCCAAGAAGTCTGCTGGAGTTCTATTTCTATTACAGGGTTTCCTAAGTTCTCGTATTAGGTTGTTCCTCAAGGCAGGTCTAGTAGACCCCTTGATACTGATGTTAGGAGTCCTCCAATCGGACTGAAGCTGAAGGTCTACCCTAATCATGTCTAAATCTGTATGAAGTCAGGAGCCCAAGCCCACCACCACAGAGAGTCCCAATTCATGTCCGCATTGATGCTACGGTAGTCTTCAAAGTCAGTGAAGATGTTGTACACTTCCTTTGTGTCGACATCCGCCAACCCAGCTCGATAGTGTTTACCACCATACCCGCTAGGTCGTAGAATAAGGATCCGAGCCCGCTTGTTGATTAGCTCTCGAGGATCGGTATTCCTCCACATCGGGTTGTCATTTGGATCAGTGTTTGTACACGACATCAGAAGCTCCTATGCTATCCAAAGCTGTGAACACCTTATCATCTTCAAGAGCTTGTAGTCTCTTTCGATTAAAGATCTCATCTCTAGAAGGATACGTCAGTGGCTTTCTCTCACCCATCACAAATGGAGGAACATCAAACTCCTTCGTTGGAGGAGGCTTCCAATTATTGTCAAACGTGGGCCAAGGTGGAAGGCTCCCTGGCTCCCTCTCCTCTTGAATCTTGAATGCCGCCTCGTACTTGACCTCCTCACCAGTGATAGGATCCTCAGCAACTAGCTCATCCCCCATTAGGTCAAGAAGTCCTGAGGGGCCTGGGGTGATGTAAGATCGACGAAAACCCCAACCCCGCTCAAGCATCACCTTCATGCGAGCATTGTAGGCTTCTCGGTTGACTTTGTTTCTCCGGGTCTCTTCGGCGAAGTCCTCAGGAGTGTAGTTCTCAACACCTATTCGGTGCATAGTTGGAAGGGTTACCATACATCCTTCTTCCCATACCCTATTGCAAGGATCACAGTACAGGATAGAGCCACCACCGTTAGCAACCCAGCGTATAACCAATTGTCAAAGTTTGTGCCATCTACCCGCGCCTGATGGCATCGACCTAAGAAGTAGAAGGCTGGGGACAGTAGTCCGAAGCTCATCACCACGAGGAAGGTTGACTTCTTCATAGCAACCACTACACCGAAGGTTCCTCTTTTAGTATCCTTTCAAACCTCGTCGGATACCTAATAGGCTGGTAATTGATGCATTGACTTGCCTCAGCCGGCATAGTCAATTGACGCATTCTCTTCAAACAAACTTTTTCCCACCACGGAAGATCCCTAAAAGGAATCGGAGAAGGATCGGTCGCACAATTTGAGCATGACTCGCAGAGGTTCACAAACTTAGCCATCGGAAAGGATCCGTTCAAACCGAGTCGGATACACAACTGGCCGATATTGGACACAGTTGATAACCTCAGCGGTGGATCTCCAGTGACGCATACCCTCCAAGCAAACTTTTTCCCACCACGGACGATCCCCGGCAGAAAAAGGCGTGGGTGGATTCACATTACTCAAACATGATTCGCAGAGGTTCCGTTCAGTCATCGGAGAGGATCCGTTGAAATCGAGTTGGGTAAAGCTCTTCAACCTTGGAATACTCATCCCAGAAGTCAACACAGCGGCCCTTCTCTACCGGAACCAAGTGAGCTCGTCGCTCATTATTCACAAACCTCAGTGTGATTTTGGCCACATGATTAGCCTTACACGTAACCCGATACTCCTCGAGTTCGGTTTTGGGACGAATAGCCCTAAGAAGTGGGTTGAGTTCTACCCTAAATTCAGAGGGTGGTTTAGGGAATACCGTACCCTTGTGGAGATAATTCCCTGGACAGTTGAAGCAGTAGTTACAAATCGTCATTGTCATCCAGGATTCGTTGAAATCGAGTACGATACGGGATGCCCTCGTAGTCAAGGCATAAGAATCTTAGAGACTCCAAGTGCCTACTTTCACCGCTTCCAACTACAGATACTGAATGCCCCTTAGAGCACTTTTCGCGTCCAGTCGCTTCGAATGAATTCGGGTTCAGTGTAATCTTGAATGGGGGCTGAGGGCAGTATTGGCAACCGTTGCAACGGGTCGTCATTCGAAGTAGCATACCACAGGAAAGCCCTGGTGTAGTATACTCAATGGCCGAAAATGATGATATCGAATCCTTTTGGGAATGGATCCGTCCACCGAAGGTAGCTGAACCTACAACTGCGGATATCAACGAGGCTATCAAACACAGTATCTCAACAGAAGCCTTCGCCTTAGATTACGCTCAGTTCGAGCAACAACTATGGAATGGGCTCGGTCTTCAAAGGCCTCAACCTACTGAAGCAGCACTCTCCCATGAGTTACAACATACGTGGAGGAGCATACCCACTGAGAGATTAGAAGAGGTTCGGCAGAGGTCTTTAGAACGCTTTGCTGAGTCACTCGGGGTACAAGTGAGAAGCCCTGATAGGTCAGAAAGTACTGACGTAACAAGACACTTTGAGGCTATCAGAACGGCCTTCTCAGCTTTAGGTGTTGCCTGTAGAACAGCCCAGTTTACTGACTCTTATGGAAGAAGGACTCTGGAGCTAACCTTTGAACCAACTCAAAGTCAGGATCCCACCCTGATAAGCTATCAAGTTAATTCACGTGGGGACTTAGTCATCAACATTGACCTCAATGAAACCACAATGAGACCTTGATCAGATCCAAGATTCAACCGCCGGCAGCTTTCGTATATTTGGCTCTTCTAAGCAAAACCTTCCTGGTGGGATCAATCTTCGAGCTTCTTCCAAAGTATTTGCCAACTGATAATCAACATGCGAGTAGACCTTATCTTTCAATACAGTTGATTCTCGCACGACATAGTGCCTTGGAAAGTCAAGAGGCCTCTCGTAAATTGTGAGGACACTGAGGCCCTCAGACATGTCTAGATCTTCGATTCTGTTGGACCCTTCAAGGATTACCCTAGTCATGACTTAGTACTACAGAAGTGGATGCTCATCGTCGATAACTCTCTCAAACCTAGAGGGACGAGGACCCTTGTAAGGTAAACCCCCAGTGGGTTCACTTACTCCGTGCTCTCGAACAAGCTCACCCTCTAAGTCAACCTCTCTGATGACCACCTCAGGTAGCAGTCGACTTAGGTTATTCAAGCTCTCTCTTGCAACCTCACGAACACCCTCCGTAAGAATAGGGCTATCCGGGCTGAGAATAGAGAATTCAATCCCAGGAAAAACCTTGCCAGAGCTAGCCTCTATTCTTAGATCTTGAATGAGACCTACTTGAGATCCATTCGAGTAAACCTTGGTACTCTGAACGGATAGAGATCTGCTCCCATTACCACTCTCTGGGTATGCTCTTTCGGCTGTGATAACCAAAGCATCCTCACTCAAGTTGGTTACTTGATGAAGACGGGTTGGCCAGGGTGGGGCTGTTTTTCGCCGTATAATGAAAACCTTGTCGAACTCCCCGATCTCAATTGTCGGCATAGGACCCCCTCAGACTAATCGGCGAAGGACCTCCTCACAGAAGTCCTTCCCGAAGGTATCACTAATCGCCTCATTGAGCTTAACTAAAACACGCCCCTTGTCGATTCCAGATTTGACCATCTGGTCACGAAGAATTGTCCAGTCAGGCAACCAACCTTTTCGAAGACAAACCTCGAAAAGCACATCGAACGGCAAGCCATGAGTTTCGAAGGACTTCCATATCCCGTCGACTACCAGCTTGCCATCCTGGGTTTTCCCTACCACCGTGATTAGAGGGGGCTTCACTTTTCCTTAGGTGGATCCTTAGGTGGATCCTTGGGGGCTGTCTTATGAAGCCAGTACCCCGTGACGGCCCCCGCCACTAAACCAAATGGAATCAAGATCGGAACAGCAACACAGGTTACTGCCCCGACCACAGCTCCAACCACACCAGCTGGTACAGATTTCTCGTCAACTTCAACTTCAATTTTCATGAGTTCCTCAACTTTCGGTTAGCGCCCCTTCTTACGAGCCGGAGGCTTTTGGGGCCGAGTCACTAGTGTGGCAGCGGTTATCTCGTAAAGGGCCGTCGATGGCCGCACTTTGGGGTAAATCAACCTAAGTCTAGCTTTTACCCTCTGCCTTTCGCAAAGGGCAAGAAACTGATGGGCTGCCTCACTGACACTGATTTCGTCTGCTATGTATACCCCAACCTATGACCGGCTACCACGTTTCTTCTGTCTATACATCTCGAGCCTGGACAAGATCCAACCAAGTAAGCCAGCAGCGCCCAAGCAACCAAAGAACAGAATGGCTTCTCTCATGGTGACCTCTAGAATCAACCAACTCACTCGCCCTGAAGGAGCATGCTACCCCCAAGGCTGGTCAATATCAGACTCAGGCCTTGGTGTTCAACATAACCTCGGTCCTCACAAAAGGATACCACCTTACAACCATAGTCACGTTTGCAGGTAATCGTTGCTAAACCATCACCCCCCAAGCTATGTAAGCGTTTGAGTAGAGGTAGGGATGCAGTGATGGACTCCTTAGCCTGTGAGCACTTACCACATAGTGAAGGAACTATGCAGCCACAGAATTCAAATAGGTCACCACACTTTGAGCAGGTTGACGTCCCGGGGAAACCATCAATACCACTCATGTCATGTAATCTTCTATCTCTCGTACACACCGGATGAATTCAGGGCTCCGCTTCATGGTCTTGTCACGTACTAATGGCAGAGGTGATGTGAAGTCCTTGGTGATGTTTCCAGGGTTGCGTCCCATCACATAGATGGTATCCCCAAGGTACACCGCCTCCGGGATGTCATGAGTCACCAAAATGATGGTAGGCTCAACACTGACCCAGATCTTTGCAATCAACTCCTGCATCTCATTCCGAGTTTGAAGATCTAGGGCTCCAAAGGGTTCATCCATCAAAAGGACTTTGCTATCGTAAGCCAAGCTTCGAGCAAGAGCCACCCGTTGAAGCTGACCACCAGAAAGGTTAGGAGCCTTGGCCCACTTGCGTTCTTGCCCCTCGAGGCCAACCTTGACGATCATCTCCATCGCCCTGGCATCCCGCTCTTTCTTTGACATACCGCGGTACCTCAAGCCCAACCCAACGTTGTCTAATACCGTGTAATGATCGAGAGAGGAGTATGCCTGGAAGATCATTCCAATACGGTCAGTGGGGAGCCGGGGACGGCCACCAATCAAAACCTGACCCTCAGTCGGAACCTGCAGACCACTGATAAAGCGTAGAAGAGTGGACTTACCGCACCCAGAGGCGCCGAGGATTACAACGAACTCACCCTTCCCTGGCTTGTCTTCAATTAGGAGGTTAACATCCTCAAGGACAACGTGCTCCCCACCACCATCGTCCTTGTAGACTTGTTTTACATTCCGCAACTCCAGGATGTCCGGGAGCTCGGTGTTGATCATCTTCACAGCTTGAACAGACGCCATAGAGTCTCTTTAGAAGTTGTGGACAAAGGTAATACGGCCTTCAGCGGCATTTCCACCCGCTGCATTCCGAACGGCCTTCATCAGTTCATAACCAGCAAACAACCCAAGGGAGTTTCCAGCACCAAATGCCAACTCAATATGGGCACCAAGAGGCATCCCTACGGTGCCCTTCATTCCAGAACCCCTGGTGTTCATGTTGTAGGTGTACTCAATTTGAGGACCTATGCCAATGGTGTCGTTCAACTTGTACAACACCCAGTCTCTTGTATGGATGTAGTCACTGGCTATCGGATTCTTGAATGGCGAGAAGAGCAGAGTCCAAACCCAAGATTCGAAGTAGATCTTGTGAAAGCTCACTATCGTGTAGAGCTGGGGAACATTGAGGGCTACAGCTCTCCTATCAGCCCAATCAAATCCAATGCCGGCCATAGGAGTCAAACTGACAGGGCCTAACGTCAATGACGGACCAAGATCAAACTCTCCATACCAAGAGTTCTTCATGCGAGATCCACCAGCAGCATCTGTGGTAACTGAGGGTGAATTCTCTACGATGAAGACTCCCGTAGCGAGACCTACTTTACTCGAGAGGGGGTAGGTAGCTCCTGCCCAAAGCTGAGTACCTAGCAGGTAGTCCTGATCGATACGGAAGTAGCTTGGGATTGGTTTATCCTCCTGTGCCAGAGCTGAGCTCGACAAGGTTAGAAGGATCAGCGCAGTAACTAACTTTCGCATATCACTCGTACTTGTGGGGGTTGACGAGCCAGTCGAGCCCGATAAACAACTTGTCTTGAATGAACCCTACAAGTAGGATCACAGTCAGTATGGCAAAGGTCTTATCCACCATTCCTTGCTTAGCGGTCGAGACAGCCATGGCTCCGATCCCTCCCACGTCATGCTGCATCTCAGCGATGGTCACATACGTCCAGGAGATTGCCACCAGCACTTTGATGTCTAGGATGACCTTGCTCCTGACATAAGGGAAGAACACAGTAGTGAACATACCCCACTTCGAAGCGCCGAGGGTGAACGCAGTCTGTTGGTAGATCACGGGCACTTCACGAACCCTCATCACAACCATCGGGAGCAAGTAGACTATGATGCCGGCTGCCAGGAACTGTATCTTCATCATATCATCGATCCCGAACCAAACCATGAAAAGCCCGGTGAGAGCAGTTAATGGTAGGTATCGGATTGCATCTACTTGCTTAGAGAACATTCCATCGAAGAGAGGGAACATGCCTATTAGGAACCCAAGAGGTAGGCATACCGCGACAGCCTCTAGGTACCCCATCCCATTTAGATAGCAGGAATAACCAAGGTTTCTAACCAGTGCAAACTTGAGGTGCAAGACTGGGTAGGCTTGAAGTACCTTCAGGGGCGGCGGAAGAAGGTATGGCGTAACCCATCCTGTTGAACAGACGGCTTGCCATAATAGTAGTAGAAATAGGATCCCACTTACCTGAAGGATGAGCGCTGCCCTCTTCCCTATAGACCCACGGATCTCAAGTAGACCTGTGTACTTGACCAATGCGGCCATCAAGGCCGCTGCAACGAACATGAAAATAAGTAGGGTTACTACTATCGAAACAAGATGTCCCTGCATATTACTTCTCGGAGGGTCTCTTCCTGATCCCGTGTTTGATAGCCAAGTCGTAGAGATGCTTTCGATCCATTCGAAGAGCCTTTGCCGCCGCTGAGAGGTTACCTGAGTACTTATCGAGAACAATCTTGAGAAGCTGAGCCTCGAAGGAGGAGACAACCTTCTCCTTCAACTGCCCGTAGCTCAGAGTTGGATCTACCTGAACTCTAACCTCAATGGTAGCCACTTTAGGGACCCTAGGATCCCTAAAGGGTTGGCTTTGAACAAGGTCAACCTCATCCATATCACTTGTCCAATAGTACGAAGTCAGTTCGGCGGTTCTTGGCTCGGCAAGGCTCAGTGTCATCAGTGCAGAGCGGGTTATCAGGGCCAGCACCATCCGGTAGGAACTGATTGCGATCAAACCCGATGGTACTCAGGTAGGCAACAACGGACTCGGCGCGGGCCTTGCTGATCCTCTTGTTGACGACAGCGTTGCCCGTGTTGTCGGTGTTTCCAACGATCTTGAAGTGTTGCCCGGGGAACGCCTTTGCTTGCTCCACAAACAACATGTCGATGATCCCCTTGGCATTCTCATCCAAGGTTGTACTGTTGGTAGCAAAGCTCACTCGAACTGGCTTGCTCGCTACGGCCGATGCTTGTTGGATCTGAGCAGTAGGAGCCGTGAACACGACCTTCTTGGCTGCCGCTTGAGCCTTGTCGTTATCAAGCTTCAGATCCTTGATGAAGTCCAGGTCAATGATCTGACTATACGGTAGAGGGTTCTGAGCCAGGTTCAGCTTTCCATACACCGTGGTCATCTTCTCATAGAGTTCCTTACCAGTAGTTCCCTTGTAACTTGGGTCGAGCCCAAAGAACTGAAGGTTGTCCCCATAGGTAGTGAGTCGAACATTGTTGATAGCCTTTAGGCAGAACTCCGGTTGATACAAGGGGCAACCCTCATGGAGGATATTGGCCGCCTTTGACTTGGCTGCTGAGGATTCATTGATCTCAGCCGCACCTTTCAACCAACCCCTGACCAATTTGAGTAGGTCATCCCGGCGCCGGTCAAACGTTGCTTGCTTCACGAAGAAGCCATCAGCGATGATATGGCTGGCCTGTTTGGTGCTGATCAGAACATGTGCCCCAGCAACCGCTGTAACAGCCTCATCATCACCCGGTGACCAAACTACAGCTGCATCAACATTCCCAGACTTGAAGGTATCGACCGCTGTAGCCGCGTCCTTCTGTTTGACAATGGTGACATCCATCGGCGAGACACCAGCCGAATCCAACATCCACAAGAGGAGGGTGTGGGAGGGGGTGCCTTCTGCAACAGCAATCTTCTTGCCTACCAAGTCAGAGGTGGTCTTGATCTTGCTGGTGACTACGATGGCATCACCACCTTGGGACCAATCCGATTGAAAGATCATCTTGACGACAGTCCCGTAGTTACCGCTCTCTGTCGGGAATGAGTCATAGGTTCCCCACATGAGATCCATGACACCGTTACGGAACGCAGCCCTGGAAGCATCATAGTCATCCAAGACAGTGAAGTTCACGCAGATCCCCTCTGCATGATACCGGCTGTTGGGGTTATCCTTGAACCCACCGTTCCAATACTGACCTCCGACGTACCCACCCCAAGTTACGACTCCAACCTCTATACACTTGTGAGGTCCGGAGGCAGCTACCGTAGCTGCATTAGGGGCATCAGCGGATCCATCCTTACCTGATCCACTAACCATGAGACCCTTGACATCTCCTTCTCTCTGACCTTCAGGAGCGATGTACTTCCGAAGAGACCAGAGTCCAGTTAGTATTAGTCCTGAGGACAGTATGAATAGACCAGCTTTGCCGGCACCTGTGAGTCTTGCCATTTTCTTGATTCCTGTTGTGGTTAGTTACTACTTACGTTCGAAAATCTTGGAGAACGAGCTAGGACGATCCCCATTCAAAGTAACTTGTTGCTGCATCTCAGCCAACTCAAGGTCATCTGTACTGGGGTGGTCACTAACACGAACTTTGAGGCCCGGTTGTAGTCGACTACTCTCATAGCTCAGAATGCCATTCTTTTCCCATGAGGAGAGAAGTGCAAGGCCTTCCTTGTTGAAGATGTCGTTCTGAAGATCCATGTTCGAGAAGGTCGAATGCGACGCCTCGAAGAACCGATCCATCTCACCTAGCTTGTTGCCAATATCCGAAGCGATGTACTCACAATCCTGCTCGAAGATAGCTTTCTTACGGTCTCCTTCGATGAGCTCCTTAGCTCCTCTCATCGCCTTGTATGCCGACTTAATAGCTTCATACTTAGAAATTAGGAGCTCTACTCGATGTTCGGTATCATCTTTGAGTAAGTCGAGATTCCGCTTCATATGTTTGAGGATGGCAGATGTTTGCTGCATCTGATCCAAAGTCTCAGCCATCTCCTCAACCCACTCCTTCTCACGTTGAGCCTTGTTCGCATTCAGAGTGGTATTGTCGAGATCTCCATTTCTCTGGGCGGCTGCAGCATACTTCAGGAAGGTCTCAACATTCTTCCTCCTAGTGGAAATCTTCTGACTAAGACCCGTGATCTGCCCAGCTAGTTGCTCGAGATAACCTTCAATCTTCCTGAGCTTCTCTATCATATCGAGAATGTAGTTCCTCAGGATTCCGATAGGATCAATGGTAATCCAAACCCCAGTGAACTTGCGCATGGCGCTCTGGAAGGTCGACTTGACCCACCAACGGAAATTGTCATTTAGCAAGAGAGCTATACTGGCAATTAGTGAACCTGCTAAGAATCCAGCATAGAGTACATTCTGTAGAAGCTTGATGATTGCTTCTATGTTGTAGAGAATAATACCCCCAGCGACACAACCGAGTATACTGAGGATAGCAAGGCCCATAGTGCCTTCCGGCCTCTCGAGAAAACCTTTGATCTTTTGCTGTGCGTCCATCTCAACTCACTTTAGGTAGGTTTCAATCTTGGTTCGGTCAGAAGTGAGGTTGTTTGCAATAGCTGAGCGGGTTGCTTCGAAAGCAGATCTCTTGTTTTGAATGTCCTGCTTGGCTTGGACAATCTCCAAGTTGATAGCATCTTGTTGCTTCCGGTGCTCTTGGATGGACATAGTGAGTCGGTTGATCTCTGCAGCCTCACCCTCGATGGTAGTAGCCAGGTCAGTAACAGACTTCTCTTTGGACGTTACCTGTTGAACCTCAACTCCACTCACGAAGGATTCGAATTCCGCAGCCTTACTCCCAATCACTTTGAGGTAATGGTCAACAGCGTCAAGTAGGACTTGCTTTGTAACCCCCATTGACTGAGCCGTAGCAAAGACTGCTTGGAATTTTTGCTCCTCAGTCATCGGTACCCCAGCCATTCTCACCAAGGAATCCCTGAACTCGATATAGTCGAATCCAGGAAGATTACTGGCTTCGATGGCCTCTTGAATGATCTTGGCCATCTCCGGATCCGGTTGCCCAGGGATGACTAGTGCCACTGGCTTAGGAGCAACCGAAGCTGGAGCTTCAGAAGCCTTTGGAGCCACCTTAGGCTTATTCGATTCTGTATCCACAAATACGCTTGCAAGCCTTCCGAATGTTTCGAACACAGGCGGTCTCCTTCAATGTTAGCGCTGTCCGATGTAGTCAAATCCAAAAGAAAAGTCAAGAAATCTTGGTCTTAGTACACCGGAAGACAGCTTTTACCTAAGATTCATAGCGGCTCATCGTTCGGGTTTGATTCTGGCACCATCGGAAACATGACTAGCAGTCAGTTTGAATCCGTCGACCAGCTCTTCCAAGAGTGGACCGGAATGACAGAAGAGCAGCAAAACTGGTTCCAAGATCAGGTTGCTCTAGCTCGAGGGAACCAACCAGTTGATCGAACCGCCTTAGAGATCAGAACTACAATTCATATGAGAATTGAAGCAGCGGTGAGAGAAGCCACTCAGGGTTTCGTAGCAGACAGAAGTCAGATGTACGCTATCATTGAAAGAGCTGTTCGTGAGGAAGGTGACAGGTTACTTAGTAACCAAGGTGTTAGGGGCTACCTCGAACCGGCTTCGAGTAGGCTCAACTTCGAAGAGTAGAGTGGCTCTTCAAGAAAACCTTCAACGATCTTTTCCAGAGGATGAGCCGATTGCCCCAGTGGACTTTGACCTAACGAGAAGTCCACTGGGGATCTAAGCCGTTCCTAGGTTACCCTGTTGGCTAGCAGCCGCCAAACATGATGTCTTGTTCAGCAAGACACTCTTCAGTTTCAATCCAGGGGAATAACCCAGTATTCCCTTCACCGTCAGAATCTTGGCATACGAAGTTATTGGCCCCTCGGATGCAACTCAGGTAGGTGTAGGCCCCGGATACGCAGATGGGGGAGAAGGTGTCGGCAAAGTTGCAAACACAGGTCTGAAGATCGATCGTAGTATTCCTTCCGCACACTGTTGGGTAGAGGGG
>Ga0172381_10006486_pt1 | contig 11701 bp, 23 predicted proteins | sample Leawel6488metaG_FD_119754 | JGI IMG/M metagenome (GOLD analysis project Ga0172381, IMG submission 119754) | Leachate microbial communities from a municipal landfill in Southern Ontario, Canada - Leachate well 64-88 metaG | ecosystem: Engineered > Solid waste > Landfill > Unclassified | place... | reverse complement strand
TATTTTCCGCACCTACTCCACCGCAAATACCTCTATCTCCCGTTTGCCCCAAGCCAGCGCCTCCGCATGGTTGCTGTAGTACACATCAATAATTCTGCCATCGTACTTCTCCCGTACCCACTGAGCCGTCCTATCCTGCACCGTGTAGCTGTGCCCGTCTATCATTATCTCTGTGCCAAATGGTAGCCATGCAGCCACAGAAACGCCCTCAATCAACTCTGTACCACTTGCACCATATACTTTGCCGCCAGGGCGATCATCCGCATACTTTCCGCAGCACCTCTTACATCCGCAAAATGCCGTTATAGTGTATTTGCCGAGAGAGGTTAAGCGTTCGCCGACTCTGTCCGTCTTTTCTGCCTCTTTCCGTTCAAACTCCCCTTGCAACTCCTGTGCCTGCGTTTCCAGCCCCTCTATTTGCCCTTGTGCCGCTTTATTTTCGTCGGTGAGAGTGATTATGTTCTGCTGCAATTCGGCGGCGCGTGCGGCTTCATGCTGCTTGTCCAGTTCAAGGGATACGCAGAGTTCGACGGTGAGGATTAGGGCGAGGATGTAGAGTAATTTAGATTTCATTCCATTCCTCCACCCTTCTCGCTGCAATAACGCACATATCGTATATCCTGCGCACCTCTGCTAATGTTGTACGCTGCCCGAAGAATAGGCGGTTAAACTTTATATCCTGTGTTGCCATGGATAGGGCTGTTTTAGCTAAGTTGGTCATATGGGTTTCCTCCTAAAATCATTCTTCGCACTTGCATTTATCAATAGGCTTTTTGCAATCAGGACATTTCGGCATTTTAAAGTTCTTTGCTCTTTTATTTTCAGCCTCTAATTCCTTCATGTCTGCATCCGTCATTACTCTGATAATGTCGTAATACATTACTTTTTTAGGCTCTTTTTCGGGAGACCACAAATCCTTTACAATAGCCGCCTTATAATCAAAGCGAACAATTTGAGCGGGACATTCACTATCCGATAACCCCGTTATCATGATTTTGTCGCCGATTTTTAATGAACTACATTCTTCTAATTTCATAAAAACTACCTCCCCCAGCTTTATCTATCCACACCGCAGCACTGTACTCTGTCGGTGTCTTAACCTAACTCCGGTTTGTATTCCTCAAATCTTTCGCATGTTCTGAAAATGATTTTGTTATTAACCCACCTTTGCAAATATCTGATTTTCTTCGGTGCCTTTGCCTTGTCGTAAATCATTATGTATGGGTCATAACCTAACTCTTTTAGCTTGTAAACGCGGTATAGGTCAAATTCAAAATCTGTTTCGTAGTTCGTCAACACATATACCTTTGCTTGTCTGTAATCAATATTTGTGGCGTTCTTAAAAGCCTTCAAATTGTGGATTATCAGGTCACTTTGATTATCTCTATCCCATGCGAAGTGAAGCATTTTAAGTTTGATTTGTTTCATTTTGTCAATTACTTCATCCGTCATAAACCGAATGTCTAAGCCTTGCGTGAAGTCCACCCATGCCTTGCTATCTACAAGTTGTTGAAGTATTTCAAGGCGATTGCAACAAGCCAGTGTATTAGGGTCACACAGTTTAATTTCTTTCTGCCCATTCCAGAACTGCCGCAAATCTGCAACCTGTTTACTTTGCAATCCTTCTTTCTTGCCAACAATGCAGAATGGGCAACCTCGCGGACAACCTCTTGTAAGAAATCCGTATGCTTTTTTCTCACCGCAAAGCGAATAGTCGGGATATGCGGTTTCAATCTCAGACGGGAGTTTATTATCTAGGTCATATCCGCTGCCCCCCCTAATGAGATTTTCACAATCAATGCAAGTGTTTTCGTCGGGTGAAAAATCAAATACCTTTGATTGATAAATAATGTCGTATTTCAGCATTGGGATAGCCCATTCAACTTGATCACCTTTCGCTTTGTGGTATGCGGATATTTTCATCAAGGCAAGGTTCGGGAAGTTATGCCCGTCTACATCTATTAAGCCTATTTTCATAACACCATCCTTCCTGTCTGCCACCTCTTGCGCTCACTCTGATCGCTCATGGCGTTGTCACGCTATTCACTTGTCAATGAACGCCGGTTTACCGGAATGTGGATTAGGCGGATAAAGCCTTTTGCTTGTCCAGTACCTTTTTGATGTAGCCTAAGCCACGCTGGTACACTAACGTTTTTATGCTGATGCAGGTTGTACCGTCTGGCTTCGTATACTTCTGCTCAATGCTTCTGAAATAGCCCCTGTCAATGAATTCCTGATACGGTTCGTTGTTATCCCTTAGAATCTTTTCTGCTCTCAGAATGGCGAATAGAGTGTTTCTGCCCTTACCATAATTCAGTACCTTTGCAGCTTGGGACATTTCAATTGCTGTCTTGCTGTCTGCTACTGCATCGAAAAATTCAGCTTTGGGCTTCATTAATTGGATTTGTTCATCCTTTTGGTCAAGCATTTTCTGCGCTTCGATTAAAGCCGATGCAATTAAGAGTTGTGGAGTCATTTTCTGGTGGAAATAATTTTCAACTAACATTCCGTATACTTCCCACGCTTTATCCGTGTTGAGAGATTTGGCATGAAGCAATGCGCCTTTTTCTGTCCAGAGGTACATTACTGAGGCATTTTTTGAACCGTCATCAATTTGATGATAGTTAATGAATTCAGTTTTTGCCTCACCTTCAAGGATATAATAATGTTCACCACCAACATAACGGTCTATGTTACGGTTGAAATTGTTGCTGATATTTTCTCTTGTGGTGCCGTATAGAGCTGATAATTGACCTGTGGTAAGAATCCTTTGATTTTTAACTTCTAATAATGGTAATGGAATAAGATTATTCATAGCGTTTCCTTTCTTGTAGGATTTTCCTTCTAGTGGTAAAATCATGTCGAAGGGAGGTGATTTTGCTGAAAACTACTGCAAAAGTTTTGTGTCCTTACTGCGGTTCATCTGAATACATCAAAAGGGAACCACCCAAAGGGGATTGCTTTTTCGTTTGCACCGCACAAGTTGCCGGCAGGGATATCAAAGTTTACTCTAAAACCGGAATGTGTGTAGATATGTACATGTGCAATAAATGCAACGCCCTTTCATTCTTTAAAAAGGAGCTTAGCCCTTCTCAATTAGGTTAAGGCAGCCATCCTTATCTATAACTTTTTCTAATTTTTGGGGCTGTGCTGCTTGTTCCAGTTCAGCCACTTTCTTTTCTAGGGTTTCGATTCTTTCTTCATTCGACATAGGTTTAATCCTCCTTCCCTTTAACGTCCCTCCTATTAAGGAAAATAAAATAAATGAACATTTGCGCTCTACGTGGAGCATGGAACATGTCGGTTTGGATTTCTGTTCTTGCCGTTTTCTCCCCCATACGATAGAATAATGTTGTCCAAACATTTCTATGGAAGGGAGGTAAATGTATTGACCAACAAGGAATTAGCGGTACAGTTGTATTCTTCGTTCCTTCAAGCGGCCGCAATAATTAATGCAAGCCCAAATTTGGATTTGCAAAGAGCTAAAGCTATTCATCTGCCAACATCAGATGAAATGGTAGCGACCGTGAAGGAGCTCACCGAGAAACTTGCTTCTATCGAAGACAAATAGTTTCACCTGGTTTTATTTCTACTTGAGGGTTGGATACGTCTGACCCTTCTTTTTCTACTTCAATGGTGATTATGTCGTTCTGGATTGTTATTTTTGTCATAGCGTTTATTCCTCCTTTCTTTAAATAAATGAACATTGGTTTCTCTGGAGCATGGATTAAGCTGACTTTTTCAGCTTTTCAATTATGTAAATCTGCCCTTTAGGCGTGACTTTGTAAGTTCTGTAAGTCTCACTACCATATGGCGTATTGTAAGTGCCTTGCCTTGTTTCAAACCATCCAGCATCAAATGCCTTTTGATATGGTTCATTTTTATTACTCACAACTTCCCATTCTCTCAACTTTTGCCATAACCGTTTTTCGCCAATAACAACACCTTGTTTACTTGCCAGTTTTGCTACTTCACGGACTAATAAACTGTCGTTTGAAGCTATACAGGTTTCGGCAAATAGCACAAGAGGTTTTTGCTGTTCAAGCTGTTGAGCCTTATGCGTGTTCTCTGCTTGTAGATGCTCTTTTTCTTCTTCTGCCGCTACCAGCGCCAGTAACGCTTCTTTATAATTAGAAGGTAACTGCTTGTCTTGTTTCATTGCTAGTTCGATTAACTTCGCACGGACAACAGCATCGTATCTGGCTGCTAATTGCAATACGCCCTCTTTGGAAAGTTCGTAATATGGTATTGTGCCGGTTAAGCCTTCTCTTTCACGCAGTCCAAATTTGGACGCTGTGTCGATTCCTGCGCTTGATAGCTTTTCTACTTCATCCCTTATGTCTCTCATAACATGCTGATGTTGTTTTTCGGTGATTTCTGCGATTTGCATAGATGTCATCTTAGTGATGGTTGATAGATTGTTCATAGCGTTTCCTCCTGTTCACGTTCGTTTCCATTAGGGTAAAAAAATACCCTTTTCACCGTCGATTGTTACATCTTCGCCTAAGTCTTTAAAACATTTTGCGATTTTACCGGCTTCTAAAATGTCAAGCAATACTTCACCGTTAATTTTTTTCAGGGTATTTCGATAAGTTACGCCTATGATTTTAGATATGTCATTTCTACTTACCCCATGTTTTGCCATGAGTTGCGCCAGAATTGGATAGGCGGGTTTCTTCATTATTTGTCACCTCACATTAGCTTTTTTATTTCTCTCTCGTTCACGTTTGTTTCCATTATATCATTACTGTATTCAAAGTCAATACCGTTTATGAAAAAATCAATAAAATTTTTCTTTACAAAGTGGTAACAATAGTGTACAATCTGTTTTGATATTAAATGAAAGGGTGTGCATTATGGGCTCGGAAGTATTTGCAAGACGGTTACAGGAATTAAGAGAAGAAAAGGGGATAAGCATAAGGCAACTCGCATCAATTTTGGATATGTCTCATGTAGCTATTTCGTACTATGAAAATGAAAAAAGGGTTCCGGATATAATGGTAGCGAAAAAATTCGCCGACTTTTTTAATACAACTTGTGACTATCTTATTGGTCTGACGGATGAAAGATATAGAAAGGAATGTTAATATGGCTAAGTCTACAATGAAACGTGCTCCTAAAGGCATGGGGCATTATTACATGACCCCAACGGGAAAATACGCATGGAGAAAAAGGGTTGGCGGACAAGAGAAGTATTTATCAGCAGATACGCCAGGTGAACTCCAAACACTAATCAATGAAGTTATTGACTTGAAAATTACAAAATCTAAGCTAAAAGTTGATGAATGGTTTGTAAAGTGGCTTACTTACATTGAAGCGTTAAGAAAAACAGCAACATATAATCAATACAATGATATCTACAAAAAGCATATCAAACCTGAAATCGGAAATAGGAAACTTTCAACTATAAACACAAACGATATCCAAGGCGTGATTCTTGCAATGAATAAAAAAACAGTGAAAATAAAAAAGAAGAAAGATGGCAAGTGGATTGAAGTGGACACAGGCAAGACAATTAGTAGTTGTACGATGAAACATGCTGTAAAAATTATGAACGGTGCATTTAAAGCTGCGGCAGATAAAAAGAATAAACTAATTCCGGAAAATCCAGTAGTTGGTATTGAAGTACCCAAAAAGCAAGCAAAGCCGCGAAAGACGTTAAATAGCGAAGAATTGGCAAAATTATTCCTACAGTTAAAAAAATCCCGCTGGATATGGTCTGCAAAGTTTATGTTAATAACAGGAGTGCGACGGGGTGAATTACTTGCTCTTAGATGGGCTGATATAGACACTATAAACAAGCGAATTACCATAGATGAATCAGACAGTTCCACCGGCCTTGATGATACAAAAAGCAGTAAAATACATTACGTTCCTCTTTCACCACTAATGGAGAAGTACCTTGCCGGACAGAAACGGATGCTAGAAAATGAAAACAACGCAATACTGTACAATGAAGAACTTAAAAAAAGCGATCTGATTTTCCCGAACAAAAGTGGTGTTATGCTATGTGCCGGTTCCTACTACACAATGTTGTCAAGATATGCTAAAGATGCAGGAATAAAAGCAAGCCCACACTGCTTAAGGCACACCTTTGTATATATGAATCGCAAAAAACTGTCCTTAAAAGAGATACAGAACATTCTAGGGCACGATGAATCGACAACGACACTGGACATATACGGCGATATGATAGATGAATCCACGGAGCAAACAGGGAAAGATATTGACGAAACATTCGCAGAGTTTGAAGAAAACACTGAAAAGATAATAGACATTAAAGATATTAAAAAAAAGAAAAAACAAGCAAACTAAACTCCGAAAGGAGTTATTTTTTTGTCTAAAATCGTCCCCTCATTATCCCCCTATGTCTTATTATCCCCCTATTTTTAATCAAATTGGTTAACATAACATTATGGTTACGCTCGTTTCCATGACCTTCAAACCCTTTTGTATGATGGTGTGTTCACAATTGTTACTGTTATAATACGCAACGATTATTTGCTTGGGGTGCAAGAGGTCGCGTGTTCAAGTCACGTCACTCCGACCATTGAATTAAGCGGGTTCCAGAAAATCGGTTCCCGCTTAATTTATGAAAATATCCCCCTATTATCCCCCTATTTTGAAATCCTTTATAGCTTGACTATAAAATAATGTCTCGGCGCGAGCCATTAAGTCAAGGTTTAATTTTTCGTACTTGTTTAGCTTTTTGAGAAGTTCATCGGATACAAGGACTTTAATTTCATTCTCCATAGATAAGATAAGTTCGTTGATTTTCACGTATTCCTTATCTTTCATTGCTATCTCTTCACATCTCTTTTGTAGGAATTCCTGGAACGCCGGGCTGTTACAAATATCGTTCATATTCATTCCCCTTCCATATTTTGTACCGAACGTTTGTTCTATTTCAGTATACCCCCCATGTACCGGAAATTTCAACCGGAAAATATTTAGTGCTTGTGCTTGACTTTTTTCTATACACAATATAATGTATATTATTCCATTACGACATTTCTCGACCTTTTATGTAAACCTTTAGCTATATTATAAGGCTGGTAAAGTTTGTATGCAATGAGTAAAGCGTACTATGGATAGGTATAAAGTATTGATTTGTGTAAAATTATGTTATATGATGGTACAATGGCATTTTGCGTTATAGCGTCAATAAAACGATAATACGCTTGTGAGGTTTTGAAGTGGATAAATACATGGTTTACATTGATGAATCAGGTGATGAAGGAATACAAAAAGGCACCAAGTGGTTTATTTTAAGCGCTGTTATGGTGCAAAAGTGTAATGATTTATCGCTGAGCAAAGTAATTGATGAAATAAAACCAGTATTAGGGATTTCCAATAGTAAACCATTCCATTGGAAGGAACTCAGAAAGAACATCAGCAAAAAGAGATTCGCTATTGATAAACTAAACGAAAAGGATTTTGTTTATACAAACATAATTGTGAATACATATGATATGAAATCTACTGAATTGCAAGGAAAACTATTATATAATTACTCATGCAGATTTTTACTTGAAAGAGTTAGCTGGTTTGTAAATGAAAATAATTCTCGTGCCGATGTTATTTTTAGTAATCGTTCCAGCACTTCATATAAAGATCTTGAAAAATACATAGACAGTATAAAGAACTACGGACAGATAAAGCCTGTTTTTGACTCGTTTAAAGCTATCGATATGCTTCAATTAAAGAATCTTCAAATAGCAGATATATGTGCAAATTCTATGCATGACGCGTTCGAAAAGGATAGTTTTGGATTTACCGAAGAACGCTTCGTGCAAACACTATCTCCAAAGCTATATCGCAGAAAAGGGTTATTGGACAAATATGGTCTAAAGATATTCCCGACAGAATGCATTGATAAATATAAAAATGAATATGTGTGGCTAAAGGATATAAAATAAAATCAGGCCCCTGGTCGAAGTGCCCCACACCATAAGTGCTGCCGCCATTGATAGCGACCTTCGATTCCCCCAGCGCATGCCTGAAATTAACGCGTTAACAAATAATATTTATTAGTATTCCATCCGTTTATACTTTATTATACTCATAATAAATTTATTTTGTCAATATTGCTGTAAACTATTCATATTGTTCGCAGAGGTATGGCATAGGAGTGGGTACCCCTCCCCCATTTCTGAGGACAAAAAGAAAGGCCGCCCACAAGGAGCGCCCTAATCGCTTAAGAAAGAGAGAATAATACCTCTCTTCTCTTTTACTTTATTATATACACATTTTCAAGAAAGTAAACATTATTTTAAAAATAAAAGCCCCGATGTGGGGGCTTGAATGGGTTAGGTTATAGTCTTCTTGAATTGATTTTCTTTGCCACTATGTCGAGTTGTAAACCAGTGTAATATGGTAAAAATTCTTTGGGCTTTAAAACAGAAATCTCTTTATTGCTATTGTTACGAATACTTCCCGTCTTTTCTCGTAAATGAATGTCACTTGAAATAATAAGTTCAATACTTTCGTCAACTGCACAACGAATAAACATATCATCCTTAGGATCCCTACAATATTTTATATCATTGGTTGAATTTGCGGGCAAGGTTCTTCTAAAGGCGCGAGACAATATGTAAAATGGTTCTTGAAAATCCGCAAGAGAAAAGCCCAATGCTTGGGCATGAAGAAAAACTGTCTTTATTAATTCCTCCGACATATCATTAGTCATAATAAATGACAGTTCTCCTCTGTGTTCCATTCGTAATATTTCCGTACAATGTATATCTTTGTGAAAAAGTGAATCAATAAAAACATTAGTATCCGCTATTACTATCATCCATTTGCCTCACGCGTTGCAATAACTTTCTTGAATCCGCTTTAGTCAGTCCCTTCTTTTTGGCCGCAGTTGAAAATACGTCCTGTAACATTTCCCAGTCAGATTTGTTGTTGCAGATTTCGCAAGTAAGACAAATGGTTCTATCTCTTTCAATAGTTGCTACATTTGCCATACACTTACCCCCTATTATAATTTTATAATTGTATCTCCGTTCCATAACGCTATCACCTCTTGTGATGTATTGCAAGTACAATATTGGTTAATTATGGCATGCTACTATCACTATATTCGATTATGCTATGATTATTTCCACTATTCTTGAATTTCAAACGGAATACATGTATTATATCGTTATTATACATCAATTACTTTATACAAAAGAGGTTTTTTATGCCCTACACAGTAAATAATATGGATAAATGTAATAGCTTTCTCGCTAAGTTCCGCGCCAATGGCTGGAAATGCTGGCAGATGCAGTATCGCTGGAATGATGAAAACGGCTTTCATGCGTGGTTCCATAAGGCTGGCGAACAGGACATTGAGGTAGTTACGTTTAACGAAGATGTACAGCGAGCGATAGTTAAGTTTGAGCCGCAAAAATAAATCCCCCGAAATCGAGGGAATTAGAATGATGGGGCGCTATCGTACAATTATACTCTATCCATAAAGTAATCAATTTCGCACATAACTTCTCTCTTGCTAAATCCTCTTGCTACACCCTCTCCGGTTGATTCCTCAATAGCTTCCCATGCTATATGATGTTCTGGTTCATAATATCCGACACAATGAATTCTAAATCCTCTATAAACATATTCACCTTGGCTTATTCTTTTTGCTTTAACCATATTTATGCTCCTTAATTGCCTCTCACTTTTCCCTATCCTTCCCCTTACTTTTGCAGGAGGGATTCATTTATATCATTCTTCTCTATGGTTTCTATGGCCGCTGATATCGTGTGCCTTGGACATATCTCGCACGGACAATAATTTTCTTTGTGCGGGTTTTTACTTGTGCATTCCAGCCCTATTCCTTCATACCATCCACAGCGGTATGATATTTTTGCTATTTCGCGTTTCACATTCTCCAACTGCGCCCGTAGCTGTTCGATTTCGGCTTGATTGGCTTCGTATGAGTTTACGGCTTCGACCATGAATTTGGCATCTAATTCTGATAAATCAAATATCCCCCCACGCGTCATCTGAACATTATGGTTAGCCGCATCCTTAACAGAACGCTCAAATTGATTAACAGATTCTATTTTCCACGGTAACGGACTATGTAGCATCCTTCTCAACCTCCTTTAGCGGGCACCATGACGGGCTTGTTTTAATACTTTCGCCTACGCAGATTTGCAGACTTTTTGCTTCGCAATATAAATAAGCATATATCGTGCAATATTTTCTGCAATTGCCACATTCTTTACAGTGCGGTACTTTCACTTACCCCTTCCCCCTCTCTCATATACATCATCTATAATGGCATCTGCATCACTATACTCCGAGCTATCCGCAAGCCTTAAAAAATCCAGTACATCCATATTTTCAAGCCGTGGCTGCTCACATGGTGGTGTTGATTCGAAATCGTTACAATAGTCTATTATCGAACAATTGTCACAGTGCATATTTAGTTCACTTAGCAACATCTTATTTCCCCCCTCTCCAGCTTCTCTACCCTACCTCTCAGTTCGTCTATCTGCCGTATGTCTCATTATGCAGATTTTATGTACTTATTCGTTAAAGCGTCTTTGATTGTATAATAATCATATCCTAATTCAATCATTGAGCCAACTTGACGTTCAAGCCTATTAATGCTCTCATTATCCCTAGCAGAAAACATGTCTCTAAGGTTATCTTTCTTTGCGATCCCATATTCTTCGCGAAGTTGTTTGGCATTTTTATTGAAAACTATTTTATATATCATGTCGGTATATTGCTTATACTTCATTCCTTTATGTGGGCTTTCCGGTAAGGCTTGGATTGCGTTTGTAAGCGTTTCCCGTGCTTGTTTACCGATTTCTCTTGTAACTTTTCTTTTGTCAAGTTCCTTCTGCATTATGTAAAACTGCTTGACTAAATCTTTTTTGAACTTTCTGACCGGAAGTGTGTTTTTCATATAAGTAATTAATAGTGTGGCTTGTTCTTCATTAAGATGATAAATCTTTTCTGACTGTCCACTTCCCGAAGGTCGCATTTCAAATGCGAGCTTTCCGAATTCCTCAATATCTGATTTAAATTTTAAAATCATATTTTGCAAGGCATGGTGCTTGACTTGGCCATGTTTGGCTATAACCTCTGATGTGGTAAATGGTATTTCGTTGATGTCGTCCGGATTCAAAAATACTAATTCGTTCATTTAATACTCCTTTCAAATTTAAACTCTTGAAAGAAATATCTCTATGTGCTATAATTTGCGCAGAAAGATAATTCTTTCTCACTGGAAGTCCTTCAACTTTGGACGGGAGATAGGGCTTCCATTACTTTTCATTCAATAATCTTCTTATAGCTCTTCTTATGGCTTCTGATTCGGTAATACCCGTATCCTTGCAATACTGTATTAATATCGCATTAGTATCTTCATCGAGTTTTGCCTGGACACGTCTGATTTTTGGATTATCAGTTGGTCTACCTAGCTTTAAATTTTTGATTTTTAGCACCTCGCTTTCGTACTACTAAATTTTATATTTATGTACTACTTAATGTTATCATTATTTAGTACGAAAGTCAATATTACTTCATAAAAAATATAGCCCCTCCTAACCGTAATGGCTAAGAGGGGCTTTCGTATAGGAGGATATGAGGTTATGCTTTATTATCTATAACGCCATTATCAAGATAGTCTTTCGCCAATGTATACCACTCCTGCAATTTTAATTTAATACTTTCAGACGATATAAATAACCGCAGC
>Ga0172381_10006485_pt1 | contig 11704 bp, 6 predicted proteins | sample Leawel6488metaG_FD_119754 | JGI IMG/M metagenome (GOLD analysis project Ga0172381, IMG submission 119754) | Leachate microbial communities from a municipal landfill in Southern Ontario, Canada - Leachate well 64-88 metaG | ecosystem: Engineered > Solid waste > Landfill > Unclassified | place... | reverse complement strand
TCCATTTTGGATCCGCTTCAATTCGCACCATTCACGTTGGACGTGGCGGGTGAGACCGTTGCCAGACGGACAGGAAACCAGGTGCTGGCTAACACCTTTAAGATGGCAAGGGGTAACATCGCCATTGACGCCCTGCCAATGGGCATTCAGCAACTTGCGTCAAAAATAACGGGAAAGAAAGGGTCTGTTGGACCTTTCCAGGCGCTGGATATGTACAGGAACTACATCCAGACGGCACAAATTCCTTATAATCTGCTTCCCACCCGTGACTCAACGCCCGTCTTTGTCTACGAGGCAAACCCTGACGCCTTTACGGGTGCTTATGATTTCTACGTGGATAGTGTCAGGAAGCACACCGCGGTAGACTCCCAGGGAAACCCAAGCGGCATTTATGACGCTGATGGAATACATCAAGAGTTTTCGTCTTATATTAATGATCAGCTAAAATCTCTTGACGTTGATACAAACGATGAAGCCGTTAGAGGGTTTTCAGACCAGGTTGCCGATGAGGTTATAAACGAGATAGAGCATCAGGCGTTACAGAACGGCGATGTCACACCAGAGGCGCAGGCTAAAATAGCAAGTGATTATATTGACACTCGCTTCGCCAATCAGGTTGTTTCAGAAGTGTACACGCCAGACTTGTCCCCATTTGATAAATGGTTGGGTGGAATTACAGAGGATGGGAAACGCCTAAAAGCCTTTGAGGTTGTTGATTTGCCAGAAGGTTCCTCCAAAGCAAAGCGATATTGGACGTATCTTACCAACCTTAAAAAGGAGTCTAAGGCTGCTGGGTTGATGGATAACCTTTACACGAACATGGGCTTATTGCTGGAAATTAGGGGTGATTCTCCAGAAGGCATGATCAGGTTTATGAACCAGGTTGCCGGCATTTCTCCCGTTGAGGTGGGGCAAACTGGAGAAAGCCTAATAAACTCTCCAGAGGTAGGTTCGTTGCAGACCGTTCTAAGGGCTTATATGGAGACCGGCACGCCAGAAGAAATGCTTGCGGTACTGCAAAGCAACTTTCGCAAAGGACGCCCGCGAGGCAAACTGCTGGCATGGGCTGAGGCTGCTGGCAAGAAACCTGGCGAACTGTTGAAACTAATCGACACTGACCCCAAGGCTGCGATGAAATTGATTGTTGACGGTGCTACCGCCAAGGGTGATACAGCCTCCAAGAACGTATTGGAATTTATGAGTGCAATAAAGCCAGAGGATTTACAGGGGCAACTTGCTCCGTTTCTCGGTGATAGCCCCGCCCCGTGGGATACCGGCGATTTCAAAGAAAGATTGATGAGCGACCTGAGCGACTTCGCTGAAAAGTTTATGATAGAGCGGTACAACATTAAACCGGAAAGCTGGGTATATCGCCTATCAAGCGCAATGAAAACTTGGCAGAGCCTCATGGTTCTGGGCTTCAATCCACTCTATATGACCTATAACTATGTAAACAATCTTGTAACCCGTGCCTCTGAGGGCGTGTTTGGATTTATGAAAAGAAGTAACATAGATCGCATTCACGAGCGTTTTGGATCAATACCATCACGCTTCGAGGTTGGCAATAGTATGTCTGGCGTAAACACCATTGGTCAAAAGGGCTTTATGGCGTTTTCGGCAGCGATGAAAAAGAAGGATATTATCTCTGCCTTTCACGCAGCAGGGTCTAAGGCAAATAAATTGGCACTGTTTTCTAAATGGTCTGCCAGGATTGAGCAGATGGAGAGCGCACAGGCGTCCACTATTGCGATGATGCAAGCGTGGGACAGTGAATGGAAACGGGACATTGGCTTCAAGAAGATGCGCCAAGACCTTGAAGGTGCTGTCAATGACCCAAGTATTGTTTACTCGAATATCGAAAGCGCAATGAACTGGGATGAGGTAAAGTCCAGCCTGTTCAAAGAAGGCGGCACGACCAGAGGAATCAACGATCTGATAGATGTCGCTATCCAGCGTATCGATCCTAACAACCCTGATATTATCAAAGACATGCTGGTCAAAACCGGCATTCAGGCAGACCTACAAGAGCAATTCAAGAACGTCAAAACCCCCCATGACATTGAGAGAATATTTGATCAGGTTGTCAGCCGGCTGCGTGAGTACGTTGATAGAATGAGTTACGAGGACTACGTTGCCAGAGCAGATGACGTAAAGAATCGCGCATCATCCGATGGCGAAGGTCTGGTTGCTATCATTCCAATGTGGGGCGAGATATGGGACGAGTTTACCCAGCGTCTTTTGAATGACACCGTACTGAACGAAAAGACCGCAGCGTTAGCGAACAGCGTGCGAGATAAGGGCGACATTGCCTTATCCCGTAAACTGTGGCTGGAGCGAAAGTCGGAAAGTGCCAGAGACCACAAACAAACCCAATCTTACATGCTTCAAACAGCAAAGGGTATCCTTGATACCGTTGGCGTAGATAACCCAGCCTCACATCCACTGTTGCTATCTATGAAATCATGGATGGATAATTTTGGAAAATTCTTTGTAGAAAAAGAATTGATACTTGATAAGTTTTTCAAGGCAACAGATAACAATGACTTGATGCCAGAGGTGCGAAGCAAACTGTGGCAAGAAACCCAGGAGAGCATTACCAATCTTTACAACCAGTACACCAAAACCGAGCGTGGCGATATTAAAACAATGGGAGATGCCATTGCCGAAATTTATACTTCACAGACCAATAGACCAGCATCTGATGTCGGAAAACTGTTTGACAACATTTTGAGCATTCGGGATGAAACCACAAACGCAATCAGCGAGTTTAGAACACAGATAAAAGATGCCGATCTCAATCCTAACCAACGTCAACAAGCGTTCACTGACTTCAACAAGAATGTTTTGATAGGTCTTATCAACAAGAGAAGGGACGCAACCGTTGAGGGGTTCGCTGAATTAGCCCGCAGACCAGACCCAATTCCAGCAGACAGGGCATTGGTTCCGTATGTCGGTGAAGCGGAAGCTGTTAATGCTGCGCCACAGCCAGAGGAAACCACTCAAACGAAGAAGCCTGCGGATCCCCAAAAAGCAAAAGAGGCGGCAGAGGAAATCCAGACCAGGGCAGAGAGCGACCTTGAAATAAACAAAGCCTACGCAGACAAGATATTGAACCGAGATATGTTCAGCGAGAAGCTAAGAAAATCGTTTAGCCTGACCAACGAACAGACCACGGCTGTCATGGCGTTGGTTGACGCTCACGCCAAACGTTGGGCGGACAACAACAATGCTGACGCAAATACCTGGTACAACAAGCGGGTTGCCGATGTGATCAAGAGCGATGTCGTTCCAGACCTAAACAAGATGCTGTTTGAGGACGGTGCTTTACCAGACAAATATCGCGGGATGGTCAATTTCCTGGACGATGGACGAGCGGTTATCACGGCCTTCAAAAGCGCAGATATCAGCACAGCCGTTCACGAACTGGCTCATATCTTCCGCAGAGACCTGAGCAAAGGCGAACTAAATACCGTTTCAAAATGGATGGGCTTTGAGAACAGCGGCGAGCTGCTGGACTTGCAACAAAAATATTTCTCCAAGAAAATCAGCAAGGCAGATGCCGAGCGATACATGGCAGCAGAGGATAAGTTTGCCTACGGATTTGAGAGCTATATGGCGCAGGGGCTTGCCGGTGAAATTGCCACCCCAGCCATGCAAAAGGTTTACAATAAGTTTTCTCAATGGTTCAAGGATGTTTACAAGAGCGTTGAGGTGGCAGGGCTTGACGTTGAAATCAGTCCTGAAATCCAGCGTGTCTACAACAATCTCTTGATGGACGAAAAACTTGTGGACGGTAGACAGGCAAGAGTAGACCTATTGCAACGGTCTCCGAAGGGAGATACAGTCATTGCTAAGGGAACAGACTCTGATACAGCCTATGAGTTTGTTTATAGGCTTGTAGAACTAAACAACCTGGTTGCCTCTCACGATATGTCCTTCAGAATTAATCCGGACTTCCCTCAAGAGTTGCAGGCTCGTGACAGAACTCGCAAGGGGCTTCAGGATCAGGTGTATACCATAGCAGGAACACTCGACCCATTCCAGCTGATAGATATATCCGGCGTGATTGAGCATGGCGCACCTATCGTTGGAAGTGATATGGTCGTAGAAAGTGGCAATGGGCGCACCATAGCACTGCGGTATGCCCTCCAAAACAGTCCAGAGAAATTCAAGGCTTATGTAGATTATCTGTCAGGGAAACTTGATGACTTAGGATTCAATCCAAACGCCTTGGATGGAATGGAAAACCCCGTTCTGGTACGGGAACGAATATCGGATGTTGATAGACAGGCATTCGCAAGCGACTCAAATCCAGAAAGAGGCGCAACGAAGTCCGTTATAGAGCGCGCAGCAGAGGACATAAATCTTATTAGCGATGAGACATTCTCAAATCTCTCTATTGGCGACACAATGGATATTGATGATGTCATTACCTCACCCAATAACCTAAAAATAATTCAGCAGGGGTTCCTAAATAAACTTGGGAAAGAAGCGGCAAACGCGCTCTTTGATGCCAAAGGAAATCTGTCAAAGCAGGGACTGGAAAGAGTCAGGAATGCGCTGATGATGAAGGTGTTTGACACTGAAGGTGGCATTAGACTTGTTACCCTGTTCGGCGAATCCATTGATCCACTTGTAAGAAACATTCAGCGTGCCATAGAGAACTCCCTGGCTGAGATGGTTGTTGTGGAGTCATTGGTCAAAAGCAATCGCCGCTCTGCCAGCATGAAAATAGCAGAGGATATCTCATCCGTTGTAAATGCCTATATGAGCGTCAGAGAGTCCGGCATGTCATTCGAGGATTTCAGAAATTCGGTCAGTATCTTTGACGACCTCAAGGGTGACAAGTATGCGGAGATTGGTCTATATGACCTTGACACACCCGAAAACATACAGAACGTGCGGAAAGACCTGCTCCAGTTTTTTGGCGAGAACACTCGCAAGATAAAGCCACAAACAGAGCTTATCAAGCGGTACACAGAAGCAGTATTAAAGCAGCCAGAATTGGATCAGGGCGAACTATTTGCTGGCGCAAAGATGGATAAGTACCAGACCATCTCAAACATCTTACAGAACCTCGTTGACGAAGGGATTTCTAATCCATTCTTTACCTATCGATCTGATAGCAACCAGATGCCACCATCATTATTCCAGGCAGCCGCTGTTGGGAATGCTCAGATGGGTGGGGTAGAAATGCCAATGTACGAAGGGCGCATTACCGGTGAAGCCGCAATGACAACACTCGAACCCCTACTATCAGAAATTCGCCAGCAAGCGTTGGATGATATGCAGAACATGCGCACATTCAAGTATGGAGACCTTGATGCGGAAACACGAGTTGCATTCAATGAGTGGCTTGGTACCGTAGAAAACGACATGGCTGGCACGAAGTTATCAGCAATGCGCTATGGTGAAATAGTAAGAGACAGAGCCTTGTTAAACTACTCCAAAAGATATGGGATAGATAGCGTTCTTGAAACTGTATTCCCCTATCAATTCTGGTTCACCAGAACTATGGGGGAGTGGTCTAAGCGGGCGCTCAACAATCCAGCCTTGATAAGCCTATACGCTCGTTATCGTAAAGAGCAAGAGCGAATGGAACAGGTAGGCATCCCCAGCAGGCTAAAGGGAAAGCTGAGAGTTCCAGCCCCCTGGCTTCCCGATTGGATGGGGGATAGCGTGTACTATGATCCTATGGGTCAGTTATTCCCGTTCTCACAATTCTCCCAGCCCCTTGAAATGATGGCACGATCAGCGGGGTCTGTAAACCAAAGAGCGCAGCAGATCGTCCGTGAGTGGGGGCGTGGCGGGCGGCTTACAGAAGAACAGGCTGAGACAATCGTGGCAGATAAAAGCGGCGATATTTGGGATAAGGCGTTCACTGCCGCACAGCAAGAATTGAGCAGCGATGAACTCGACCCGATGAACATTACCTCAATGATTATGACACCAGCGATGTGGTGGACGATCCCGTATCACATCGCCAAAGGTACACCAGAAAAGATTTCAACACTGCCAGGAACAAGACTCGGACAGGGAATGCGGGCTATTGGCGGCGATGGTGTAATTGGCATGATCGGCAACATCCTTGCCACGCCAGAGGAAGTTATTAGAAAGAAATTCAACCTCAATACCTTCGGTGAATGGGGTGATTATTACATAGATCGTCAGCTTTCTAACATGGCAACCGAAGGAACGTGGACGACCAAAGAAATCCAGATGGCGATGATGCAACGGTCTGGCGATATCTTTGCTGAGGCACAGCGGAGAGCCAGCCTCGAAATGAGTTTGGCTTTACCAGGCTCTGAAACAGCCATTGCCATCAAAGAAGGGCGTTTCGGGGCAATTCCCCTCACGCTTCTGCACACTCTGTTTCCCTCAAAGATACTGCCAGAGGGCGAGATAATTCAGAGAGGGCTGAAGAACGAATACTACGCTGCTTGGGATAGCTACGAAAGAGGTAATCTAAACGCAGTCAACGACTTCTTTACAAAGCATCCAGAGTATCAGGCACGGATCGCCCTGTTTGATCCACCAGAAGAACGCCTGCACAACTTTCTTGTAGATGAGGTGTGGGAAGGGTGGAATAAACTTGACCCGCTAAATAAGCCGCTGGTTGTTAAGCAGTTTGGGGATCTGTTTGAAACCATGTTCTTGAACAAAGAGACCGCTGATATTTCAGCCATTGACAGTGAGACATTGGCTTATTGGGCGCAGCAACTTGGCGGCATGGTACCGGACACAGCGGAAACAGAAGCCATAACTGATAAGCCCATGTACATGCAGCAGGGGATAGACTTATACTCACCAGAGACCATTCAAACCGTGGAACAATATAGAGCGGCGCGGGATGAGATGTTCCCAGATTACAGGAAACTCCAGGAAATGTACTATCTGTTACCGGAGAGTCCAAACAATCAGCGCAAGCAATTCCTGAAAGACAATCCTTCTCTGAAAGAATATTGGGATTGGAAAAAGGCTATATACGAAGTAAACCCATTGCTGGAATCTTTTGATGAGTCCCAGTCGGAAATTTATGACAACGAAGGGCTTTACACCAACAGCATGTGGGGCATGAGTGAGCAGGAAGACGTAAATACCTTTGTGGGTACACTTGAAAATGCAGTCCAGATGGAATTAATGTTCAGCGTTTACTTTGGTCAGGACGTTTCAGGAGGAGCAAAGGCGGTTATGATTGAGAAGTGGAAGGCATTAGGCAAACCCTATGATAGTTTTGAGGCTTGGATGAACGTGATCATGCGTGGGTTGTCAGGACAATAATATTTGAAAATTTGTGTTATACTCTTATTAGAATGATTATTATGCCAATTGAATTGGTGGAAGACAGAAAGAGATACATAAGCAAACTATTACAAGATGGGCTGGTACTATGCCCTAAATGTAGTAATGAGCAGTATAATGTGTATCATCTACCGAAAGAACATTGTAAGGAGATACCCAATGGCATGGGGAGTAAGTAATGACATTCAGAAGTCCCCTCAATACCGACAGCTTCAAAGCAAGATCAACAAATTGAAGCAAGAGGGTGAGGATAAAGACGCTCAAATCGTTGCGTTGACGCAACTAAAAGAAAAGGCTGACAGGCTTGATAAGGTACTCGTAGAGATAGAGGAACTTAAAAAGGAGAACGCCAATCTTAAGCGGTCTAATGCAATGTTGAGAAAAACCTAACAAGTTAATACGGAGGTCTAAAAATGGGTAACGAACAGGAAGCCGGTCTTTTCGCACCTGGCGCAGATGTTCCAGCGGGTGGCACCGCAGAAACACCAGCGCAACCCCCTTCGCAGCCAGCGGAGAACGCAGGAGCGGAAGCCGAACCGAAATTTGTTACCGAGTCAGCTTTGGAAGAAAAGCTCGAACTATTGAGCAGAGAAATCCAGAGCACTCGTGACAAGGCGTTGTATACGGAAAACAAGAAACTCAAGGCCAGGTTTGACGCCATCGAAAAAGATGTTGCAGCCTGGCGAGAGCAAGGCATCGAGATAACAGCACAGCAGGTCAAAGACCGCAAAATGGCCGCAATGCAAGACACGCTGGTTTCATCCGATGCTCAGTCACCTGGCACAAACGATGACCTAACCTCATCGCCTGCGCCTGACATTGTTTCACAAACCAACGCCCGCGCCGAAGCCATCTCAAAGGAACTTGGTGTCCGAGTGGATGCCGATGATCCAGAGGCTAAGTTGCTGGAACAATCATCGCCTGCCGCATTTTTGGCAAGCTACCGATTGGCGTGCTGGCAAAAGTCTCAAAGAGTAGGTGGGGAAGGCGCGACCCCCAATGCTCGTATTCCTTCGCAAGCTACACCACAACCGGTTATCTTGCAAGGAGACGATGCGAAGTTCATTGAAGAATATCGAAAAGCTGCGGGTAAAGGGTTGCCATACGCCAGGGAAATACGCAAGCGATGGACGGGCAAGGTCAATGTAGAAAAGCTCATCCAGGATAATTTCTCCTAATATTGCCACTTCACCCCAGCCCCTAATCGCCTAATAAGGCAGAGGAGTGAGCAATGCCAACTGTAATTACCGGAGGTTCGACCTCCTACGACAATACCGTCCCACAGAAGCGAGTCGTTACTGACCGCATTCTGATGGCACAGCCTATGGAGTTTCCGCTCTTGAAGGCTCTTGGGATTAACAATTCAAAATTTGACCTCGTTAACGAGCCTGGCAAAAAGTATGAGTGGCTTGAAGATGAGTATGCGCCGTTGCAGGACGTTCTTAATGACGATACTGCCGTAACGAATGACACCACGGATACTACCCTTTCGGTTGGAAATGGCGAGTACTTCCATGTGGGCGACATTATTCAGATTGACGATGAATATATGTACGTCTCAGCAGTGTCAGCGGATGACCTGACGGTCACTCGTGGTCATGGCAGCACGACCCAGGCAACCCACGCATCAACGGCAACGGTTTACATTCGTTCCCAGGCTCGGCTTGAAAAAGCCAGCGCAAGCAACAGCCCATCAGTAGCCATTAGTTCTGGCTATAACTACTCCTTCATTCTGCACAACAACGTTGAGGTCTCTCGTACCGATGCGCTCTTGCAACGATACGGTATTCCCGATCTTGTGGATCGTGACATCGACAAAAAGATGAATGAGTTGATGCGGCTATTGACCATGAAACCATACTTCGGTAAACGGGTCGAGGGTACAAAGACGACACCACGAGACTGTGGTGGCTTTGACGCATTCATTTCTACGAACACAAAAACCATGTCTTCTGCTCGCCTGACTCGAAATGCCATTGAGGAAATGAACCGGGCTTGCTTCACCGCCGGTCAGGTTCCTGACCTATTGGTTTGTGGTGCGTTCAACCAGGCAATCATCACGGATATGTTTGAGGGCTACGTTGAGACCATGCGTTCTGAAACGCTTGGTGGCGTAACAATCAATCGCATTATGACCAGCCTGGGAAATACCCTTGACGTTTTGGTAGACCGCTACATTCCTGCGGCCAACGTTTATCTGCTTTCTACCCCGCATGTCGGCTTCATCGAAATTGACCCGTTCTTCTATGAGGAACTTGGCAAGACCGCTGACACCGCCGCATACGGACAGATTGTAGGTGAGTACGGGTTTGTGATGCAGTGGGAATCCAGCCACGCCAAAATCAGCGAGTGCGCAACCAGCTAAGGAAGGTGGATAATGACTGTATCGACATACGCTAAAAAGATTTTAGACTCTAAGCAAACCGGACTGATGGTAGAAGCCCCGCCTGTAATATTGGCGGGGCAAGGAACGCCAGCCGGTGCTATCCCTCCATTCAAGGAAGCCCAAAAAGGCTCTTTGTATATGCAGACAGACGCAGCCGATGATGCCAGTCATGTTTGGCAGAAGGTTGATGAAGGTGGCGACAATAGCGACTGGTCATTGATCACAGAGGCAGCCGTAACAGATCTGGCTCCATCGCAATTTGTTGACGAAGCACGGCTGAACTATGTCCGCTCCAAGGAGTTTGACATTGACATCGGTGCAGCCACGACTGCTGACGATATTGTATTCGTTGCCGTAAAGCCTCTGACCGTCACGTCTATCGACATCATCTACACAGAAGCCACGGACGGTGCAGGCGCAGCTGGTGCCAATGTAAAGGTTGGTACAACCGTAGGCGGTAATGACATTGCTGAAGCGCAAGCCCTTGAGGTCTCTAAGTCAATTGGTTATGTAAAGAGCATGACCATTGCCGATGGTGCTGTCGCTGAAGACGAATTGATTTCTATTCGTCTTACCGGTATTGCCGCTACCGACACCGGAAAGTTTGTCGTTCAGATAGGTTACATGCTGGACGATCCTGCTACTGCTTAATGTTTGACTCTCATACCCCCAGGGTGCTGTAATACCCTGGGGGTATACATAAGAAAGAAATTATGGCGAGTAACCAGCGAAAGCGACACGAGAACAAACTAAAAGATGTCAGTGACATGGGCGTAGTAGACGCTATGAAGAAGTTTATGCCTGACAGTCGGCATGTTATTACTCGGATTGGCACATCAAGAAGCGAATCCGAGGGCGAGGTTATTGAACAGACCAGCACTATCCGGTACAGGCGTTTCAGCGTTGCCTGGTCATCTCCAATGGATGAACTCGGTTATTCCTACTGGACGTTGCACTTTGTTCAACAACCAATTATGCCTTGGGATGACATTATTTTATGCTTGAACACCTATGTCACACATGCCAGAAATTTCATCCATAAAACATTCCTGGAAGTGTCAAAGAGTTGCAAATATCTGGTAATGCTCGACAGTGATGTGATTCCACCGCCATTTACTGTTGAAAAACTTATTGCAATGAACCTTCCGTTAGTGGGTGGCTGGTATCCTAAAAAGACCAAAGACCCAGCAGAGCGCAAGCCAGTCGTTTACAACTTTGATCACTTTGACGATGACGGCAAGGCATTGTGGAAAGAACGGGCGGTGCCTGGCGAAGGAATTGAAGAAGTGGACGGTGCGGGCGCAGGGTTTTGGGTGATGCGTAGGGATGTCGCAGAAGCGATTGGAAAAGAACCATACTCTATGGATCGGTGTGGTGAAGATTTGGAATTATGTTTGAAGGTTCGCGAGGCTGGTTTCCCCATTTACATTGACTGGGATATGCGCGCAGAACACCGTGGCGTGATGAGCGTATAAGGAGTATCTAATGAAAAATCATAAAAAGGCAACAACCATAAAAAGTACGATTGCATCTGACAAGAGCCTTGGAACCGCCATCAATGTGGAGAACTATGAGGCTGGTGTGCTGATCACTCCGGCTGCGTGGTCGGACGCTAACATTGGCTTCAAGGTGTCCTTCGTGGATGACGGCACCTATGTCGTCTTGGCTGTACAGGATGGCACGGTTGCAAACATTGCAGGTATTCCCACTGCCGAGAGTCGGGCATTCAAACTGCCGGATGAGTTTTTTAGCGCAGTATCTGTAAAGCCTTTCAGCAAACACAAAACGGGTGATACGGTTACTGACGTAAACCAGGCAGCCGCTCGTACATTGACCTTCATCCTTTATTAATAAGGAGGGTGGCATGACCACCTTGTTTGATGTTCTACTTGGAACTGCCAGGCGGGTCAGGTCTTTCAAGACGGGAACTGCCACCGGCGGAACTTCCACCACACTTATTGATACCGTTTACCGTGTTGAAGAAAATGATTATTTCAACGGGCAAACTCTGTTCAT
>Ga0172381_10006484_pt1 | contig 11704 bp, 9 predicted proteins | sample Leawel6488metaG_FD_119754 | JGI IMG/M metagenome (GOLD analysis project Ga0172381, IMG submission 119754) | Leachate microbial communities from a municipal landfill in Southern Ontario, Canada - Leachate well 64-88 metaG | ecosystem: Engineered > Solid waste > Landfill > Unclassified | place... | reverse complement strand
TGCAAATGCATTGAAAAAGAATGGTATGAAATATTCTTCTCTAAAAGAAATAACAAATAACTCAGATAGGAAAAAAGCGGCTGAAATCGTTGCAGATGTAATGGTAAATGCTTTAAAAGATAGGTGGTAATAACCAATGTTGGATGTATACGAAAAAGATTATATAAGAGATACTAAAAAAAGTTTATCTGAAGCAAATGATGATCAATTACAAAATCAAATCAATATGTTAACCGATAGATTGATTGATTTGAGTGATAGTAAAGGGGATGATCCTGTAAGAAATGCCAATATTGATAAACAGATTGCTTCTATACGATTACAACTAGCAAATTTAAGAAAACAAAAAGAGGCACTAGGAGATCAAGAAGAAGATACTGGTGAAGAACAATAATAGGGGGTAGTAATAATGAAAATAGACGAAAAAATTGAGAAATATTTAGTAAATGAAGCCAGAAAAGAGACTCCGGAAGAAATAGCGTTTAGAGAGAAGTATAGTAAGGTAGACGATTCAGAATATCATATACCCAATAATGTTCCAAAATGTTGTATGAGTTGTGTTTCGGCGGTACAGGCTGTATCGAGCATTGATTGTATGAATGATAAAAGGCGTCAAAGTGGGAGTTTGAGAAAACATTGGTTTGCAGTATTTTGGGGTGGAATATGTAAATATTATAAGAAAAACCCCCATAAACCATCTCCGATGGGATATATGGATGGAACAAGATATGATTAACTAAAATATAAACCATAATATTAATCTATATGGTCATACATAGTAACAGATGTATGACCATTTTTATTTGGAACATTCCTTTACCTATCACCAAAATATAAAGTAAAAAATAAAGAATGTTGAACAAAAATCCCTTATGTATAAAGGATTTTCAAACACAAATCACCATTTGAAATCTTATTATAAATAAAGACATGAAGAACATTTCTTATTAAGGAGGATTAAACATGCTTGATGAAGTATTTAAAGTACTCGGTGTAGACAAGCTTGATGAAGCTCAACAGAACTCAATTACTGAAAAGATTGAGACTATGATTGAGATGAAAGCAAGAGAGCGTGCTGATAATCTTTTAAAGGAAGAAAAAGAAGCATTGGTTGAGGAATTTGAGGCAAAATTTGAAGATTATAAGAAAGATATTACTTCTAAATTTTCTGATTTTGTTGATTCAGTCCTTGACGAAGAACTTGAAATTCCGGAAAAGGTTATGAAGTATGCAAAACAAGGTGAACTGTACTCAGAATTAATTGAACAGTTCAAAATCAAATTGGCTATTGATGAAGGTCTTTTAGATGAAGAAGTCAAAGGTCTTTTGAAAGAAGCAAAAGAAGAAATTCTGAAACTGAAAAAAGATGTAAACAGCCATATTTCAAAAGAGATGGAATTGAAAGAAGACGCCAAAACAATGGCTTCTCAGTTGTATCTCAGAAAGAAATGCGATGGCTTGTTAGAATCACAGAAACAAAAGGTTTATACTTTGTTAGAAGGTGTAACCGATAAGACTGAAATTGATAAGAAGTTCAAGTATGTAACTGATCATCTTTTTGAACAAGTTGAACCAGGAACAGAAGAACCAACAGCAGAAGCAGCTTCAAACGCTTGTATTTGTCCTAAATGTGGCGCACAGTATTCGTTTGAAGGCGAAGCAGGAACAGGTGCATGCCCCAAATGTGGTGCATCTATGGAAGACGCAAAGGCATCTGTTGAAGATGCGGAAACAAATGGAAACGGCCATGTTGATTTGGCTGACGTAAAAGAGGTTAAAGAATCTGTTAATGAATCAACATCTCCTTTTGATACATTGAAATCCACATGGGTAAGAATGTTAAAGGAAAACAAAATCTAAAAATTTAAAAAGACAAAAGTAGGAGGATAAAAATGGATTTAAAAGAACTGGTAACAAAATGGAAAGACATCCTTGATGAGGGTGGGAAAATTAAAAATCCTAAAGTCCTGAAGTCAACAGCTCTTATGTTGGAAAATGAAATGGGATACTTGAACGAAGCGGGTAACTACTCCGTTACAGGTAGAACATTAGGTAATGGTTATGGTACACCGGGAACAACTGGTAATGGTGATTTTCACCAGATCGCAATTCCTATGGTACGCAGAACCTTCCCCGAATTAATTGCTCACGATATCGTTGGTGTTCAGCCAATGACAGGCCCCGTAGGATTAGCGTTCGCTCTCAGATTTAGAGCAGGCAACGAATACACACCACAGGCATATCCTGCTGGTTCGGTAACACCTCAGTACTCCGATGAATTGGGTTACAACTCAATTGATCCGTGGTATTCTGGTGATGTTGCAACATCTGCAGGTTTCATTACATCGGCTGGTGAACTTCTTGGTTCTGGTGCTGATGGTTCTGGTGGGGCTGCGGATACAGGTCTTGGTGTTGGAACTTATGCGGCTATCAAAGAAGTCAATATGACTGTTGAGAAAGCACAGGTTGAAGCCAAGACACGTAAGTTAAGAAGTCGTTGGTCTTTGGAAGTAGCTCAGGACTTGAAGGCTATGCACGGTCTTGATCTTGAAGAAGAAATGATGGACGTTCTTGCTTATGAAATCACGGCTGAAATTGACCGTGAAGTTATCAACAAAGTAAACTCGGTTGCTGTTGCTTCCACTTGGGATTACAACCTTGAAGCCGACATTGATGACGCAAGATGGCAGGCAGAAAAGTTCCGTACATTATACAGCAATATCGTTAGAAAAGCTAACAAGATTGCCATTAACACTCGTAGGGGTGCTGGTAACTTTGTAGTTGTTTCTCCGATGGTGTGTGCGGCTCTTGAAGGTCTTTCATCATTCGTTCTGTGGCCTGTTGATGGTCAGATTAACTCCCTGATCACAGGTGTTTCCAAGATTGGTTCTCTTGACGGCCGTATTACGGTTTACAGAGATACATTCGCGGCAGCAGATTATGCTACAGTAGGATATAAAGGCCCATCGGAATACGATGCTGGTGTTATCTATCTGCCTTACATTCAGCTCTTGGTTTCCAAGACTGTGTTTGAGCAATCATTCCATCCAACCGTTGGTTTGATGAGCAGATACGCTCTGCACGAGCACATTTTCGGTAGTAACCTTTACTATCAGAAAATCAATATTTCTAATCTGCCTCAATAAGCAATTAGATAATATCTGAAAATAAAAACCCTTGTGGAAACCCCACAAGGGTTTTTTATGTTGACAATATACCAGACATATGATAAATATATTATATGAATGTAAGAAACGTAGACGGAACAACACTTGAAATATTAAAACCAAACTCACACAAAAAAATATTGTTTGATTGTGATATATGTGGTTTACCTGTTGAACAATCATATCGTAACTATCTAAAACAAAAGGATGGTAAGTTCTGCCGTAAATGTAGAAATAAACACACATCAAATAGACCTGATGTAAAAAAGAAACAATCCATATCAACAAAAGAAAGATGGTTAAGTGATGAATATAGAAATAATGTTATTAAAAAGGTATCAGATGCAAGAAAAGAGGAATGGAAATCAGGCAAACGACACGTAATGAATAAAACACCATATAATGTCATTCAAAACAATGTATCATTTGACGGTTATATTTTGATTACATCTCAAGAAGAATATAATAAATCAAATATTATAAAGGTTATGTGTCCTAAAAAACACATTTTCAATACAAACTATAATAAGTGGTCACATGGTCATAGATGCCCTCATTGTGTCAAAGCAGATTATGATATGATATATAATAATTTTTTATCAGAAGGATATTCATTGATTACAAAAGAATGTGACTATATAAACAATAAACAAAAACTATATTATATATGTCCTAAAGGAACGAAACATTCTATATCATGGTCTAACTGGCAATTAGGACACAGATGCCCTTGTTGCAATGATGGTATGTCAAAAGCAGAAAAGGAAATGTCCCAATATATAAAGAAATTGGGATTTGACATTGAAATAAAAAATAGATCATTGATCAATCCATTGGAATTAGACATTGTGATACCTTCAAAAAATATAGCTATTGAGTATAATGGTCTTTATTTTCATGGTGAGAAAAATGGTAAGAAAAACAAGAAATATCATCTTGAAAAACTTGACAAATGTAATCAAATAGGTTATAAGTTAATAACAATATTTGAAGACGAATGGATAACAAAAACAGATATTGTCAAGAATAGACTTAAACATATATTATCAAATGAAAAAGGTATATATGCCAGAAAATGTCAAATAGTAGAAATACCACAAGGACTTGCCAAAAGATTTGTTGACCAACACCATATTCAAGGATATTCAAATTGTGCAATAAAACTAGGGGCATACTATGATAATGAACTTGTTGCTGTTATGACGTTTTCAAAAGGTAACATCGCCAAAGGAAGTTCTACTAAAACGGGTATATGGGAATTAAATAGATTTTGTATATCAAGAACTGTTATTGGTATAGCTGGAAAACTATTAAAGTATTTTGAAATAAACTATTCACCGAAAGAAATATTTTCATTTGCCGATAGGCGATGGTCTGATGGTAATGTATATAATAAAATAGGTTTTGATTTTGTTGGTTATACACAACCCAATTATTGGTATTTTAAGGACAATAAAAAAAGATTACATAGATTCAACTTTCGTAAAGATAAAATTAAACATTTAGGAACAGAAAAACAAACAGAATGGGAAATAATGCAAGAACAAGGATATGATAGAATTTGGGATTGTGGTAATATCAAATTTATAAAGGAATATAAATATAAACAGAGGTAATATAAATGGATGTTGATTTAGATGCCCTTGCACAAGAATTTAATATGGATGTTGATGAATCACTAAATGTTGATGATATCATTGAAATTGATGTTGATACTCTTTCTGCAAGTGAAATAAGTGATCCTGATGTTGTCATTTCAACCAATATCAATAAGGCAAATGCAATACTAGATAGGGTTATCAATGAAATAAACAGGTCTGGTATGACACCTAGACTTGGTGAAGTAGCAAGTCAATTGATATCAACAATAAATCAAGCAGCAGGACAAATATACACAAAAGAATTTGATTTCGGTAGTTTACGAATCAAAAAGAAAATGTTAGACTTAAAAGAAAGAGAAGTACTCCTTAAAGAACGGATATCGGGTAATGGTAGGGGTGGAACAGTTAATCAAAATATTATTGTTACAGATAGAGAAACCGTTTTAAGATTGTTAAAGGAAAATAAAGAAACCAAATTGTTAGAACAAAATGAAGGAGAAGGAGAATATGATGGAGAATAATGATTTCAGAGATTTAATAATTAATCAAAGAAGTAAAAACCCTGTAATCAAATGGACGGGTAAAATGATTGATTACCTGTATAAAGTTAAAGAAAATCCTGACATAGCAACATTTGCACCCGGACGTATCTATAATATGATTATGTCCTGTGGTATAGATGAAGTGGATGAATCTTTAAAAACACGTGGATACGAGGACTTAGTAAAATATAAGTTCTTTGATGATAAGATTTATGGTTCATTAGAATCAATTCACGATCTTATGAAGTTCTTGAAAGCCTCGGCTCGTAGAACGGAAACAGGTAAACGTGTTCTATTGATGGTTGGGCCTGTTAGTTCTGGTAAAAGTACTATTTCAGCCTTGATTAAAAGAGGGTTGGAAGCCGATTCTTTACCAAAATATGTTATTGATGGATGCCCTATCAATGAAGAGCCTTTACACCTTATTCCCACAACACATAGAGAGGAATGGGAAGAAAAACTAGGTGTAAAGATTGAAGGTGATTTGTGCCCTGCTTGTCAGCAAAGGATAAAAGAAAACTTTACTGATAAAGATGGTCATGTACAATGGGAAGAAGTAACCGTCAAACAGGTTCAGTTTTCAGAACAAACACGAACAGGTATTGGAACATTTGTGCCTTCTGATCCTATGAACCAAGATGTATCTGAATTGATTGGTCGTGTAAATATGAGTAAGATTGCTCGTTATGGTGAAACAGACCCACGCGCTTTCCAGTTCAATGGTGAGTTACAGGTTGCCAATGGTGGTATGATTGAATACATTGAGTTACTGAAAGGTTCTACCAAGTTACACAATGTTCTCATTACAGCCGCACAGGAACAGCTTATCAAATCACCGGGATTTCCACAGATGTATATTGATACATTGATTCTTGCTCATACAAACTTTGCTGAATATGATTCATTCAAGGCTGATAAGAAAAATGAAGCCTTATGTGATCGTATGTATTCTGTTGTTGTTCCGTGGAATCTCAGAGTAGATGATGAAGTCAAGATTTATGAGAAAATGATTAGAGAATCTGATTTCCGTGGTATTCACATTGCACCACACACACTCAAAATAGCGGCTCAATTTGCTGTATTATCAAGACTTGTTCCTAGCACAAGAGTATCTAATCTTGTAGAGAAAATGAAAATCTACAATGGTGAGATTACAGAAGAAATGAAGAAACAAGAGATTGACCTTAAAGCCCTTAGAGAAGAGGGTCGTTTGAAAGGCGAAGGCATGACTGGTATTTCACCCCGATTTATCATCAATGCTCTCAATATTGCATTAGGTCAAAAAGAAGATAAGAAATGTATTAATCCTATTGATATTATCAGAGTTTTGAAAACAAACTTTGACCATCATGTAGGTATTGCACCAGAAGAAAGGGAAAAATACATTACAATGCTTATGGGCGAAAAAGATAGTATCAGTTATGAATATAAACAGGTTGCCAAAAAAGAAGTCAATATGGCTTTCCTTACAGCCTATGAAGAACAAGCACAATCATTGTTTGATAACTACTTGATGAACGCTTCTTCATATTGTAAAAAAGAAAAGGTCTATGATTCCATTACAGGTGAGTATTCCGATCCTGATGAAAAACTTATGAGGCAGATTGAAGAATACATTAGTGTTCCTGTCAACTCTAAAAATGAGTTTAGAAATGGTATCTTTGTCTATAAGGCATCTCGCCTTGAACGTGGATTACCATTCACATTCAAAGATTATGACCCTTTAAAAACGGCCATTGAAAAGAAACTTATGAGCGATCTTAAAAATGTTGTTTCTTTGACAATCGCTGATAAGACGGCAACCGATGCCAAATCTAAAAATAGACGAAAGACCGCCATTAACAAGATGAAAGAAAATGGTGGATATTGTGACCATTGTGCACAAATGGTGTTGTCATTCGTAGCAGAAATTCTTCGCAAGGAATCCTGAACAAATACAAGGGTTTTGGTGTGTAATCTCACAAACAAAAGATAATCCATAATATTATTTCTCCTTGTTCTAACGAAAACCCCATTGAACCTTATGTTCTTTGGGGTTTTTTGTGATTTACAATACCAACCATTTCTGTTAATATAAAGAATAATAACACAAGGAGAACAAAATGGGAACAATAGTAAACCATGATGATTGGTCATTATCAGAAAAAGGAAAGCGTGATTCTCAAAGACATAGAGAGAAAATAGATGAACAAATCCGTAAACAGGTAAAAAATGTCATTGGTGAAGAATCTATTATAACTAATAAAAATGGTACTCGTATACGTATACCTGTAAAGGGATTGAAGGATTATCAATTTAGACATGGTATCAATGAAGATGAAATAAAGGGTGGTGTCGGTCAAGGTAAAGGAAAACCCGGTGATGTTATTGCTAGAGATCCGGGAAATGGTAGTAATAGAAAAGCCGGCAATCAAAAAGGTGAAGAATACATGGAAGTTGAAGTAGATATTGATTATCTAATCAAAATCATGTTTGAAGACCTCGGATTACCTTATCTGGAAGAGAAAACAAAAGTAGAACAACTGGTTCCTGTAGGATGGAAGTTTGATGGTATATCAAAAATCGGTATAAGACCAAGATTACATAAAAAGAAAACTATGCACGAAACACTAAAACGAACATCGGCATATGTTCAAGAAATAATGGAAGATACAAAATGTGATATTGATAAAGCTGAAAGAGCATTGGTTCAATCAGAAAGTGACCTAGACTATGCCATTGAGTTAGTAAAGACAAATCAAGTAAAAGATGATATTGATACATCTTTATTGTATATAGAAGATGATGACTTGAGATTTAAGATGGTTACTGAACAATTTGAACCATCTTCATCTGCTGTTATTATAGCAATGATGGACATTAGTGGTAGTATGTCAAGTGAAAAGAAATATCTTGCCAGATCATTCCTGTTTTGGTTGAATGAGTTTCTAAAGAAGACATATCAAAATGTTCAAATCAAGTTCATTGTTCATACAACTGAAGCAAAACTTGTCGATGAAAAAGACTTTTTCAAAATCGGTGAATGGGGCGGAACATATTGTCATACAGCATTTGACCTTGCCAATCATGTATTAGAATCAGAGTTTCCAAAAGATGAATGGAATAGATATGTAGTATATAGTAGTGATGGTGAAGATTTTGATGTGGATAAAACTATGTCGTCTGCCAAAACAATGATGGATAATGGTTTGAATATGTTAGGTTACTTGGAAATAAAACCAAATAGTGAACCTTACGCATCCGGTGATTTGTTGAATATGTTTAGAAAAACATTTAACATGAAATCTGAAACAAACGATGGTAAAACATTTTTCAAGAACAATGATAAACACATCATTGCGGGTGAAATAAAAGGTAGTGAGTATGTGTATCCAATGTTGAAAACAATGTTATTTGAAAGGAAAAAATAATGGAAAAAAATGACGTTAAAAGACTTATAAAACTTGAAGATAAGATCAATAGAATAGTAACCGACATGGGATTTGATTTTATACCTATAGAATGGGATATTGTTCCAGAAGAAAAGATGTGGGAAATCCTTGCATACAGAGGGCCAACGCAGATTAGTAACTGGAAGTTCGGGCGAAACTATGAACGACAAAGAACTATTTTTGAAAATGTAAGTAATCACCTACCCTATGAATGTGTTATTTTTGGTGATCCTTGTAGAGCATATTTGATGAAATCCAATCCTTTTGCTATACAGGCACTAGTAATGGCACATGTGGTTGGTCATAGTGCTTTTTTCAAAACCAATAAATTATTCAATAAAGCAAGAATAGATATGGGAACAATATTATCTGAAGCAAATTATAGAGTTACAGAATATGAAAAACTTTATGGTATTGATGATGTAGAAAGAACCATTGATGCGGGACATTCTATACAGATGCATAGTTCACCTTTTGAATCAGAAACAGAAGATGAAAAAAGAATTCGTGTATATAATCAGTTGAAAGAACAACACAAACCCCATAAATCTGAATTTTCTGATATGATAAATGGTACAGCAAATGAAAAATCAGATGTAGAACATTATAATCGTCAACTATGGCGTCAGGTAAAAATGATGACACCGGTTGAACCTACGGAAGATTTATTACGATACATCATTGATAACTCATCTGTATTGGAAGATTGGCAAAAAGATATTCTTGAAGTATTGAGATATGAGGGACAATACTACTGGCCTATCATACGAACCAAGTTTATGAATGAAGGTTTTGCCTGTATAACAGGAAATTCATTAGTTCATACCGAAAATGGTTTTGTTCCTATGCACCAAGCCATTGAATTTTGTTCAAAAACGGTTGACTTAAATAAAAATCTTACTGATATTGAAACAAGAATGATATTACCAAAAAAGGAAACTTTAAAAATATCAACCAATATAGGAACAATATTAGAGGGTGCATTAGATCATAGAATAATGACACCTACTGGTGATGTTATGTTAAAAGATTTAAGTATTGGTGATACAATATCAACAACAATTGGAACTGACATATGGCCTTCCGATAAAATAAAAATTAATGTTGATGCATGTTATGAACATCTAAAATTCAGCAAAAGTATTGATGTAACTATACCATCTGAAATAAATGAAGATATTGCTTATCTAATGGGTGTAATCACATCAGAAGGTCATTATCTTGGTAGAGGGTTTGGTATAACAAACAATGATACAGATTTATTATCTACATGTATAAACATCATAAAAAAATATTTTAACAAAGATATAAAGATGATTGAAAGAGAAAGAGGGGGAACATTTGATATTACTGTTCATTCTACTGCAATCATGGATTTTCTATCACAAGCGGGTATGTTCAAAGAAAAAAGCAATCTTAAAAACATTCCGTGGTCTATACTCCAAAGCCCAAAATCGGTAGTTTCATCTTTTATAGCTGGATTATTTGATGGTGATGGTTGTGTTTATTACAATGGTAAATATCAGAGACAATTGATAATGACTTCAAAATCATCATCACTTATAGAACAATATATCATACTTTTACTAAATTATGGTATAATAGGTAGCTTTAGAAAAAATAAAAAAGAAGGGTATGATGATTGTTACCAACATTGTATTTCATCTTCTAAATGTATAAAAATATTTGAAGAAAACATACCTTTAAAATCAACCAAAAAACAAACTATGATAAAAGAATGTTTAAACAATGTAAAATGGTCTTATGATATTCCAGCAATAGCAACAATTACATCAATAGAAAAAGGATCAGATGTATTGTATGATTGGTCTATACCAAATGGTAATCATTATGAAGCACAAGGATTCATAAATCATAACTGTATGATACATGAAAAGGTTTTGATGCAACTATTCCATGAAGGTGATTTGACACCTGATGAACACGGACAATACAACCATTCAAATGCTTTGGTAAAGGCACAAAGCAGATTGTCTATGAACCCATATCTGGTGGGGTCTAAAATATGGACTTCTATTGAAGATAGATGGAACAAAGGTCAATATGGTGATAAATGGGTTGAATGTAGTTTAGTCAAGGAAAAGGAAAACTGGAATACAAAAGAAATGTCTGGTCTTGATAAGGTCAAAGATGTATTACCAACTTATACAGATTGGATGTTCTTTCAAGATTTCCTTACCAATGATATGATTGAAGAACTTGACCTATATATCTATATGTTATCTAAAAATCACGATGGGTCAACAGATTATGTTAGAACAGAACATTCAGTAGACCAAGTAAGACAAATCATCATCAACTCATTTGCCAATAGTGGTATTCCAAAGATTGAAGTTGTTGATGGTAACTTTGGTGATGGTGCCGGTCATTTGTTATTGAACCATAGATATGCTGGTGCACCATTAGATAGACAATATACGGAAGAAACCTTGAAACACATATCTTATCTATGGGGGCGCAATGTATATTTAAAAACAATACTTAAAGACAAAGAAACTATGTTCAAAATATCCAAACAATAAACATTCCTTTACAATAAGTTAGATTGGTCTATAAATACCTTCACAAGAAATTGTGGAGGTATTTTTTTGCGTGGGTATAAAATATTCGGATAGTCTAAAAAAACCAGAACAATCAATAGAATACACAGCTGATATGATACAGGAGTTAGACAGATGCCAACAAGACATTTGGAACTTCTTACCATATATAAAAATCATACACCCTGACCGTGGCCTTATTACATTTGAACCTTATAACTTCCAAAAACAGATACTTAGAAATCTTCAAGATAACCGATTCAATGTCATTTTAGCAAGCAGGCAAAGCGGAAAAGCCCTTGCATTAGATACACCCATTTTGAAAGCAAACAACACATGGTCGACAATGGGTGATATTGATGTAGGTGATGAAATATACGGTTCAAATGGTAAAAAAACATG
>Ga0172381_10006483_pt1 | contig 11704 bp, 14 predicted proteins | sample Leawel6488metaG_FD_119754 | JGI IMG/M metagenome (GOLD analysis project Ga0172381, IMG submission 119754) | Leachate microbial communities from a municipal landfill in Southern Ontario, Canada - Leachate well 64-88 metaG | ecosystem: Engineered > Solid waste > Landfill > Unclassified | place... | reverse complement strand
TGTTTCGCCAGATGCAAAAAAAATACAGAACGGTAAAATAGTTGAGAATCAAGGAGAAAAAATGATATTAATGACACCAAGTGGTTTAACAAATAAATTGGTATTAGGTTATCCAAAAGAATATGGGGAAGTTATTAAATTTAAAATTGGAGACAGTGGGACATGGATTCAAGTTGGTACAGTTACAAATACAGATGTAGGCACTGGTTATTATGGTGGAAATTTTGGCATAGTAAATTCTTGGATTCATAATTATTATTTCATGAGATATACTTTTTCAATACCACCTAATGAAACAATAAAATTTTATATAAAACATACTCCTTAAAAAGGATAATATAATGATAATTTTTAAAAAAACCCAGAAAAAAAACTTTATATATAACAATAAAATTTAATAACTTTGCACGATGGAAAATAAACACATTTTAAAATTCAACAGTTATATGATAAACGAGGCAAAGGATGACGAAGCACCTTTGATGTTATCACCCAGACTTAATGCTATTTTAAACAAAATTATATCAGAACCTATTGCTAAGGCTATTCTAGATAATAAAGGTAATATATCAGACATTACTTATTTGGATATTGATAAAGATGATAGTAGAGGGGCTACATATTTACCGTCTGATAGATTGGATAGATTAACTGATGAAGAAAATTTTAATAAAGAAATTCCAGAAGCTTGGACATCCAAACTTAGACAACATATGAATTGGGGAAAAATTATCAATAAATTATTTCCAAATGTTTTTACCAACATGGATATCGATCGATTTTACAATCGTTATCGTCCAGAAATAGATATTGATGAAAAACAAGAAAAAAGATTTGAAGTAGTACATGGTGAAGATATTAGATATTGGTATCTAAACAAACATTGGGAAAGTTCATTAACTTCTTGTATGCAAGAAGAAAAATCTCAAAAATATTTTGATATGTATTGCAACAATCCCGAAAAATGTGGTTTGTTAATATGTCATAGTGAAAAAAATCCAAAGGTTATTATAGGAAGAGCATTGGTTTGGAATAATTTAATTAAACCAAGTGGTGATACAGCAGAAGAAAGAAATCCTTTTACATTGTTAGATAGAGTTTATTATGTAACCGCTCAACCACAAATACCAGCAACTTATCAAAAATATGCAATAGAACATGGTTGGATATATAAACAAGGGGATCAATTTCTTTTAAATGGAGTTAGAAAAACTACTTCGGTTTCAACTCGTTTAAAACCAATTGATTATAAGTATTATCCGTATGTTGATACAATGTCGTATTATACTCCTTCGACCGGAAGAGCAGCATCAACAGCTGGAAATCCAGCAAGAGATCCTAATAATCCGTCTAAGGAATTCCAGAGATTTTCGTTAAAAAGTCAAGATGGTAGTAAAACACGATTGTAAAAAAATATAAACAAAAACAAAAATTAAATTATAATAAGTCATGAGTATAGTTTTACCTTATAGCAATTTTTTAAAAGAAAGCATGGGTGACGAAGTACCAGCCACTAAAGCTAAAGGAGAAAAGAAAAAATTAAAATTATTTATTTCTCCAGATTTTAGAAAAATACTTCAAAGCGTATATGACACCGGAGACTATCAATGTAAAGCGGTAGTAGATTATATATTCAATATAAATGAAAAAGATATCAATTATTTTGAATTTTCATATATTGATATAGTAAAGGAAAAACAAGATTATGTGTCTTTCTTACCAGCCCAACGAGCATGGAAAGAAATGGGGTGGAATACACAACAGGAAGCTGATGTGTATTTAGGTGATAATACTCCTTTATGGACAGCGAAAGGTAGACAAGAACTTAGAATAGGTTCTTTTATTACAAAAATATCTGATGACAGTTTTAATGCAGTAGCCATCGATAAATTTGTTGCTAAATTTAAATCTGAGATCCTTTCATTAACAGCATATGATAGGTTCGAATTAGTATCAGGCGAAGATGTTAGACATTGGTATGCTGTTTCACAGTATTATAGAGAATCCAGCGGGGATAGAGGAGGTGGATTATTAGGATCATGTATGAGATATGATGGTGTCACAGAAGAAAGAGGTAGAAATTGTCAACCATACTTAGATATTTATGCAAAAAATCCTGAAAAATGCTCTTTATTAATACTCACGAATTCAGAAAACAAATTAATAGGAAGAGCCATAGTTTGGAAAGGACTAAGAAAACCGTGTGATGATAATATGAAACCAACAAGGTGGTTCATGGACAGGGTATATACAATAAAACAACCTGATGTTGAATTATTTAAGAAATATGCAAAAAATCAAGGGTGGCTTCATAAATATGAACAAACTGCTCAATGTGAATATTACATAGATGGAGATACTAAAATAAATAAGTCTATGGCAATACAACTTAAACCTGAAAGTCATAAATTATATCCTTATATGGATACATTAAAATATTATAATCCACAAACCGGTAGATTAGGCTCAACCCCAGGTAATCCAGTAACGATAACTGATAGTAAAGGTAAACAAATACATACACACAGATATTTATTAAATACTACTGATGGTAGAACTCAAAATATAGATTAAAAAATAATTAAAAATAAAAGTGGCGAATATTAAACAATTTAATAAATTTTATTTTGAAAGTTTGGAAACAAATAATTTAAAAGAGTTACCTTTATTTCTATCCAGATCTTTTAAAAAATTACTAACTGTAATAAATTCAGATATATCAAAAAAACTATTAAAATTATGTGAAAGTGAAAAATTATTTCAATTTTCATATATAGAAATTAAGGATGTTAATAATATTTCGATTATAGCTGTAAATAGAGTTACTAGAATTGAGGGAGTCACAGAAGATGATTTAATAAATCCAAAAGAAAATAGTGTAATATGGGGTGAAAAATATAGGCAACTCATGGGTATAGGAACCTTTGTAGCAAAATTATTACCAGACTATAGAGGAACAAAAGAATTGGAGGAATTTGTCAATCAATATAGAGCACAACTCGATGTGTTTAATTATGATTTAAAGATTGTTAGAGGAGAAGAAATTAGATATTGGTATCACGTAAAAACATATTACAATCCAACACCAGATTTAATTGATAGAAATGATATAGCTGAGGGTGAAAATGATCCCAGAACAACTTTAATGAAATCTTGTTTAAAACAGGCAGAAAAACAACCGTTTTTTGATATTTATACAAAAAATGTTAATCAAGTTGGTATGTTGATAATGACAGATCAAAATAATAAATTAAGAGCAAGAGCCATTGTATGGTTTGATTGTTACGTAGCAGACGACCCTACAAATCCATCTAAGGGTGTATTTTTAGATAGAATATACTACACAAACGAGTCAGATGTTAATATTTTTATAAATTATGCTAAGGAAAAAGGATGGTGGTATAAACCAAGTCAGCAAAAAGAAATATATTCATTTATCATGAATGGTGAAGTTTGTAATAAATCAATAACAACAAGACTTAAAGTTCATGGTGAATTTAATTCTTATCCATATGTGGACACATTATGCTATTATACACCAGTAACCGGAAGATTATCCTCTACTCGGGGTAGACCAGCTATGATGGATGATAAATTTTTGGAAAGATATCAATTACATAATACAGGTGGTAGTAAAAAAAGACTATCTCACGACCGTTAAAAAACAATAAATTTATGTTAATAACTAATTATAATAATTTTATATTAGAAGCTAATGATAATACATATCCATTAATTCTTTCGGACAAATTGATAAAATTACTCTCCAACATAAAATCAGATATAGCTATAGAAATTTTATCTGATTATAAAAATCACATAAATCATGATATATCATTTTTAGACTGTAATTTAGATGATAAGGATAAGAGTGATAAATTATCATATCTCCCTTGTGATAGATTTCTGAAAACACCACAAATGACCGATGTGTATGAAAGTAGACTCAGACAAGAATTATCAATAGGTAAAATTGTAAATAAATTATTTCCAGGTAAATTTTCACCCGCACAAGTGGAATTATTTGTTAATGATTATAAAGGAAAAATAACCGCTGGTTTTAGTGATTTTTATTTAGCGCAAGGTGAAGAAATACGATATTGGTATAATGAAAATAATTATAAAGCCGTAAAAGGTTCAATGGGTAGTTCATGTATGAGATATGATTATGCTCAGAATTTTTTAGATATTTATTGTAAAAATCCAGAAAAAGTCAAGTTACTCGTTTTATTTTCAGACAAATCAAAAACCAAAATTAAGGGTAGAGCTATTGTTTGGAATGGTTTGAAAAAACCAATTGAAATAGTTGGAAATGAAAAGATAGAATCTAAAATATTAATGGATAGAATATATACATCCGAAGATAGTGATCAAAATGCGTATATTGAGTATGCTATTAAAAATAACTGGTTGTATAAAGCAAGACAAGTTATGAGAGATTCTGCATATATAGAAAATGGAAAAATCATGAATGGTACTATTGCTATTACATTAAAACCTTTAAACTTAAAATTATACCCATCTGTTGATACTTTATGCTATTACACCCCTAGTACTGGTAGATTAGCTAGTTATCCAGGATTTGGGATACCAGGACATCCTAGATTTATATTAAATGATACTAATGGTGGAACTACTAAAGTAGATTAAAAAATTTTACTCGAGTTATTAAAAATAATAAAAATAAATATTCCAATATGGACAGTATTATCAAGTCGTCCAGGTATAAGGATATTGCTGATAACATTCTTGAAATAGAAGATGATTTCAAAGAAAAAATCCTAAAATTATACTATAAAACCCCGCCAGCCGACAACTCACAGGTTATAAGCATAATGAAATACCTTAACGCGACAGAATACAAAAATTACAAATTCAATCAATATAGTGTTAAAAAAAATGATAATTTTTCAATTATAATTTTCAGTTATACCTCACCTAGTATGATTTTTGCGAATTAGGATAAAAATATATAAAGAAAAAATCTTTATAATATGTTATCCAATAACAATAATTACTATATCTTCATCGAAGAACAGAATAAAAAATCTGTTATTAAACTTATTTATGATTTTAATTGGAGTATTATTCCAATTAGTGGATACTCTATTGAGGATTTAAAAGAATACTCTAATGAATATGTTATTGATGATATTATAAAAGATCTTATAAATAAATATGACTATGTCGAAGAAGTTTCATTCGAGGATATAGATGATTATATTTCTTAAAAATAGAAAAAAATGAGTATTTTATATGAATATATAATACTATATTGTATCAAAAAATTTAAAAATGTAAAAGATATGAAACATCTAAAAACTCTCATTCTAGAAGAAGCCCTAAATGATCGTGAAGAGTTAATCAAAACAAGAGTTCTTGAAAAAATAGAAGATCTTAGACATAAGATAATTAACAATGAAGAAGGACCAGAAGGACAATCGTTTAATAATGATACTCTGATATTATTAGAAGAAGAAATAGATAGATGTTTAAGTATATGGTACTATTAAAAGATAAAAAAAATATAAATTATGAATCATTTAAAAAGACTAAATATAAATGAAAATTCAAATTTTTCACCAATAAATGAAAAATTTTCATATGATTATGATCATGTTTTTACTAGAAATAGTATTAATTTTAGTTTTAATATTTCTGATGAAGATAAAGAAATAATTAGAAAAATAGGAGATAATGAAGAAGTTTATACACCATTAGGTTTAAAAAATTTCTTTAAAAGAGACACGTGGTTACATGATTTTGATATAATGCCAAAGGTGACTAGATTAGTTGAACTTGGTTTGATTGATCAAGATTATCACACAAGAAAATTAACTAAACTAGGACAAGAATATTACGATTATCTATATAAAAAATAAAAATAAAAAATAAATAAACAACTATGAAAAATTTTAAATTAGAATTATTCAATTTCAAGAACAGATTAGCTTTCGAACAATCTGATATTTCGAGTTTAGTGGAAGGTTTTATCATTAACTATGATAATTTCTCAGAAAAGGAATTGGTAAAATCTGTAAATGAAAAACTTTTAAAATATACCTACGATTCAGACGTTAAAATATTTTTAGAAAGTTTAGACGCAGAAATGCAAACTTATCCACTTATATACGAATTAAAAGATTTATACAAAAGAGTAGAAAGAGAAAATCAAGGTATGCTTTATAGACAGCCATTAAATGTTATACTAGAAATTATAAACAAGCCAAGTGACGATTCAAGGATGGAAGCCATCTTAAACGAACTTAGAATTTATGATTGGGTTCCTCAAATTAAGAGCTTTGTATTTAATTTAACAAAATCACCTATGGAAAGACAAAATATGTCGAATTCAGGTAAAGGCGAGAAAGTATTCACTATCGTAGAAAAAATAGATAATGGATATATGGCTTTTGTGGCAGATAGATGGTTTATGATAGACGAGAAAGAAGTTAAACAGGTATTAGCAGAAGATTATATTGAAAATGAAGACAAAATTAAAGAGATCAGAGTATTAGAACAATGTATGAAACTTTCATCTATTGAAAATGACAAAATCACCTTTAAAATTGACGAAAACGTGCAACTTAGCCTTTCAACAAGAAACGATAAATCGATGTTCATCAATGAAGAAAAACTTGATGCTGAAACAACTCTAGAAAACATTTTCAATTCACCTATCATTCCTTATTTAAAAAGAGATTATTTTGTTTTGATTAACACATTAAAGGAAAATCTTAACAATTTGGTTGAACTAGACATTGCTCTTAAAATCACTAACGTTCTTAATCCTTATTTGGAATCATATGCTTTCAATTATAAAAACAAAATGTATTTATATAACAAAGATATTCGTACTGGCAGTAGTTTTTATGCTTATGAATCTGTAAATGAATTAATAAACGATGTAAAGAAAGATTTAGACTACGATTTAACACATTTCTTCGAAAATAAACTTTCAAAAGAATTAAAGCAATTGAAAACGTTAGAAGATAAAGAAAAATCTATTGAATTAAAAATTAAAGATGTAAATGAAGCTATCGATGAACTCAAAAACGAACAAGGTTTATTGGAATCTGATAAATCATTAAAGTTAACTTTTGATAACTTACTTGTACATAGACACAATTTATACAAAGAATTAAATAATATAAAAAACCAAAAGACCCAATATAGAAAATCTATGGTTAGATAATCTATGATTAATTTTTAATATGCCCATATTTTTATTCGAATATGGGCATATTTTTTTAAACTTTTTGAAACTCAATAAATATAAGGATAATATAAACTTAACAGCAACATCGGGCATTATAGACACATTATAGAAACATCAAGCACTTTAGAGCACTAATTATATACCATCTTAGCCATAAATTCAATAGTACTACCTTTTTACCCAAAAAATAAATAAGATGTAATGGCAAATTATATAGATGATAATGATTTATTCTACGAAATTGTCCTAAGTAAAGGAAAAGGTCTTCTTACCAAGAAGGCAGAAAGAATGTTTATTCTCATAGGCGAAAATATGATTCGTCTTAAAAACTACTCATACAAAACACAAGATGATAAAAATGATTGTCTTCAAACAGGTTTGTTGTGTATGTTTGAAAAATGGATGAATTTTAATGAAAAAAAATATAGAATGGCTCTACCCTATTTCTCTGAAATCTTTAAACGAGGAATGGTACAGGGATATAATGATATAACCAATAAAAAAACTAATCAAGACAAGGTTACTATGATAAGTTTAGACTCTTGTAACGATGGTGAAGGATTTCATAATATATAATTAATAATATGTTTAAGAGAAACATAGATGAAGTACAATCAATAATAAATAAAAGATTAGAAGAAATAAATGCTTCTTTATTATCATCTTTATCATATAAGAATACTAAAACTAAATTTAAATTAAAATGTAACGTGGATGGACATGAGTGGTATTCTAATTATGATAGGCTCATAATCGCAAAAAATAAATGTCCTAGATGTGCAGGTCAAATCATTTATCAAGAAGAAGCACAAGACAGAGTAGAGAAACGGCTGAAGGAGATAGATGCTTCTTTAAGAGAACCGTTTATTTATAAAAATTGTTCATCTAGAATTAAATTGTTCTGTAATATAGACGGACACGAATGGGAAACATCTTATAAAAATTTTGTTAATAATAGAACTGGATGTTTTAAATGTAGTAAACATGTATTATATGAAAACGAAATACAAAGCAATATCTTAAAAAGATTAAAAGAATTAAACGTATCTTTAAGAGAATCATACATTCATATCAACAACTCCTCTGAATTAAAATTAATTTGTAATATAGACGGACACGAATGGGAATCGAAGTATTCAAATTTTATAAATAATAAAAAAGGATGTGCTAAATGTGCTAAGGTTTTAAAATTAACTCAGAGTGAAGCCGAGGAGAAAGTACAACAGAGATGTAAAAAAATGAATTATGAACTAATTGAACCTTTTATTTTTAAAAAAACTTCCAATACAAGAATATACTTAAAATGTAATAAATGCAATTTTAATTGGGAAGTATCATATAATAATTTTATAAATAGAAAAAGTGGATGTCCTAAATGTCAAGAATCCAAGGGAGAGAATGAAGCGGAAAGAATATTAAAATCTTTTAATATGAAATACGTTCCTCAAAAAAAGTTTGAAGGATGTAAAGATAAAGACTATTTGAAATTTGATTTTTACATTCCTGATTTAAATACATGTATAGAGTTTGATGGCATTCAGCATTATGAATCTTTCAATTTTTTTGGTGGAGAAAGTGGTTTAAAAGACACGCAGAGAAGGGACTCTATTAAAAACGACTTTTGTTATAAAAATAATATATATCTAATAAGAATACCTTATAAAGATTTTAATAAAATGGAAATTATAATAAAAAAGAAATTAAAATTATTTTAAATATAAATGAAAGTAAAGAATTATAATCGTTTTTTATTAAGAATTATCAAAGAAAACCACTAAATCTTTAGTTTAGTAGAAGTTCATATAGAAGATAAGATAATGCGATATTACCCAATTTAACAAACCAATTTAATATAATATATAATATGGGTATAATTAAAAAAGAAGATTTAATTAAATACTATTCTAGTTAGAAAGATGTATTTAAAAAATAATTTTATTAAATATATAAAACTTAGTAAAGAAGCTATAAAACAAGCATTCAATAAACAAAAAAGATATATTGAAAAAATGACATATAGTTATGATGATACATTACTAAATGAAAAAATTATATACGACCCAGATGAAGAATTTTTTAAATTAGTTAAGCAATTTAAAAAAATATATAAAAAATAAACAAATAAAGAATGGGATATCGAGCCAAACCTAATATGAGTCATAAATATACACAGGGGCAATATAATATTATTAATCCCAAAAAATATTTAGGTGACCCTTCAGTGGTATACTTTAGAAGTTCTTGGGAATATAAATTGTATTTTTATCTAGATAATGAACCAAGAATTATTAGGTGGAATGTTGAAGGTATAACTATACCATATGAAATGAAAGATGATAAGGGTAATTGGCACACTATGCGCTATCATCCAGATGCTTATGCCGAAATAGTAGCACTCGATGGGAGTATATCAAAAAATGTCATAGAAATAAAACCATATAACGAGACAATTCCACCAGAACAGCCTAAAAGAGTTACAGCAAAATTATTAGAAAATCAAGAATATAGATTGAGAACATATTTGAAAAATTTAAATAAATGGAAAACGGCTAAAGAATATTGTGATAAAAAAGGATTAATTTTTATGATTATGACTGAAAAGTATTTCGACGGAAAACAAGTAAAAATATTTTAATTAACTATGACTGATAATTTTGGTTTATTATGTAATAGATTAATTGGAGAATATAACGACAATATGAAAATATTAGTCGAAGAATCAACTAAAACGATATTTGAACTAGCATTAAAAAAACCAAATCTTCAAATAAAACGAACTATTCGCAATCAAATTTCTATTGGTAAATTTTATTTAATTAAATATAATTATAACGGAAATAAACTCTGGTGTCCTATATTTGTAATAGACGATAGATATAGCCCAGAACTCCAAAAAAGAATCATATATGCAGTCAATCTAAGTTATTTACCTTTCAAATATAAAATATTATATTTCGATAAATTATTTAAAACATTTTCTACTGAAATCGAAAAAAACAGATTGAATAATGATGGAGATGGTTCTGTTAATGATGAAATACCATTGAAAATAAATTTTGAGTCTGTTTATAAATCTCTTAAAAATAACGGTGAATTTAATTATGCTATTACAGCCTTTGATTATACAAAAATAGACGGGATGGACAAGGGAGAAGGTATGATATATACAATCTCAACTACTATTTTATATAGATTTATTTTTATAGATGTTAAAATGATTAATGGTAAAATAATGATGGATTATTTAAAAGAAAGTGAAAGAGAGAGAGAAAAAGAAATTATTAAAGAAATTTTAATAGCATATGATAAAAATTTACAAGATTTTGATAATGACACAAAGGAATACTATCAAAAATTAAGGTTAATAGAGAATCACTATAAATTTTATGAAAATCCTAGATGACCTTAAATTTTTAATATATAATAAAAATTAAGTTTTTATAAATGGCCAGTTATGACAAATATACAGGTAATCAACAAGGCAATGCCACGAATTTTGGTTTGTTTAACAGAATATTAAGAAGTTTATCTACAATGTTCGGTGGGTTGGAATATAATGATATGAGAATAAGAAATTCTTATTCTATAGGTGTACATGAAGAAACAACCGATGTTTTATATCAACCTAATAGTTCTAATATGTATGATTTGTTTACTAAAAAAACTATAGCACGTTTTCTTGATAAAAAATCAATTGCATATTTAGATAGAACGTATTTAGATAAAAGAAAGATTTTAAGACAATACTCTATTAAAGATGAAATTAAAGATTTTATAACACAAGTAGCAGATGAATGTATAATTTATGATGATAATAATAGATTTTGTTATGTTAGAGATTTACCGGATAGTTTCGGTCAGACACTAAAACAAAAATACCAAGAAAATTTCTCTAGATTACTTACTACTTTCAATTTTCATGAAGGACAGGTAGCCTGGAATTATATAAAAAACCTTCTCATAGATGGATATATTTCTTATGAAATAGTATATGATGATAAGCAAAAGAATATAATTGATTTGGCCCCAATGGATCCAATAACTCTAATAGTAGCAACAGATCCAAATACAAATACGATGATATGGATACAACATCCTGACAACCCAGCATTAAGAAGAATACTATTGGATTCTCAGGTTATTTATATTTCATATTCAAATAATAATGAATATGGGGAAACTTCATATGTAGAAAATCTGATAAGACCTTTTAATCAATTAAAAATGATTGAACAAGCTAGATTACTTTATAATATTAATCAAGCATCAATTTATAAAAAATTCGTTATACCTGTTGGTGGTTTAACTCGTAGTCAAGCTGAACAACAAGTATATGAATTAATGAGTGAATATCACGATGATGTTCAATGGGATGAAAGAATGGGAACTGTTTCTATAAACGGGCAAACAAACATACCATTTAGCAAGGATTTCTGGTTTCCAGAGGGTGATGCAGGAACACCAAATGTTGAAATCTTACAACCA
>Ga0172381_10006482_pt1 | contig 11706 bp, 14 predicted proteins | sample Leawel6488metaG_FD_119754 | JGI IMG/M metagenome (GOLD analysis project Ga0172381, IMG submission 119754) | Leachate microbial communities from a municipal landfill in Southern Ontario, Canada - Leachate well 64-88 metaG | ecosystem: Engineered > Solid waste > Landfill > Unclassified | place... | reverse complement strand
GCTATGTTGGTTTCTCCAAATTTTTCTAAACAAGTTTGTTTTCTTTTCTCTTCTGATTCAATATCTAATCTTGAACATACTGTATCACAATGTTTATAATAACCATAAACTATATTAACAAATGCTGTTGGTTTACCACAAGTTTTACAAACTCCTTCCATTGGATCCTTTCTTAAATACTTATTATAATACTCTATCACAATTTCTCTATTACCTTCTCCATGAAGTAATCCAATGTGTATTCCTAAAGTTCTTAGGTCTTTGAATTTTCTATTACAAATTTCACAATTTATTTTTTTATGTTTTTGATTTTGATTTCTTAGTTCATCCGCCTCTTTTTTATGTATTGAAGTAGGATGATTTATATGTGATGATAATGCAATTTTATTCTTAAATTCTTTGCCACAAAATTGACATATTTGTTTTGATTGATCTTTTAAACTTAGATCGGCTATTTGAGTACTACATTTCCTAGAACAACAATTGTTATATCCTTTAGTTAGATACACAAATTTTGTTTCTTTTCCGCATACTTCACATATTCCTTCATTTGGATCTTTTTTCATATATTTATCATAGTAACCTTTTGTAGTTAATTCTCTATGACTTTGTCCAATATGACTTCCCAATCTAGTATAATCTTGGAATTCTCTGCCACATTCTTCGCATTTTAACATTAATTTATACCCATCTTTCAAAGAATTTTAGTGTTTTTGATTCAACTAATTTATCAAAGTAATCTGGAAGAAAACAAATACCATTAGCGCATATGAGATTTTCACTTTGACAAATAGATGATTCAATTAAGAAATTTTTATTTTCAAATCTCATTTCATTAAAGTTTACTACGGAAGAAATATGACTAGGAAGTGAAACATGGTCATATGCTACTAAAAAAAGCGGATCCTGAACAACATTAACACCATTTTCTTGTTCGAGTGACGCGAGACCTCTCATGCTCAACCCGAGTCCAAATCTATCTTGTAATAATGATAATACTATTTTTCCGTTAGGTGTTGTCAAAGTTTCTAACTCACCAATTAATTTATTTCCTTGCCATTCATAATCTCTTATTAAATGTGATGCTTCTTTTAACATAAATGTAGTCTGACGCATTCCATCATAGGCTTCTGAATTTCCCTGACTTATTAGCGGGTGGTCAAGTTCTCCACCAAATTTTCTACCTTTTATTCTTGGTTCTGCATCTTTCATAGATTTATCCAAAACTCTTCTTGGATACATTCTTTTATTTTGATTTACATCATTCGCAGTTTGTAATACCATTTTAAATATAGCTTTTGTAGGAGTAGATTTTAATATTTCTGCTTCCTGAAATATTGCGCTTTCACCAATAAATTTTTGCATTTTTTAATTTCCTCCAATCTATTTCAACATCATTCCAGTCTTTATTATTTGTTCTCTTTTTCTTTCTTTTTATCTTCTTTTTTCTGAATCAAGTAATATTTTTTCATGATTTGATATACTTCTTTTAGAAAGTCATAATACATAATTATAATATTATCAATCTCATTTCTATAAGAATCAATATTTGAAATTACAGTTTCAAATAACTCTATCCCTTTACTTATAAACTTTCTTAATTTCAAAAGAATTGTATCAGATGAAAATGATAGTTGTGATTCAATGGATAATAATCTTGAATAAATCTTTTTTAATTCAAAAACTTTACCTACATTTTCTGCACTTAATGCAGGCTCTTGACCAAATCCACCTCCCATCATACCATTTTGGTCTTGTCCCATACCACCCATCATAGCATTTGGATCAGGATTTTGTTGATTAGGATCTATATTAGGATCTACACCACTTTCTGGATTTTGTTCTCCCATATTATCTTGAGCTATTTTTCCCATATCATTTTCATCTTCATCTTCTTGTTCAAACAACATATTTTCATCTAAATCATTTACAGTTTCCTCTTCTTCAGATCTGTCTAAATCTTCTATATCATTTTCCCAATCTTTAATTTCATTTCCTTTTTTATCAAACATTTCTATATCTTTAATTTTAGTATCTTCTGGATCAACTGGATCTCTTAAAACATTTTTTCCCTTTTTAGTTTTAATTACAGGTTCTGGGATTGTTTCTTCTATATCTTCTAAAGAAATTGATGTTTTAAATTCTTTATCTGGAGGAGTTGGTACATCTTCATATTCTCCTGCGCCAGCTTGTAGATCAGGTCTTGGATCATTTATTCCTGAATAATATTGTTCTAATTTTGTTCTTACTTTGTCTAAATTATTTTTATTTATTGTCATGTTGTCTCCAAAAAGGAATTAAAATTAATATGTTGGAACTCCTCCCATACCACCCATTAAACCACCTCCGCTCATTCCTCCGAGTCCACTCATATCTCCACCTTCTTCAGGTTCTATTTTTAATTCCTTATCTATTTTATTTTCAATTTCATATTTCTCAACTTCAGTCCAATCAATACTGGTTAAATATTTCTTTTTACTCCAATCTTTTGGTACTCCAATTCTTTCTAATGTTTCTACTAGATTTGCTAAGTTGGATAGATATGCTGCTTGTCTTTCAAATTGTAAAGATTTTGGAGCAGGAAATACTATTTCAACATCATCTAGAATAGTTAAAGCTTTTTCTGGATCAATTATGTTATATAATTTTGTAACTAACTCTTGTACTTGGTGACTTAAATATTTTTGATGATTAACAATGGTTCTTGCAAACATAATATTTTCTTCACTAAGATTATTTTTAGCGCTTTGATTTTCTTCTAAACCAATAAAACTTGGGGGAACTCCGCAAGAAGCTACTATTTCATCTCTTATAAATTTTAATTCATCTGTTTTAGATCTGGTATCTGACATACCTTCAGTCATTGTTGAAATATCAACATAAGGTTTACCATCTTTTTGGGGTACAAAAATATCTTCAAAACTTGTAACTTGTGAAGGTATTGTGTCTACACTTCCAAAACTATCAAGACTAACTTTTCTTCTTTTAAATTCTTCTTTTAATTTTTCAATTGCTTTAGCTGCATCTCTTGGTAGTCCAATTTCAACTAATATTTTTCTTTTTTCAATTGATCTATTTAATCTTAAAATTGCTAGAGCTGTTTTCATAGCAATTAAAACTTTTGCATTAAATTGCATTGGATCAAAAATTGATTCTCCGTAAGGATAATACTTTGTTGAAGGTCTTTGAAAATGTATTATTCTATCTGGTGGTATATATCTAATATTCATAGCTTTGGTAAAATCTGTTTCTTTAATCATATTACTTATAATATCTTTTAAATCTTTTGTATTAATATTTTGATTACTTAATCCAGGTATTTTTTTCTCTACGCTTTTTAAAATTGATTGACATATTGAATTTACTGTTTGATTTTGTAACATAACAGCTGGAGATAATAAAGATGACGGAAAAATTAAATATCCAAAACAAACTGGAAATATATCGCTTTGTAATTTAACAACTCTTTTTGGTTCATAAAATAATAAATGTAAATCTTCTGGTTTTATCTCTTTTCTTTTTTCTTTTTTATCTAAGTCACTTACTATTTGTTTATTATTAGAATCATTATTAATGATATCATCAAGAGCAGAAAAATCTAATATAATCTTAACATTTTTATCATCTATTTTTTCTGTTATTGTTTCTTTTGTTTTTCCATTTTCATAATCTATTAAATTTAACATTGCTTCAGATAAAAATGATGATTTACTAGTTAAAGCAGTTTTTGAATCTGCTATCTCACAAAAGAAATCACCATGTTGCAATGTATTTTTTACTATCATGTCCAGACGTTCTTCTAATTTAATTTTTTTAACAATTTCTTCTATATCTTTAACATTTGCGTCTGCATTTTCATTGGACTCATTATAGGACTTAGAATTTATCTCTAGTGATGTTTTCGTTATATCATCTGGTGCTAAAATATTATCAGTTAATACATCTAGGGCTCTTTGACAATAATTAATATGAGACACAATTGCAGAATATGCGTTATATCTCATTAATCTGCTACCTTGTCCAAAAGTTGCAGGAGTGGTTCCTTGTTGTAATATGTTTTGATTAATATCTAATGCGCCATTTTTAGATATTAAATTTTTAACTAAATCTATATAATTATTTCTTCCAGAATTTGATTTATATGAGATAATATCATGAACTGCACTATCTAGTTTTGCATCAATTCCGGATGTTTTTGTACCTATTATTGTAGTTTTTAGTTTAGAAAAAGTATCTCTTAGTGACATTTTATTTTCTCTTTTTTATTTAGGATGGATTAACAACACACTAGCGATATCTAATTAAAGAAATTACTAGTGTGTTGTTTAGAGAAGGGAAGGAGGTGTTTATGGTTTATTTTTTAGCTAATGCTGCTTTTCTTTTCTTGCTTGCTCTATATGCTGCTAGTCCACCAGCTGCAGCTGCTGCTCCTGCGGCTATTCCGAGTCCAACCTTACCTTTATTTGCAACTTTTGGAGCTGATCTAAAAGCAGCTCTTACAGAAGCTTTCATTCTTCCAGCTTTACCAAAAATATCTTTTCCAGCTTTCTGCATTTCGGCCTTTACTTTATCTACATTTCTAAGATAATTCTTTTTTAGTGTTTTTAAATACTGTTTTAAAACACTTGGATCTTTATATTTTTTTCTAGCTGCAGCAGCATCTTTTTTAAATTTACTTTTTAACCAATCAAGCTTTTTGGTAGAACCTTCTTTTACTTTTTGCCATAAGCTTTGTTTTTCCTCTTCAATAAGATAAATAAGATTCTGAGCTTCTGTTAAAGTAAGAGGATCTGACCTCTCAATTAAAAATTCTGCTAAATAATCTAAATCTTTGTTTCTCTCGTCGTATGCTATTTCCATTAAAATCATTTTTTAATTCCTCCTAATTATTTTGAGTTAATTAACTCTTTCTTTATTTTTTGTTCTATCATGTTATAAAGATCAGAAAAATTATACTTTACCTTTCTTCTGAGCCTTCATTGCTACCTTTATTTCTTTTTCTCTTTTTTCAGTTTCTGCTTGATTAGTATATGTTATTATTGAATCTTTTAGTATTTGAATATCTCTTATTGTTTTTTTAATATGTTTATTAACTTTTTCGTTACATTTATTTGGATTCTTTTCTTTTTTACATTGTCCTAATATACCTTTTAATTTAGATAATTTTGTAGTTAATATTGTTAATTTAATTTTTGATATACATAAATTCCTTTCCACATTATCTTTATAAATACCACACTTTCTTGAAGCTTGACTAAAGCCTGCAGCAACAGTTCTATTTAATAAAAAAATAGCTTTATCTGAAATCATCATTACAGCTAATCCAGCTGCTATCGTTCCTATTTTTGCTGCTGCTCCTATTACTGCACCTGCTTGTTCTTCTAAATCTAATTGTTCTCCTAATAATTGTTGAATTTTATTTTGATTTATTTTAATTCTATTTTTACATTTATCTATATCTATCATATATTTCTGTTTACATATTTCTGGATTTGAATTAGTATTACATTTTGATAAAATAGTTTGATAAATATTTATTTTTTGTTGCAAAGCTTTAATTCTTTCTCTTGCAACACATATTTTAAAACCTGGTGAATGTTTTTGTATAATTCTTCCGCCACATTTTCTTGTAGCACTACTAAAAGCTGTATTAGCTACTTTTAATCCAATTAGTGCTGCTGCTGTTCCTGCTGCCCATTTTGCTGATATTGCTGCATTTTTAGCTATAAATGAACCAGCTTTTGCTAAAATTGTTTGCTCATTTAAATAATTTAAATACTCATTAAGAATTGACATTTTATATCCTCATTAAGTTTTAATATCATCATCCATTTTGTCAAACATATTTTGTCTAGATTTTTCTCTAATTTCATCGTTTTCAAAATTAGTATTAAAATATTCTATTAAATTAAAAATTAAAGTTTCTTCATCTCCATAAAGTTCTATAAATTCATTTTTTAAATTTGGCCCGATTATTTTTAAAACTAATAGAGCAAATTCTTTTGATGCATTATTAAATTCTTCATCATTAATTTTAACAGCTTCTAAAGAATATATTAAAATTTTATCTTTATAAATAATATCATAACATTTTTTCATATGATATTCTAAAACAGCTGCATATGATTCAAAATTTTTAATTCTGTCTGACATTTTATTTGTATCATTTATATTAATAAATAATATTAAACAAATAAAAGTTATGAATAATATTGAAAATAAATAAAAATAAGCAACCATATCTTAATCCTTTATAACATCTTTGGTATCATCCGAGGTAATACCTTTTTTAATTTTCTTATTTATATTATCTAATAATTCACTTACTAAAATTGATTTTATTTTTGATGGTTTTATTACAGCATTTCCTGAAGTTGTTGAAATAATACAAACTTTTGATAATTCTAATATTTTACTTATTTCTTTTGAATATAAATTAATATCGCTATCATCATTATCCAATAAAGTTAATGTCTCACTATTTTCTTGATAAATTACAATTTTTTTCATGGTTATATATTCTCTCTTTTAAAATTCGCTTTTCAAAAACTTTTCTAAAATAGATGATGATTTAATTGATAATTCTTCAATTTTAACTTCTATTTCAGAATTATTTTGATTGTCTTCATTTAATATTTGTTCTGTATTACATGTTGAATCTGTTATAATATCTTGTTTAGGAAGACTTTGTTTTGGTAATATTACTTGTTTTTGTTCTAAATTAATAGATCGTTTAGGAAGACTTTGTTTTGGTAATATTACTTGTTGTTTTGGTTTTTGTTGTAAATTACTTTCTCGTGTATGAACATTTTTTTCTTCTTTTATTAATACTTTTTGTTTTATTGGAATTTTATTAATATCTTCATATAATTGTTTTTGACTGTTAATAATATTTTTTTCTTTAATTGTCTTATCTGGTTCTCTTTTAGCTCGAACGACTGAATAATCTTTTTTTTCTTCATCTGAATCTAATAATTCAATTTCATAATCTTTTTCTGTTAAACCATAAAATTTTACTCTTGATTTAATTAATGATAAACCATCTTCATTTATAAAACATTGAAAAGGAGATCTGACTGGTCTATTATTTATAATAAATATTTTATTTGGATTTTTAACCTTAACTCTATATTTCATTTCTCGTCCCTCTTTTCTCTATTCAAAAATTTTAGTTCGATAAAAAAGTGGGTGACTTTTAAAAATCACCCACTTTAATTTTACTGAAAAATTAAAAGTTTTATAACAATTTAATTCACCGTTATTTTCTTACATCAACATTGAACAATTCATCTAGATCTTCATCACCGTTTTCTTCTTCTTTTTCATCTTCTTTTTTGTCTTCCTCAGGATCATCCTGCTCTAAATTAAGGTCAAAATCTTCTTCTATATCTTCTTCCTCTTCGATTTGCTCCTTAAAAATTTGAAATGCTTCTTCTATTTCACGAGCAGCTTTAATACGTATGGGACCCATTCCCTCGCCTTCCTGGTTGATTTCTTTATCAACATCCAGATCTTTATCTTCATCACCATCTTCTTCTTTATCTTCCGCTTCATCTTCCTCAGGATCTTCTAGTTCTGCTTCTAAAAGATCAATATCTTCAACCACATCTTCTACTTCATCTTCATCAGCAAGATCTGTACCTGCTTCTGTTCCAGGCTCTTTATCTTTTTCGTCTGTTTCTTCTTCCATTTCCTGAATTAATTTTTCGATGACGGTATTTTCAAGAGAAACAATTTCATTTGTTACCATATCATCTACGTCAAGGGGCTCATCTTTTGCAACAATATCAGGATCCTCAGGTTCATAATCTTCTAATTCAAGTTCTTCTTCCACTACTTCATCTTCAAGATCATCCATTGTTTCATCAATGTCATCTGGTTCTTCTCCAGTAACAATTTCATTTGGATCTTCTGCGTCTTCCTCTTCATCTGCTTCAACAGGATTTTCTGGACCTTCATCTTGTTCAACTAATTTTTCACTCTTTTCGTTGAAATAATATCTTTCGAGAATAGAAGATGCATCTTTATTTGTTTCTAATTCTCCTTCTCCATCAAATGTTAAAATAGGTTCTAACATAGGGCCTTTGTAATCCATACTCTTTGCATCAAATTCTGTAATAGCTTCCTTTAAAAGTTGAATATAAGATACTTTTTTCATTTTTTATCAATCCTCCTAATATTTTTCATTTTTGTTTAATCTTTGATATTATTTATTTGTTCTACGTTTTAAACAAATTAGATTAAGTTTGTTTCTCTTAAAAAACAAAATTAACAGGATTTTCTATTTTATTATAATTATTCATACCAGTAAAACTTTGTTGAGGATGATGATTATCTGAATCTAATGAATTAATTTCAAATTTTTGATCATTTGTTAAATCTGTTCTCTGATTATTTGAAACTTTTAAACCATTCAAAAATTTATAATGATTAAAATTAACATTAAAGTCAACTGAAATATTATCATTTCCACATCTATTTTTTGTTATTTTTAAATATACTTTGTCATTACTTGTTTGATCTTTTGACATCAATGCAATAAAATCAGCATGTTCAATTTTCTTAATTGATTCTGACATCATATCCATATTTAAACTTTTTGAATCTTGATTTCTATAAATAGCTCTACCTAATTGAGATACTGTTATTACGGGCATATTATATTCTACCGCTATATCTTTCAATCCTGATGTTATAAATCCTAATTCTAATCTATATAATTCATTACTTATATCCGCTTTTAATAAATCTAAATAATCTACATATAAACCTCTAATGGAATCTTTACCATATTGGTCTATTACATCATCACAATGCATCCTGATATCTGTGCAACTAATTGAATATTTTTGAAAATATTTAAAAATAACTGTACATCCTGAAAGTTGTGCTCTATCATTTATAGCTTTTTTGATGTCAACACCATTATTGATATCTCTTAAAGCAGTTATTTGATCTTTTTCAAACATCATTTGATATAATCTTAATAAACTTTCGTCTATTAAGTTTTCTAAGGTTATATACAAATATACTTTTGAATTATTTGTAGTATTCTTTTCTTTTGGAGTTGTTATATCATTGTTAATAAAATTTAAAATTAAAGTTGATTTTCCAGATCCAGATCCTCCTCCAAAAATATACAATCTTGATTTTTCAACACCTCCATTATTAAAAACATCTTGATCAAAAATTGTATATCCTGTACGGACTGTGTTAGTTTTATCATATTTCTTTTTAATCATATCAAGTACTGGACTAAAATCATCTTTTGCTAAGTCTAATGAAGAAGAAGATTCTAAACCAATATTTCTGCTTGCTTCCATTAAATTAAAATTTGCTTCTTTAATCAATTTTTCATAGTTAAAAATAATATTATCAATTGAATCATAATTTCCAGATTTAATTAGTTCTAAAAAACTAGACAATTCATTATAATTTGAAATTACTCCATTTAATTTTTTTCTCATTCTAATTTGTGAAATGTGATCAGATAGAACTAAGTCTGGTACTTCTTCATTTCTTTTTACTATAATGAAATCTGACAACGGTTTAAATTTTTCACCAAATAATATACTGTCTAATACATTGTCATCACTTTTATCAGTTAATTTTAATTCACAAATTTCATGAAGACATTCCAATTTATTTTGGATATTAATGGGAATCTCGCTGTCCTTCTGTTTCTTTTTATAAAAATCTATAATTTCAATTATATCACGGTATACAGCTTTATTTTTTTTAACTCGACTAGTTTTATTTAAGACCAACGAGAAACAACTATTCAAAAACATTTCTGTTAACATTTATATTCCTTTAATTTTAGTGAGCATTTTACGAATAATATTTCCAGCTTTCTTTTTTAAATCTAAATCATCAATTTTTGGAACAATGTTATCATCAATCGCAGTAATAGTTGAGTATTTAGGCAATTTGCTCATAGCTTGATTTAAAATTGGTGTAGTGGCCATCCACATAGACGGCACCCCTTTAGATTTAGAATAATTTATAGGACTTGAAGTTGACCATGATGCCCATGATGTTCCATTCCAGTTATCAGTTTCTTTTCCAAAAATAGCTTCAGTCCACGTTAATTTCTTTTCACCATAACATTTTGGACAAAATAAATATTGATCAGAATATTTGTTTTCAACCATACCAGATCCATTACATTTATCACAAATTACTTCTCCAGGTTCTAAATTTATATCACTCATCTTTTAAAACCTGCAGGAGGACACCATATTAAAAAATTTTCTCTTTTTCCAAAAATATTTTCTACCCAATTTAATTTTCCAGATCCAAGACATTTTTTACAAACAAGAAATGAATTAATAGGTTTTTGTCTATATCCACCGCTTCCATTACATTCATCACAAATTATTTCACCCTGCTCTAGTTTCATATTTTATTCCTGAATAGTTCTTCTTAAAGGTTTTTGTCCCCATATTAATAATTCTTTTCCAAAAATAACTTCTACCCAATTTAATTTTCCAGATCCAAGACATTTTAGACACACATTAAAAACTAAATAAGTAAATTCAAATTCACTTTTATTTGTAATCTCACCAGTTCCGTTACATTTATCACAAATTATTTCACCCTGTGCTAGTTTCATTGTTTTTGCTCCGGTCTGTAATAATTTTCTTTATTTTTAATCTTTCATTCCACATATAGTACATATACTTACTAGATGGTGAGAATAGTAAGAAGGACATCGAATCATACTATCAATCTTTTTCCCTTTATCAAATAATTCTTTCATGGAATCGCTTTCTGCAATCTCTTCCCATTGAGATGTAAAAGTTTCTATTTCTTTCCCATTATCCACTTTAATTTTTCGGATTTGTAAAATATAGTTTTTGTGCTTAGAACCAAATCCATATCTAACGTATGAATTTATAATAGAGGCTTTGATTCTTTCTATTACCACCCTTTTCTCCTTCTTATTTAATTAATTTATATTGTTAATAATTGTCCATTTTTTGTAAGATTGATAAATTCGTCTTTACTCAGGAATTTACTAACTACATATTTACAATATTCTTCGTCTAAATTTGTTAACATATCCAATGATTTCACAATTGAATTAGATTTAGAAATTTGTTTTCTGCTAATTTTACCTTGATTAAGATCCCTAGTTATTTGTTCTGAGCATGACGTAAAGGTTTCCAAATCTCTTGATTCATATATTGGATATATTAATTCTGATTTCTCTTTCATCAAATTCTCAATTTCTAGGTAAAATTCAAGCATATATAACATTAAATAAACTTTAACAGGTTCAAAAAAAGTTCCAGTTTTTGAATCATAAATATTATCATTTATTGTTAGTTTTTTAAATCCATATTTATCAGAAAGTGTATTACATACGTTTCTACAAACATCAATAATTTTTATATCATCTTTAAACCTTTTATCTAAATTATTAGTTCTTACATCAATTTTTTTAATTCTACCTTCGTCAATGACTGAAAAATATCTCCCGATCATGAGCCCTTTGAAAAGTCCAGATGAATCGTAAGTGATGTTTAACTCTATATTATGAACTTTTTTAACGTGTAATTTGAAGAGTTCATAAAAGAAAATATCCCTATAAGTTGCTCCACCTAGAACGTGAAAATCTAATTTAGTTCTTTTGTGTTTAATGGTTTCATTTAAAAGTGGAATTAATGGAAGTACATATATGATACATGGGATCTCAGAATC
>Ga0172381_10006481_pt1 | contig 11706 bp, 7 predicted proteins | sample Leawel6488metaG_FD_119754 | JGI IMG/M metagenome (GOLD analysis project Ga0172381, IMG submission 119754) | Leachate microbial communities from a municipal landfill in Southern Ontario, Canada - Leachate well 64-88 metaG | ecosystem: Engineered > Solid waste > Landfill > Unclassified | place... | reverse complement strand
TATCTAAGCTAATGAGGCTTCTTGGTGTTGATTCTTTGCATGGTGGGGCTCCTAAGACAAAAATGGAGAATTATGGTGAGCCTAAGCTTATAAAAGATACTCTTCAAAACGATATAACCCCAGAGAGTAGTATGACGCTTGGTCAAAACTGGTTTGGAATGAAACCCGTATGGCATGTAGCCTCCGGAGGTTTGCATCCAGGTTCTGTAGAGGCGGTAGTTCAGCAACTAGGAGAAGATATCATATTACAGGCAGGAGGAGGCACACTAGGTCATCCATGGGGCATAGAGGCTGGCGTGGAGGCTATGGTACAGGCTAGAGATCTTGCTATGCAAAGAATAGATACGAAGGAATGGATTACTAGAAATCCAGACACGGCGTTAGCTAAAGCTGCTGATTATTGGGGCTTTGGTCCGAAGATAGTATAGTATCTAAATCTATTAAGGACTCTTTATTGACGGGCAAAAACCCTTTATCGCTCCTTCTTCCTTTGCTCATCTCTATTTCTGTTATATAGTGCCTTTCTTCTGTGGCAGAATCATCGATAATTGCTACTTCATAAGCTATTTTTTGTTCCTTATCGGATATTAATATGGTAGGGGTTTCTCCTTCAAACCAGCTCTCTATACGCCATTGATTAATATATAATTCAGAGTTTGGTATGAACAGTAACTGTTTTAATATGGTTGAAACAAGGGGATCTATGCCTGAAGAATCAAAGTTCTCTATTTCTTGAGGGGCAGTGTATTTCTTTTCCACCTCAGTCATTGCCTAATTATCATATATTTTGATACAATAGGCAAGTATGTCAAATAAAGGAATTACACCAAGAGAAAAAGATTATTCGCAATGGTATCTAGATATTATAGATAGAGCAGAGCTAGCTGAAAACTCTCCAGTTAGAGGAGCTATGGTTATTAAACCTTACGGTTACGCTATTTGGGAGAATATCCAAAAAGAATTAGATAGAAGAATTAAAGAGCGTGGATGCAAAAATGCATACTTCCCATTATTTATTCCTAAGTCATTTTTTTCAAGGGAAGCAGAGCACGTTAAGGGCTTTGCAAAAGAGTGTGCGATAGTTACCCATTACAGACTTAGAGAAAGCGAAGATGGTAGCGGAGTGGAGGTTGATCCTGATGCTAAGTTAGATGAAGAGCTTATTATCAGGCCAACATCTGAGACTATAATGTATGATACATTCTCAAGATGGATCACATCTTGGAGAGATCTTCCATTAAAAATTAATCAATGGGTTAATGTAGTTAGATGGGAGAAAAGGACCAGACCATTCTTAAGGACTTCAGAGTTTCTTTGGCAGGAAGGTCATACTGTACACGAAACCTCCCAAGAGAGTCTTAAAGAGGTCTTAGAGGTCTTAGAGATGTATAAAGGCTTTGCTAGGGAGGTATTAGCATTAGAGACATTGACAGGAAAGAAATCTGAATCTGAGAAATTTGCAGGTGCAGTAGACACATTTGGAGTAGAAGCAATGATGCAAGATGGGAAATCACTGCAGTTTGGTACTTCTCACGATCTTGGACAAAATTTTGCAAAGGTATTCAATATTCAATTTACTAACAAAGAAGGCAATCTTGAATATCCATGGCAAGCAAGTTGGGGTGTTAGTACAAGGATGATTGGGGCTTTGGTGATGTCACATAGTGACGACAATGGGCTGGTTTTACCTCCTAGCGTTGCTCCTATAAAGGTTGTAATAATCCCTATATACAAAGAAGGAGATAAAGATACTGTTTTGGAATATAGTAGGGGAGTATTAAACAAATTATCAGAAAAGATAGAGAATATAGAGTTTGATGATAGAGATTTTCTATCTCCTGGGTACAAATTTAATGAATGGGAGAAAAAAGGAGTTCCAATTAGAATTGAAATAGGATCTAGAGATATAGAAGATGAGAAAGCGATTATAGTTAGAAGAGATACCCTCGAAAAAGAAGCAGTATCAATTTCTGGGATAGAAAATTATGTAGAAAATCTTCTAAATGAAATACAGCAAAACTTATTATCAAGATCTAATGAGTTGTTAATATCAAATACCCATAGTGTAAAGAGCTATGAAGAGTTCAAAGATGTGATTTCTTCCAAAAGAGGTTTTGTGCATGCATACTGGTGTGGTAATCCAGAGTGTGAAGCAAAAATTAAGAAAGAAACAAAAGCCACTACTAGATGTCAGACCCAAGAGGGTGTAAAACAGATAGGCAAATGTATCTACTGTGGGGAAGATGGAGAAGAGTGGGTTTTTGGAACCTCATATTAGTGTGAAACGCACGGCCTGTTGAAAAGCTACTCTCAGCTGCTACTGTATAATCAAGTCCAACTGTTTTCTGTTTTCTTATAAAGGGGCTGCGAATCCTCAGGGCTCGTTGTCTTTGTTGTAGCGAGAGATATCGAGGCTGTTTTAAACAGTTGAACTATGAAATCGACCCTTTCCGAGTATAGAGATATAAGGCTGTTCTAGATTTTTGCTAATTGTTTCACAAGTCCCTTTTTTTCAACCATTGACCTGTATAACTGCCTTTATAATTTTTAATATCCTCTAGGCTCCCTTGAACAACTATCTCTCCTCCTTGGTCTCCACCTTCTGGTCCTAGATCTATTATCCAATCAGCCTGTTTGATCACATCTAAATTATGTTCAATGATGATAACGGTGTCTCCTCTTTTGACTAATCCTCTCAAGAGTATTAGAAGTTTATCAACATCATAGAAGTGAAGTCCTGTAGTTGGCTCGTCCAAAATATATATTGTGTGACCTCTTGTAACTTTTGAGAGTTCTTTTGAAAGTTTGATTCTTTGTGATTCCCCACCAGATAAGGTTAGGGCAGATTGCCCAAGTTGTATATATCCAAGTCCCACTTCTTGCAAAACTTTTAATCGTCTAGTAATGGTTGGAATGTTTTCAAAAAACTCTAATGCCTCATCTACGGTTAGTTGTAAAATTTCAGCGATATTTTTTCCTTTATAATCTATATCTAAAACTTCCTCGTTATATCTTTTACCATTACACTCATCGCAGGTTATGTACATATCTGGTAAAAACTGCATCTCTACCTTGATTTGCCCGTCCCCACGGCATTTTGCACATCTTCCACCTTTAACATTAAAGCTAAACCTTCCCTTGTCATACCCTCTAGCCCTAGCTTCTTGGGTTTGTGCAAAAAGATCTCTAATAGGTGTGAAAACGCCTGTATATGTAGCAGGGTTAGATCTTGGTGTACGGCCAATAGGGGACTGATCTATACCAATTACCTTATCTACTGAGTCTAAACCGTAAATATCTTCATAATTACCCTCAATTTGCTTCCCATTCATCTTAGTATTCATCAAAGCAGGGTATAAAGTGTCATTAATTAGAGAAGATTTGCCACTTCCTGACACTCCAGTAATGCATGTTAGGGTATTTAGAGGTATGTGGAGGTCTATGTTTTTTAAATTGTGGGTTTTAATTCCGATCAAAGAAACTTGATCGTTTCTCTCAACATCACTTTTCAGTTGTATGTCGTCCATGATTTTAGTTCCCACCTCTAAGTCTCTTCTTAAGTATTTAGCAGTTAAAGAGTTGGTACGCTTGATGTCTGCCAATGTCCCTTGCCCCACAACCTTACCACCTTTCTTACCAGCCTTTGGGCCAATATCTACAATATGGTCTGCGTGTTTAATTGTATTTTCATCATGTTCAACAACTATTACAGTATTTCCACTATCCCTTAATTCCTCTAAAGAGGAAACTAATCTAGATACGTCTCTAGAATGTAGCCCAATAGAGGGCTCATCGAGCACATATAGCACACCAGAAAGCCCTGTGCCAATTTGTGAGGCCAGTCTAATTCGTTGTGATTCTCCTCCAGATAGAGAGTTAGCTTTTCTTGAAAGAGTAAGGTAATCTAAGCCTACATTGATTAGAAATGTAATTCTCGAGTTGATTTCTTTAAGAATAGGTTTAGCTATCTCCTTATCATTACCTTCAAGGTGTAATTTGTCGAAAAATTTGTATAGCTCCTTTATCGACATCTCTGTAAGATCTATTATGTTTCTGTTGCTAACTGTTACTGCTAGGGCAAAGCTTTTCAACCTTTGGCCGTTACAAATATTACATATCTCTTCTTTCATAAATTCTTCTATCTGTGACTTTCTGTAATCAGAGTTAGTTTCCTTGTAAAGTCTTTCCTGCTCTTTGATTACACCCTCATACTCTGCCTCATACTCTTTAGTTCTGCCATATCTGTTTGTATAGGTTATCTCGTAGTAAGGCTTAGTTCCTATACCGTAAAATATTAAATCAAAAATTTCTTTGGGATATTCGCCAATTCTAGTTTTGAGATTAAAGTTGTGTTCTTTAGCCACTGCCTCCAAGACGCGCTTATTCCATGAATCTTTTGTCATCCTATTTCCCCAAGGGAATATTCCTCCTTCAAGTATTGTGAGTCTTGGATTATAGATCTTTTTAATGTCTATCTGCTTTACTCTTCCCAAACCTGTACAATTCGGACATGCGCCCTCTGGAGCATTAAAGGAGAATGTAGCAGGAGTAATATTAGGGTATGAAATGTTGCATTCAAAGCATGTGAAGTTCTCAGAAAAGAATTTTTCCTTATTATCTCCATATGTAATTACAATTTCTCCATCGGACATGTTAGATGCTAACTCTAACGAGTCTATAAGCCTTTTATGATTCTCCTCTTCCCAAACATCTTTACCAATAAGACGGTCTACAATTAGTCGGATAGTGTGCTTTTTGTTCTGATCTAACTTAATATCTTCAATATCGTCCAAGTGATATGTATTACCATCCACAATTATCCTAAGAAAACCTTTATTAAGGAGTTTCTCAAAGAGCGCTGAGTATTCTCCCTTTCTATTTCGAACTAGGGGAGAGAGTACCTGAAATTTCTCGTTTTCTTTGAACTGCCCTTCAATCTGTGAGGCTATTTGCTGCACTGTTTGGGCTTTAATCTCAGAACCACACCTAGGGCAATGCGGTATGCCTATGTGGCCATATAGGAGCCTCAGATAGCCATATATCTCTGTAATTGTACCAACAGTTGATCTCGGATTTGTGCTGGTGGTTTTTTGATCTATAGATATTGAGGGAGAGAGTCCAGAAATAGATTCTACATCAGGTTTTTCCATAAGGCCTAGGAACTGTCTAGCATAGGAAGAAAGTGACTCCACATATCTTCTTTGGCCCTCTGCATAAAGGGTGTCAAAAGCTAGAGAAGACTTCCCACTTCCTGATACTCCGGTAAACACTATTAGTTTGTTCTTTGGCAATTCTAGGGAGATATTTTTGAGATTATGCTGTTTAGCTCCCTGTATTACAATCTTTTCGTTTTCCATTCGATTTATATTATATCATAGGTATGTAGTATAATAAGAGGATTTATGCATCCGTAGCTCAAATGGAAAGAGCAACGCACTCCTAACGCGTAGGTTGTCGGTTCGATTCCGGCCGGATGCGTTTTAATGTATTGTGTATGAAGTGATTTTCAAACCTTCCTCTTGGCTATTTGTTAATATGACAAGGTTATTCCTTGAAGAGGTAACTGTCCAGTAGAGAATGTCCTGGTTACTAAGGAGAGGTGTTTTGTTATCTCCATCTATATCAGATATGTATATGAAGTCATTTTCCTCAAATTGTAAATAACTAGAATTTGATAACCAATTAATTTTCTTTATTAAATCAATATTTATGTTAGCTATATCTTGGGTTCCTATAGTTACTGTATGATCACCTTCTTCCTTGTCAAAAGTAAATATTGCGTATTCTGTAGCAGTTTTTAATAGTAGCTTATCCCCATCACCTGAAAATTCTAAAAGGTCTGCAGGGTAGGGGGAAGCAGTTATATATTTACCTATAGTGCTGTCGTACCAATATGATGCTTGTGTAGTTTTAATGAATACTCCGCCAGACTCTTGATTAACTGCGAATTCCGTAATTTGCCCCATAGTCTGTGTGCTTTCTGGGGAATTACTAAAATATCCAAAAACAAAATCTGTTTTTCTGTAGTTCTCTAAATATTTAAGGTTATTTTGAAAAAATACTGTTGGAATAATTTCAATTTCTGAGGAGCCGTCAAGATTGTACTGTTTTAGAGTATATTTTAGAATATCTTCATCAATATTATCCAAATGTCTAAAGATATAGAAATACCCTTCTTTGTCAGTACTCCAGATGTCTAAGTCATCAATTTTGCGCAGGAGTAACTGTTTTGTATTTTTGCTAATATTATATGAGATTACGTCTTTCTCGGACTCTAGAATTAAATATTTCTCATTTTCTGCCCAAGTTAGCTCGTAATTTTGGAACTCTGTTAAGCTTAAAGGACTTTCTATCAAAGATGTGTAATTTGAAACTATAGTTGTTGGTATAACGTATTTGTTAGAAGATTGTTGGGTGACTATTTCTAAGATTGCCATTTCGCCAGAAGGGGAAAGTTGTAAATCTATATTAGAGATAGGGATTTCTAAGTCTATAGGTATTGTAAGAATAGTAATAGGGGCGGAATTTAGAGTCCAAAATCCACTATTGATATTATAATGAACAATTTCATATGAGTTCTCGCCTTTAAGTAGTAGTGAAAGGCGATTATTTGATTTGTCTGCCCAGTATTTCTCTAATATTAATGTAGAATCGAATATATTCTTTGATTCAAATTTTGTCTTTACCAAATATGGGAATATTGGTGTAGATTTCTCTTCTAATATCTTTATACTTTTCTTCCAATCATAGTAGCCATCTTTGGATATTAGTACATCATATGTGCCGACATCTAGCGTCATACTCTTGTTTGTTCGGCCTTTGGCTATATCGTTTACATATATGTTTGCACCAGTAGGAGAGCTCTCTATAGTAAGTACTCCAACCTGTTTTATAGAGCGATCTATAAAGTCAAATCTCCAGCCCTGCACATACAGAAATATGGCTAAGGCCCCAGTATAGACAGCTAAGGTAACAAATATAGAGGTTAATATAGAAATAAGATTTTTGGATTTCTTCTTAATCATGTAGTGTTAGTATAGCATAACTTGGTATAATGTCTGTATGGTAGGAAAGAAATTAGGCGTAGATCTAGGAACCGCAAACTCTGTAGTGTATGTACAGGGTGAAGGAGTCGTCTTTGTAGAGCCAACGGTGGTTGCTATAGATTTGAATACTTTCAAAGTTATTGCTGTAGGTACTCAAGCAAAAGAGATGATTGGTAAGACTCCTGATAATATAATAGCTAAAAGGCCACTTAAAAATGGTGTTATAGCGGATTCTAGAGTAACAGAGGCATTACTTAAGTACTTCTTTGATAAAGCTCTAGGTAAAGCTAGATTTTTTAAACCAGATGTAGTTGTAAGTGTACCAGCAGGGATTACTACTGTAGAGCAAAGAGCTGTACTTAAAGCTGCAAATGCCGCGGGTGCTAAGAATATTACCTTGCTTCCCGAGCCCTTACTTGCGGCTTTAGGAGCTGGCTTACCTATAGAGACATCTTCAGGGAATATGATAGTAAATATGGGTGGAGGAACTGCAGAGATAGCAGTGTTGTCATTGGATGGTATTGTTAAGTATGATTCCCTTCGTGTAGCTGGAGATGCCATTAATGAATCGATAATTGCTTATATGAGAAAGAAGAAGGGAATCCTTATCGGTGAGCAAACTGCAGAGAAGGTCAAGTTTGAGATAGGGTCAGCTTTAGAGATGTCCAAACCATTAGAAATGGAAGTAAGAGGAAGAGATATAGGTGCTGGAGTGCCTAAGGCAGTAATGGTAAATTCTAATGAAATAGCTCAGGCGGTAAAAGAGCCAATAAGGAAAATAATACAGGCCATCAAAGGCGTCTTAGAACAAACTCCTCCAGAACTATCGGCTGATATTATTGATAGAGGCATGGTAATGAGTGGGGGCACCGCCCTTTTAAGAAATCTTGATAAATTAATAGCTAAAGCAACTGGGGTGCCAGCACATGTCACTGATGAGCCTATATTCTGTGTAGCAAAAGGTACCGGTATTGCGCTAGAACTTATAAGTTCGGGTAGAAGAGTTTTTGTATTTGAAAAGAGTATTAGTTAGTGTATCATTGTATAACTATGTTTGATTTATTCAGCAAAAAGGGCAAAAAAGAATTAAAGCTTGAAGAAGTTACAAATTTGCTTCAGCAGCTACGCATCCCTATTAGTCTTGTTTTTACTCCTACCAATTTGAAAGAAGAAAAGGAGAGATTCTTTAAATCTGATACATATGAACCGTATTTTGAGTATAGGATGGTAAAAAATAAGAATGATCAGATATTCAGAGAGTTATATAGTTTGAACAAGGTCTCAGATGTTGATCCAAGAATCTCAGATTTCTATATGAAACTAATTGAAGATAAAAGATTAGTAAGCGACCTTATGCATAGTGCAGGTAATAACCCTTTAGTTACAGAACTATCTTTAAAGAAGTATAAGGCTCCTTCAGCAATGCTTTTTAGAAATTCTGCTAGAGTATTAAGGGGAAAGCTTGATAGGTATAATGTCAAGAATAGCAAGAAAATAGATAGGGGAGAGAAACTTCACTACGAGCAGATAGAGAGTGGTTTTAAGGTGGTTTTCGATACTTTAGGATTAGAAGGTTGGAGTATTGCTCCTTCTAAAAATATTGCAAAGAATGGTATTAAGGTAGGTATTAAGCGTAAACAGATTTTGGTAGATCCTAATATCACTAGATCACAATTCAAACTTAGGAAAACTATAATCCACGAGGTAGGTACACATGTTTTAAGGTCTTTGAACGGTTTTGCAACTGGTTTTCCAGCTTTGGGTAATGCAAACCTTTCCTCATATTTAGATATTGAGGAGGGGCTTGCTACATGGAATGAGGAGTCTATGGGATATCTTACAGAAAAATGGCTTAAGAAAAAGGCAGGAATGGTTTGGGCTATATATCTTGGTGAACAATTAACATTTAGGCAGTTATACAATGCTCTTTCTGGAGCTTTTCTGAAACACTCTGCATGGGATATAGCATACAGGGTTAAGCGTGGGCTAGGGGACACAAGTTATCCGGGGATATATGCTAAAGACATCGTATATTTCAGGGGCTTTAGGAAAGTGAAAAGGGTATTAGAGAAGGATCCTACAATGTATGAAAAGCTCTACGCGGGCAAAATCGATATCGAAAGGACAAAATGGGTAGATGAAGGTCTAATTCCAAGGCCTAAAATTGTACCTAGTAAAGAATTGTGGCAGGAAATTTTTAAGGAAGCGAATCTTTAAAGGCAGTAATCATAGCCTCGGCAATATTAACAGGTTGGCCATCATCAATCTTTGTCTCATATGCTTTAAAACCTGGGTGTAGGCTTATTTCCTGTACGTACGGTTTTCCGTTTTTAAACATAAAGTCTACTGCCATAAAGTCGGCTTGGATTAATTTCGCGAATTTCTCCGAAATATCTTTTATTTCCTTAGTAGGATTATTATACATTGTATAGATACCCTTATTGACCGTCATAAAGCCTTCTTTAGCCTCTCTCTTCCAACCTCCAATTACCTTACCTAGTTTTACAAATACTCTGACGTCCTCAGCTGTTTCTGTAAATTCTTGGATAAAAAAGTCTGTTAGATCTTGACTCCTGAGCTCTTTCCTATTTAGATCTTTTGCAGAATTTAATTTATAGACATTCTTTTTGATTATTTCCTTCCTCCATTTTCTGTCAACTCTATTTATCCCAGAATACTCCTTAATTATTAATGGGTAGTCCTCTAAGATATCTCTATTTTCATCATATCTGCCATCTGTACGATAATATGTGTCAAAATAGGGGATATTGTGTGTAGAACAAAATTGTGCAGTAAAAATTTTGTTGTAGTATGGCATGTTTTTGATGGCTTCACTGTTTTGGACTAAGATTTTATTCCTTCGGTTTGTTGTATTGTACTGATCAACCCAATCTACGATCAATCTCTTTGTTTCATACTCCTTAGGACTATGAAGATTGTGTCCCCTAAAGAGGATGTGTGAGTATTGGGTAATATCAACACCGTTGATTTTTATAGATGTTTCACCCTCCTTGAGCAAGAATTCTATCTGAGTGTTATATGCGAAGCTATAGGGCAGATTCTTATTAGCTAACTCTGTCATAAGTCGTTCAACTGCAGTAGCATATTTACCCTCTCTCTTATCAGTAACCCTGTGTTCTTTGTCAATTATTAGGTATTTCATCTTCTATACTGTTTTAATCTTTTTAATTAGCCCCCTTCTTTTGTACCTCCTAAAGGTTCTCATAGCATCTTTATTGCTTTTCATCTTCTTTGTTATTAGTAGGAAATCAATCCTATCAAATCCGAGCCCATGTTCTTCTACCTCTTCTATGTCCCTATACTGTAGGATAATAGTATCGAGCAATGCATTGATCTTTAGTGCTTCAACGGCTTTCCAGGTCTCAATATCGGTGGAAAATTCACAATTATTGATAATTATCTTATTTTCTTTATAAACTCCAACATTAGCATCCTTTTCGACTATTTTCTTATTCCTAAGTAGGGTAGGGATATCGTTTTGGGTGTATCCTATCGTTACAATTCTTTGTGTGTTATTCCCTTTTAATAATTCCTGGATATAGTAATCTAGGGCATCTGAGCGCTCTTTACCTATTATTGGGAAAAAATTAAGATATGATTCTGGCATAGTGTTAACTTCTAATAGGGCACCATTATCTTTAGTCAAAGGTTTCGATATATCCTTACAAATAATATCTACACCTAGAGTAAATATGTGCATGGTAGCAGCTATCGACTCTACGATATTCTTTATCTCAGGAGATACCCTGTCTGTGTAATCTTCTGTAATTCCTCCTTGACTCATACTTGCAACATTTCTAACATATACCCTTTTATCTTTTTCAGGTACAGATTCTAATGTTAAATTCTGTTTATCTAGAAAGGATATAAGGGGCTCGTCTATATCTATAGGTTTTAATATATGAGCAGGATTGCTAATACTTCTTCTAGGATCTTTATTCTCTTTCTCTATCAATTCCTTTATATTCCTTTTTCCATTCCCTGTGACAAAGGCGGGAATCCTTTTTGTGCAGGCTTTTAGCTCTTCATTTATAACTAGGAGCCTGTAATCTGCACCGTTTTCATCTCCTTGAGCCTGTTCTTGGAGCATTATCTTTTTCTGCCAAGATTTTCTATTTCCCCGTTCTACTTGTCCTTTAGCATAATCATAGGCTTTGTATGCCTGCTCTCTATTCTTTATCCCTACTGATACGCCCTTGCCACCCGTTAGGCCAGTTGGTTTTATAACTAATGGTTTCTCATATTCGTCCCAGAGTTTATCGATCTCATCTTTCGAGGTGATAATATTCCATTTAGGGAGAGGTAAACCCATTCTTTCAACTAACTTATTGGTTAACCATTTATCTTGTTGTATATTCTTACCGAAAATAGAATCTAGGGTAGAGGATATTGAGCAAGTAATCTGTGATTTCCTGCCACATCCTATTGTGTAATATCTATTCCATTTAGTTCCGTATCCTTGGGCTACTCCGGGTATAATGCCTTCATCTACAACTGTCAAAGTAGTCTCGTATCCTAGTTGCTGTGCTTTATGGAGTATTGGTATCGTAGACATTGATTTAACCTGTAATTTTATTACAGTATCTACAACATAATCCTCTGCTTCTTTATAGGTAATTTTATTTTTTGATAATTCTCT
>Ga0172381_10006480_pt1 | contig 11707 bp, 13 predicted proteins | sample Leawel6488metaG_FD_119754 | JGI IMG/M metagenome (GOLD analysis project Ga0172381, IMG submission 119754) | Leachate microbial communities from a municipal landfill in Southern Ontario, Canada - Leachate well 64-88 metaG | ecosystem: Engineered > Solid waste > Landfill > Unclassified | place... | reverse complement strand
TTTTTTGAACTCCGTTGTCAGTAAGTTTAAAATAGATGCGGTGTTATCTTTCTTTTGTATGTATGACAACGAAGTTTTAATCGATGTCGGAGCAGCTGTTGTCGGGTCAGCCCAGACATTCCTTCTCCGTGAATTCGTGGACAAGAAGTCCCTGACCCCGATCATCCCGCAGCTCGGAAAGTACGGCACCGTATCCGTTGTCGCCGGCGTTGGTGTCGGTGGTATCGCAACTGGTGTCGGTCTTGCAAAGCTGATGTTCAACAAGGGAATTCAGGATGAGAGGATCGCACGCGCCCTTGTCGCGTACGGTGTGCCTGCACTGGTGACCGGTGTGCTGTCTGGCTTTCTTACCCCGACAGTGAGGCGTGTCGCCGCTGCTGCACAGCAGTCAACTCCCCAGGCATACTTCCAGCCCCAGGCAGCCCCCATGGGCGGTGTCGAGGCAAATTATGCCAATCTGAGTCAGATGGAGAAGATCAACCTCGGAGTGCTTTAAGCACCCCGATAAAAATCTATTCTTCTTACGTTATTGAACCGGTCATCACTGGTTTGTAGTTTTTCTTGTAGAAGTCCATGAGAAATACGAGGGCGGCTTCGTGACTCTCGTGATGGGCGCGAATTTCTAAAAAAGATGTTCTTGTCTGGTCTTTTTCATATCGAATTTGTAATACGCCACTTCCGGGATTTTTGGGGGATTGTGTATTACTGGTCATACAAGTATTACTAGTATTACACAGGCTTAAATACTTCCCGTGACAACGATTGGATTGTATGCCAAGTACAGCAATTAAGACCCTGTTTGCGAAGGAAATCGAGAATGGTGTCGATTTCTTCGCTGGTGGAAGAGATACGTTCGACTTCAACTCTCTTACCTCCGAGGAAGAGCTTGCGATTGCGAAGGCATTCCGCAAGAATGTGAATTTTGTCAAGGACATCTCTGCAAACATTGCAGCTCAGCTCCTGGCGCAGGAGAATGTCTTCATCAAGATGGGTGGTGTCGCAAAGGCACTGTTCCCGGATGACAAGACCGTCAAGTTCCCTGGTGAGCCCGGCTCAATTGTCGTGGATTTCATCACTCCCCAGGCACTTATGTGGGTCAAGGATCCCGACGGAACTACCGACAAGACCAACTATGGTGCATACTCCGATGTTGCTGGCGCTGCTACTGGTGCCCACGGCCACATGAACACATGGGATATCGATCTCGTTGCAGGAACCCCGGCATACCTCCTTGGCGGTTCCAGCGGCCAGTTCTACAAGGCCCGTGCAACCCAGGAAAAGCACTCCATGATTGTCCTCGCAAAGGACGGCCTGCTTGAGGTAGGGACCACTCCGGCTCTGACTCACATGAATGTCACCACCGAGGTCCAGACCAAGTATTCGCCGAACGCGATCCAGCCACTCATCGATCTTCCGATGGTCGGCGGCCAGAACATCTACCAGTACAACACGCCTGGTATCATCACTCTGACCCACAACCTCGGAACCCGTATGGCAGTCATGCCCCGCGAGACCAAGACCTCTCGCCTGCAGTGGATGGGTGTCGCATTCTACGAATACGACTTCATGGGCACGATGGCTGACACATGGAGAACACCGTAATTTTTTACGGGGGTAACTTCCATGGCTTACCACAAAGAAGAGACGATCATTGACAACACCCAGTTCGGCCAGAAGGTCGTTGAGGTTGTCCTGTCAGAGATGGACCTCACGCTCGGCGTGAAGGAAGTAACTCTCGACAAGATCGGCAAGATTTCCACGTTTGTCGGGGGCGTCACGAAGAATGACCTCACGGACGACTTCGTGCTCGCGTATGACATTGAGAAGAGTACTGTTCACCCGAACAATGGGCTCAAGATCACTGTCAACAAGATGCAGGCAAGTGCAACCAATACCTGGGGGCAGGCAGACACGGCAGATGTTGCCGGTGCTGTTCTCCGGCTGCTGGTCACCGGCATCTAATTTTTTTCTATTTTTTGGAAGTTAAGATTTTATACCTTTGGCAGATATTACCTTATTAATGTCGAGTGCTGGGGGTAGTAAGGTACGAATGGGCGCAATCACGTCGGGGGTGGTGCGCAAGCAGCAGCGGATTATTCGACCGTCAACAAAATCGCAACATATGACGGTTGTTGTCGGTGTTAAGACTGCAGATTTTGAACCCGAAGCAATTTGGGATGATGCTTACAAGGCCGTCACCGGTGCGGCTGGGGAGGTAGTCAAGGCCGTAACCAGCGGTGCGGGCGGAGCTATATCAAATGTTACGAGGACCGTAACCGGTGTGACATCCAACACGGTTAAGATTGCGCAAGGTGTCATATCGGGAGCAGGCTCCGTGGCGAAGCAGGTTCAGGCGACTATCCCCAAAGTTAGCATCTCTGTTCCGAAAATTGAAGTTCCAAAAATATCTCTCCCGACAATAAGTGTTCCGAAAATCGAGGCACCTAAAATATCATTGCCGGTATTTGATGTTGGAAAGGGAATTTCTGATCTTGGGAAGATTGGGGCTGGTGCGATAGGTACTGCCACGATAATTGCTCCCATCACGTTATCCATGGTCAGCGATTTTAAGATCCCTACCATTGGTGTTACCGGCGCGGCGAATGTGAAGAGTGGGGGACTCTCGATACCAGATACATCCGACTTGCTTGCAAATATAAAGTGTGGGGTTTTCGGGTGTGAGGGTCAAGAGGGGGCACTTGAGCAGCTTGCAAAAACCGGACAGGCCGCATTGAATGTTCTGAATCTTCCCAGCACTGTTGTGAAGGGAGTCGCGGGTGTGGGTATGTCGGCCGGGGGAGATCTTTTGAAAGGTCTTCCTGATCTGTCGAGCGTCCAGAAGGCAACTCAATCGTTGGCGACAACTGCACTTACGGTTGGCCTGTCGAACCCTCTTACTGCCCCAGCAACCATAGCAGTTGGCCTGGGAACGTATGCATCATCGCTGTTTGGAGGGAAGAGTGCGGAGGACAAGGCGATTTCGGAGGCTGTTGCAAAGGCCAATGAAAAGGTTTCGACGATCGGGCTTACAACCGGCCTTGAGGAGAGAATTGTATCGAAGCCCCTCCCGGGCCCGATGGAGTCAACTTCGGAGTATTTCCGTCCAGGTGATGTGTTCCATTACGGGGAAGATCGGACGGACGTTGCAACGTGCACTGTGAGGAGAGGTACTTACCTCGGGTTTGTTAAGAAATACAAATACAGTGAGACTCTCCCCAACGAGTGTGTCCCCGAGGGTGCTGTTAAATATTATACCAGTCTGGGGAATTATAAGCAAAAAGAGATGGTTGGTGTCCCGAAGTATGCTGACTCGGGCCGCATTGAGATGTACGATCCCGACACCGGTGTTCTGATTCAAGAAATCAATGAGGAAGAGATTGCAAGTGGATCTGTAAGCATCAACGAACCGGAAACTTCGCTGGTGTATCAGGGGTGGGCAACGGAGCCATCAGTTGGGAATATGAACATTGGTCAGAAGGCCCAGGCGAACCGGTTTGCAATTACCGGTTTCCGTGACGAGGATTCAGAGCGGCTTGAGGCCCAGGTAGATACGCTGAATGCTACCGAAGGCGGCGATTATCTGATGGTTGACTTCTCTCGTCTTGGTGCTGAGCTCTATGGCGGAAAGGTATCTCCAATCGATGGTCGGGTTCTCAATCCGGATCTTGTTACTCAAGAGACCGACTATGGGAAGAAGATTGGTCTTGACTTCCCTGTAAACAACGTTGAGAAATTGTACGGAGATCTTGGGGAAGCGGCGCTTGGGAAGGTCGTGTCCCAGAAGATTGTTGATCATAGCAATGAGAAGGGTGCAATCTCTGCTCTGTCCGAGAAGGCCGTCAAGGGAACGAGCGTTGCAAATGCCGGTACTGTCACTAACGGGTTTGTCATTAAAAACAAGACGGAATGTTCAAAGGGTGACATTTTCTGCGATATTGGGAAGAAACTTGATGTTATCAATCCGAACAGCATTTGCGCTGAAAATTCGACGAACATCATGTGTCAGGGGCTGCGTGGGGTCGAAAATACCGCTCTTCAGATAACCGAGGGTGTGTTTGGTGCGGTCCCATCACTTGCAGATATTGCATACGACACTACGACCGGAGCAATTGAAAAAATGCGTGGCCTCGATGAAGGTACTTTGGCACGGCTCGGGGCACGCTCGAAATGGGATGGGTTGTTTGAGAAGACAGCGGCAGATGTGGTTGGTGTCAGTCTTGACAAGGAATATTTTTCGAAGTCACTTGGCCTGGATAAAGTTGAAGTCGGGGTAAATCTTCCGACTGCAGCAAAGCTGGGTGTTGGATTGTTTGAAGATTTCCTGTCTCATCCAGTAGAGTGGTTAACCCCTGGTATAATTGAAGCCGAGCTTATTATGCAGGCTCCGTCTCTCGGGGAGACGATTGCGGGGGCAGTCACTGGGAAGCCAAAGGCTCCTGTGAAGTATTCGTATCTCATTGATCAGGATACTGGGGAATTCACCGAAATAGTGGAAGAGGTCGTGGTAAAAGACATGACTGCCCCAGGTGCATACCGTGGAGAGACAACGGATGCGTCGGGAAACACAGTAATTGAAGTTATAATATATACAGACGATCAGTCCCTGGATGGGAAGGTTGTGTATTCGGAAACCCCTCCGATTGCAGCGGTTTCGAAATCCGATGTTCTTAAAGCCTCTGGTGTTACGGCATGACCCCTGGGAAGATTACTGGATCGATAGGAGAGTCTAAAAAGGTCGGGTTACGAGATGCTCGATTTTATCCACAGGGGATTGCGTACCCCGCATCAGTGAGTGCAGGGCTTGTGCAGGATCTCATTGGGAGTTATGGATCTCGTAGTCTTCCAACCGATATGCAGGTCAAGAGAAGCACCTATGTGGGTGGCGGGGCGGCTCATGTCGTGGGTTCTGAAGGGGCCAAGTATGCGGCTATTGCGGCGTCGTTGGTTGCTGGAATTGAAGGGATGACGTACGCCGCGGAGGTGCTTGGGAAATACCCGGGTGGGAAATCCGGCCTTATCAACGAGATCGCTGACGTGTTTTATCAATATATGTCGGGCAACAGTACGACGGGAGAAGCACGGTTGGGGTTGATCCAGGCCGGGTTTGAAGAGGCTGTTGGCCTGGTGAGCAAAGAACGACAGGCGAATATGCAGAACCAGATTGATTATCTTTTGTATATTTCTGATCGTATGACAAAGGAGCTCCCATACGGAGAGGCGTGGTTCCTTGAAACGGCAGAGGCGAATATCCGTGCTACTCACAACCCATCTTCGATGAAAAAGTGGCAATGGGATGAGTTGCTGACGGCAGAGGCCCAGCGGCTGCGATGGATTGCTTCAGAAACTGAAAGAAATCTCGATGCGTATAACCGTCAGATTGCCGAGTTGAAGGGGTTTGCAAATACGATTGGCCCGGCGTTATCGGAACTTGTAACGAGATTGTTTGGTGCAGTTTCGACGGAAATTCAGAAGATTGCTGCGGAGGCTGCGAAGGCCAATGAAGCGGAGCAGGCTGCGGCCAGGGAGAAATATTGTGCAGAGCAGACCGCGGCGATGAATAATTATATTCGCCTCACAAAAGAATTCAACGACGTGATTGAAGCGGCACTGATGGATTTTACTGCTGCGAATTCTGAATATTGGGTCAAGGTGGGGATATAATGGCGCTTGTTTCCGGGTCCAATTGGGCAGAACGCATCCAAGTTGAAGAGGAAACTGGAAACCCATATGAAGAGGAATATCCTCGTACCAAATGGGATTCGGCACCGATAACATCATCGATCGATCACTGCCCGAAATGTGATTGTACGCAGACGGCACAGGGAATGAAGGCGGTTATATCGAGTCTGCAGAAGTTTTCAGATTACCAGGAAGCGGCCCTGGGGGAGATAATTTCAATATTGCAGGCCCGCATTGCTGCTGAAGGTGGTGGAGAAGCGAAAGCGACAAGATCTTCGATTGTAGGTGGCGTGGCATCGATTTATGGCACTGAAAAAGCACTGGCTGATTTCTGGGCCGGTCTTCAGCAGGTCCAAAGTCTGTTTAACACCCGGTCACCTCAGGCGAGTGATGTGGCTATGCTTCAGTCACAACTTGCGAATATTGAGAAATTCTCGGCGTTGTATTCCCTCGAACCTGCAAAAGTCTCTGATTGGAAATCGAGGATTAATAAGTGGATTTCCATGGCATTGACTGCAAACAAGAAATCGATATATTTCGCATCGAATACGACAGGTTTTGGGCAGGGTGGGTCATGACGGACTGTCCGGAATGCAATTGCGCAGATACTGCGGAAATTGTTGCATTGAAAGAGCAGGCTGCAAATATGAAGGCCACGATCTTGGCAAGACGAGTGGAATTGATGAAGACTATCGATGCACTCAAGGCCGAGTTGGCGGCATTGCAGCAGAAGAATGTTGAATATTTGAGACCGCGGGCGGACATTTGTGTGGGGACTGTGAATCCCCAATCGTTAAATGTTATAAAAACATATCGCTTCGGTAGTAAGTGTGGTGAGAGGTAAATTATGGCTGGATTGTTTGAATCAGGCAAGGTCAACAGGGACTGTGACTGTGGAAAACGCGGTACGTTTGTACCGCAGGCTATGGGGGATGCGACTATCAATACCCGTCCGGGGGATGTGACTGGTAGTGTTCCGCTCACGCAGTATCCACCGTTTGGTTCCCAGGCGCTGGTGGAAGAGGCTGCAGAGGATCGTGTCACGGTGAAATATCCTGCTGGCAAGGTTACTGGGGCGGTCCCGATGAACCCGAAGGAGATGCTGGTGTATCATAATGTCCTCTGAAGGCGTTTTTGTTATTGCCGATGATGGACGGATGATGTACGTTGAGGGCATTTCAGACGAAGAGTTTGTGGACAGCGTGGGCTCTGGAAATGTCATGCCTGTAGGGGTATTTGACGGAGAAGAGTTTGTTCCCCAGGCATGGGGAAGTTCCCTGGTCAAGACGGGAGCAAGTCTCGTCTCGGGTGTGGCGAAGACGATTTACAAGACCGTCTATCGTTATACCGGGGAGGCCGAGAAAATAGCCGTTGCGGGTGGAAAGGTAACATCTCCCGAGAAATTACTTTCCCAGGCCACTGCCGAGATGCGCAATGTCGGGAAGATCTCGGAGTTTTCTGGGTCGAAGCTTGCGACGGGCATTGATAAGACGATGCTTTCGAAGTCGGCCGAGTTAGAGGCGGCTGTGACGAAGGCTCGTGCTGGCACTGATTTATCAAGGGTGCTGGCGGCTGGGGAGACCGGAGAGATTGCCAATGCCAAGAAAGCTCTGGCGGAACTTGATGCTGTTCTTGCCGACCAGGGGGTTGCAAAGGCGATTTCTGCATCTGAAAAAAATGTCCTTCTTACGTCTCGTGCATCTTTAAAAGATTCGCTTGCGGCGCTTGAAAAACCGCAGACATATCTGACGGATACCGGGGTAAAGACGGCCCGCGATCAGATTGTTGCAGCTACCGAGAAAGCTTCTACCACATTGGATGATGCTGCAAAATTCCGAATGAATAATTGGTCCGTTTTAAAGGACGAGATTGTGGGCGTTTCTGATGATGCGGCGTTAAAACTCGCCCGGGAACGTGCGGTTGCCGAGGATTTTGCAAGGTCTCTGGAAAAGGAGACTGCCGAAGTGGCAGCAAAGTCGGAGGCCGGGATGTTTAGCAAGCTTACCGGTGCGGTAACAAGCAGCAAGGCCATAAAATATGGTTTGGTTGCTGGTGTCGGGCTTACAGCAATCAGTGCCACTGTGGGCATTGTGAGTGCGGCAGGTATCGGGGGGAAGGCGGGAGACACAACAAAAACCCCCGGAGAAGATCCAGCGATCGTTGCTGTGAGGGACCAGGCATGTGGATCTGTTTCCGACTGGGAAAAGGCGGGGGTTGCAGATCCGGCCGGCGCTCGGGAAATGTGTCGTTCATGCATTGTCACCGGAAAGGAAACTGAAGAAGACCTTACTGCGTGCCTGAAAGGTAAGCTTGGTGGTGCTGGGGCTGGTGCCGGAGGGGCCGGTGCCGGAGGGGCCGGAGGGGCCGGTGCCGGAGGGGCCGGAGGGGCCGGGGAAGGCGCTGGGGGATCGGGTGCTGGTGATATCTGCGACGACTCGAATCTTGACGCCGAGACCAAGGCACTTTGTAAGGAGTGTCAGAAAATTTCTTCGGCTCCGCAGGATGTTGAACTCATATCGCAGTGCATCGTTGATAAGCGAGCTTCGGATGGAAAAGCGACTTCGGACATCTGCGATAGTTCAAATCTTGATGCCGAGACGCTTACATTTTGCAAAGCGTGCCAGAAAGAAGTATCAGATCCACAGGATGTTACCCTGGTTGCAGAGTGCATCACGAGGAAGCGGACTGAATATGGGGCAGTGACTGGTGACATCTGTGAAGATTCCGGTCTTGATGCGGCAACGAAGGCGATTTGTAAGACGTGCCAGGGACAGGTGACGGACCCGCAGGACGTAGCGATGGTTTCTGCGTGTATTTCGTCGAAACTGGGTGAAACTCCTCTCGGGACGACAACCCCATGTGATGAAGCAGGGGCAAATCTGACCGACGAGCAGTATCTCGCGTGTGTCGATTGTTACAAGGATGGCATGGCCATTGCAGATCTTCAGGATTGTATGATTGAGATGCTGGCGGCAACGGCGGGTAAGGTACCTGTTTGCGACATCAATGATCCGAACTATGACCTGTCGCTATGTCTCGGGAAAATCTGTGACCCTGCAGATGTCTTGTTTGATCAGGCGGCCTGTGATTATTACACGGGAATTGCCGAGCAGCCGTATTATGGCACTGGTCAGACAGTCGTCGATACGATGGATCCATGTGACACAACCAGTCAGATGTTTAATGCAACGGAGTGCACAAACCTCGGGGGGGAGGTCTATACGACTTCCATCGAGGCAGAAGCAGCGCCGACTCCACTCGTGCCGGCCGCTCTTCTTGCAGGGGCTGCGGCATTGTTGGTTCTTGGTTTCCGTGGTTCTGGGCCCGGTCTCAAGAAGAAATAAACACCCATTCTTTTTTATACCCCTTTCGTCAATATTAGATTGAGTGAAACGTGTTATGGCTATCAACTGTGAAAGATACCCAAGATCTCAGGGTTTTCCGGTTCTGAATGATAACGATTATCTCGTTACGTTCATTCCGGCAACAAAGACCTCCCTGGTCTTCAGGGTGGTGACCCGTGCGAACAACTATCCGAACAACTTCTATGGAGCCATTCCATTTACGGCAGGAGAAACCCTTCCGACGTATGATGGAGGCAGTGTTGCGGTCCCGGCAGCTGGGGTTCTTCCGGCTCGGGCATATACTGCGACAGGGAAGTCGTTCCCGCTCACGGGGGCATCGGATGTCAACGATATGTTCTACACGAATGAAGAGTATCGTGACCGTATCTTCCACATTGTTGGTAGGACTACTCCGGACTGGCTGCGGCTTGGCCTGGAATACCCGAAGGGTGTGAAGCAGTACCGGTATCAGCGTGATAACGTCATCCTCGGTATCGACAAGAACTTCGGTTTCGGCCGCGGTGTTATCGAGACCGTCCAGTTCCCGAACATTCGTCAGGGATGGTTATTCGGAAATGATACCAACATGCCGGTGTACACTGGGATGAACTTCCAGTACGAAGAGCTGATTATCGAGACCCCGAAAGATCCGGTTACCATTCATGACGTTCTTTCTGGAAAGCAGAAGGCCCACCGGATTGACCTGCCAATCTCCGTGCAGGATCCGTCCCTTCAGATTGCTCTGAAGAAGGATTATGGATATTACGGGTTCGATACCACGCTGATCAAGCAGAAGGACCGTGCCATTGCAAGTTATGCGGCGCAGATTAAGGAGCTGATCGTATGAGCGAACGTGGAGATCTCATTACTTTCCGTGGGGCAAGCGATGGGCTGGCCCTTAACGGGACCATGAACCTTTCCGCAGCAATTCTGCAGGCAGCAGTTGCTTCGATTCGTATCCCGAGGGGAGGGGTTCTCAAGGTGTGCGGCTGGCGCATCAGTGGTGCCCAGGCAACCATTGATATCAACCACAAGAAGACCCTCCTGGGTGCGGCGGTTCCGATATCGACAACCTCGTTCAATCCGACGCTCGACAGCTCGATTCACGTTGAAAAACGCAAACCGATTGTTATCCCCAGTATTATAGGGGAAGAGTCGGTTACCATCAGCTGGACCCAGGGTGTAGCGGCGCTGACGTACATCGACGTTGATATCGAGATCGTGACCCCGGCGTGATTACCATGGCGGGAGAAGTGGTGATAGGAGACCAGGTGTATGTCATCCCTTTGGCGGATGGCACCGGGTCGTGGGTGCTTACGACCGACGAGTATGGAGATCTCGCCGTATGTCAGATACCCCAATCCCCCACAACCTCTGAAGTTGTTGTTGAACCCACGGCCGCGGCACCGGCAGCAGTCAGTGCCGGCGGGGTCGTGTTAATGCTTCTGGCGGGACTGTTGTAATGCCTGAAAAGGGAGACAAAATTTGTATCGGGGGCAAAATCTATGAGTTTGTCCCTACCGTAGAGCTTTCTTCCGTGATTGCGGGCCAGTCTATTCCAGGCTATCTTGCAGACACGGGGGTGCCCGCGTCAACGTACGAGGAAACTGTGACCAGAGATCTTGAGACCACGATGACTGAAATTCTCGCGGCGCTTAATGAACTCAAGACCGCGGTTGTCGGGTTTTACGACTATGTTGGAGTTTACCGCTCGGTGAAGGAAGTGATTCCGAAAAATTACTCGAACTACGAGATCAATTTCGGGTTTCCGGTCCGGCAGTTTTACTTTGATACTCCTGCGCTGCTTACGGTCCGGCTCAATTCTCCAACCGCAGATCCCATCGATGTGGATTCTGCGTCTTCACCGATTGCGCTGAATGACCTTCCGAACAAGTTGGCATTTACAAAGATTTACGTCTCGAACGCGAATCCTGTGGATGTCGCTCCGTACATGTTTGTGATGGGGTGAGGAAGGATGGTTGCATTTGGTCTTGGAGGTAGGGCGGTCAGTATTCAGATCCCCTCAAATTTCGTGTATGAACGCAAGGCTTCCACCCTCGCTGTGCCTGTTCCTGCGGCCGCTGTTGGCTATAAGCTGATAGATTGGACAAATCCGTATTATCCAACGAAACAGCTCATCCTAGAGGCCATAGGGACCGACCAGCACGACAACTCGGTATACACCTGGGTTATCGATGGAGTCGTGCTTGACTGTTCGGGCCCGGCCAGAATCGGGTCGGTAACAGAACCTTACCAGTTCAAGTCGGAAGTCAGGGTATCGAACAGCATTGTCCTGTTAATTGACAACAACAATGGGGTGGGCTACCCGAATGCTGGGATAAACCCGATCGACGCTACCCCGTACGAAGGGGTTTTCATAGGCAGATGGGGAACGTAGGCCATGTCGATAATGGGAATTCGTGGGGAAATCACCACGGATCTTTTTTTATCCGACGGCACGCTTCTCCATTCTGAAACAAAGAAGAATAATATTGTGAATTTGGGGATACGAGCGATTGCTCGGGCAATAACTGGTGTCGAGCCGATAGTTTTTGCGACCATTCAGGTGGGGACCGGAGGCGAGGAGTATGTGCAGCTTCAGGATCCCGAGACCGGTGCGTTACTGTTTAAGGGGGATGGTTCTCCAATTATGGGTGATGTTTTCCGGGCGGTCCCTGATGCAG
>Ga0172381_10006479_pt1 | contig 11710 bp, 15 predicted proteins | sample Leawel6488metaG_FD_119754 | JGI IMG/M metagenome (GOLD analysis project Ga0172381, IMG submission 119754) | Leachate microbial communities from a municipal landfill in Southern Ontario, Canada - Leachate well 64-88 metaG | ecosystem: Engineered > Solid waste > Landfill > Unclassified | place... | reverse complement strand
GGCGGCGTTTTCATTGATTTTTTAAGGTTTTTCTGATACGCTGTAAAGGTTAAAAGCGGTTTTTCGTCCCCATAGCTCAACGGATAGAGCTACAGCCTTCTAAGCTGCAAATCCAGGTTCGATTCCTGGTGGGGACACCAGCTTACTGAACGCAAGGCGAAGGTCGAGCATCGAATGTCGTAACGACCTTCCACTCTCGACTATCGGCCTTCGTTTTAAGTTCATATGGTGGCCATAGTGTAGCGGTCAGCACCAGAACCTGTGGAGTTCTTAGCGGGAGTTCGAATCTCCTTGGCCACCCCAAAGTGTACGAACAGAGACGAGAGCCTCTGTTTTGCTTTGACCTATAAGCATTTTGTCTGGTTCTAACCTTAAGTATTCTTTCTCCAGGGCAGGGTAGTTATTTATGATGGGTACGAACCATTCGTTTGGCTCGATCATCAGTTTTTCGCCTTTAACTACGGGGTTTTTCCCCAAAGAGGATAGTATTTCTCTCTTTGTTTCTAACCCTCCCGTTGAGAATGCCTTTCTGGCGTAAGCAGCGAATTCAAATGTCTTTTCTGTGAGTTCTAGCCATTGTTCTGTTTTTGTTGCATCTTCGCTTTCGCTTGATTTGCTTTTTAGCTCTTCTATTTTTGCCTGCAAATTATCACGTTCTTTCAAGAAAGTTTCGTCGTCGATTAATTGTCGGTACCTCATTTTGGTAAGTTCATCTAATTCTTTTTGAGTTTGGACTATTGTTTTGCGTTGCATCTCATAAATTTTTGTTCTGTCTTGCATCTCGGTGCCACTCTTTTCATTTAATATTTCTACTGCCCATTGTAGGAACTCCGGCAGGATGGTGTATTTCTCTAATTCTTTTTCGATTTGTAGCTGTAAATCTTCTTCTCTTAAGTTCTTTCTTTGGGAACAATTTATCTGTTTAGACTTTTTAGTACAGTGGTAATAAGTATATTCTTTTACCTCCTTGGTACTTTTGATTAATTTTGTTTTAGTCTCTGCGGTGTAAAAGCAGCCGCATTCTCCGCACCTAAGAAGGCCAGTAAACGGGAATTGATGTTTTTTCGGCCTCGGTTTTCCTTTTCTTCCAAGCAATATTTGTACGCGATCATATTCTTCATCTGTGATCATGGGTTCGTGTTTGCCTTGGTATAAACAACCATTTTTTTTTATGACTCCGGCGTAGAATTGATTCGTGAGTATTTTATAAAAACCGCCCCTTGATAACTCTTTTCCTCCTGTCTTTTTAGTTTTTTTGTTGTAAGGCCCCATTTCTTGCTAGCTACCTCTAGAATTTTGGGAGGATTATAATTTCCGGAAAGCATTAGGTCCCACATTTTTCTTACCAGGTTAAAACGCTCCGGATCTTTGATAATAATATGGGAACCATCTTTTTCGGTTTTATTTAAATAACCCATGGGAGCCAGGCCGGGGAGCCAGCCTTTTTCTAGTTTGCTTTGGATGCCTCTTTTAGTGTTTTTGCTTAGATCAAGGATAAATTGATTGGCTACGCCGCTTTCTAGATTGAAAAGCAGGACATTATCATCCGGGAGGTATTCTCGGTCCATGGTGCGGATCGATTGCAAAACATTCTGCTGTAGTATCCAGCCTATCTTACCGCTATCGATTGGGTTACGGGATAGGCGGTTTATTTGCCAGCATAATATACCATTAGCTTCGCCCTTTTCAATTCTTTGAATCATCTCATCAAAAACAGGCCGGTTATCTGGTTTTTTTGCCGATTTTGCCTCGGTGTAGACTTCCTTAATATCCAAATTTAAATCGCTGGCCACCCTTTTGAGACGGTTAACTTGGTCGTCAATAGATTGAACCTGTCTGTCTTCGCTTTCAGATGACTTTCTGGCATATAAGAAATATTTAATTTTTTTAATCATATATTTATATTATTTAGTGTCAAAAACTTGCTAGGGGTCCATTTTTGCTTAATTTTGGTTGGCCTCAGCTCAATTTTAAAGATTCTCTAAATGTCTTAAGATTACTTTTTTATCCTTCCTGTCATAGTCGCTTTTTTCGACCAGTTTTTGAAACCATCGATGAATCATCTGCCTGCTGAACTTATGGGCCTTTACTGTTTCAGCGAAACAAAGGTAAGAGCTCCATCTTGGGTTTCGTTCCTCTATATTATTAAATTTTCTTTCAATTGATCTCATATTTTTTATCTTTTAATCCGCCAGTTTCCTTTTGGCGAGCTTTTAATCTTTGATAATCTTCTTTTGCCATCGGTTTATAAACAAGCTCAACAAGCCGGGTTAATTTGATCCCTTTTTCGTAAGATTCCTTCAGGCTGATCTCTTTGCCGAAGTGGTTCTTATAGAGTGCCTGGAAAGCTATTGTTTGTTTATCTGACAACATTTTCCCAGGATTTTTATAATCTTTTCCAATCTCATATACTCATTGTACTAGAGTACTAAAATCTGGATTTGGCCAATGTATTTTGATGGTTCTTTGGGCTAGTGGGATATTGGGCTGTCTTTTGGCATCCAAGGCTTTTATACATTGGGCATCCGAAGAATATGCCTCCATCAGATCTCCTGGCTCTCATGACCATTTTCACTTTGTGATCCGGACATTCCGGGAAGGATTCGACCCGTCTATTGCCACTTTTTATGGGAGTTGCTTGGTCTCCTTCGATTTGCGCCTTCAGTTCACGGTACAGTTTTACGGCAGCTTCTACCTCTTCTTCATAGATATTAACCATGATGGAGGAACGGATTATGGCTCCATCAGAGTCTTTGTCCGTGGAGTAATTTATGTGAATTTTGTAATCTGGAATGATCATAAATGTTTGGTTTTGATATTAAAGCTTAATATTCTTCGGGAAGCATGGCCGTAAAGCCAAACTCTCCGTTATCGGCGACAAAATAGTCTCTCCAGTCGTCTTTCTCCTTCGCCATCGCATCGAAGGCAATCTCTATTTTTTGCCTCAATTCTGATGATCCTGAGGCTAATCCTGGCGTCCAAACGCCGATAAATTTTAAGCTGTTCATATTCTTTGCGCTAATTAAAAGCACCCAGGACTGGTGGGCGCTAGTTGTTAATAAGAATCAAGTGGTGACGGAAAGTCATGAAGCCAGAGGCTGAAATGGCAAGAACGGGAGTAGGGGGGTATTTCTGAATGATTAGGAGGCCGTCAGGGGATCCTAGGAAGGGAACCGGCACGGAGGTTTTGCGATTTTTCGTAGAATAAGTATTCGAGACTCCCTAAAAAATTTTTTGCAATTTTTAAGAGTTGAACCGAAAAAGATGACTGGCTAACAATTTGAAGCGTTGATAAGCACGGTAAACAGCCGTGTTTTGCCATGAAAGAGTTGAATTGACTGTTTTCGCCAATATTTTTGGGACTTTGATAGTCTTGAATAGCAGCCGAATCTTTCGCTACAACTTTCAAAAAGAATGGAGGATAAACGGCCGAAGATAATAAAACTCGGTACGTTGCAACGAGAGCAATCCCAATGCGGGAGTACTGGCAGGGTGTGGGGGCAGAATCGTTATCCCGCCTGTCGGATGCCATCAAATTAACGACTCCTTCTGATGCTCTCTAGACAGCAATCTAGGGCTCAATACGAGCAGAAGGCCTGACACATCCAAAGTCAGACCCTGTGCTCGTATTAGGATAAGAGCCAGAAAAGAGGTGTAAACGCTTACGTAATCTAAAAAGCTGAACGTAGGTATCACAAATCAAAGCGGCAGGGCCAATTGAAAGCCGAGATTAAACGGCGAGGGTACCCTGTACGACAGTCTGGCTTGAGCGTATTCCGAGAAAAAACGGGATCAAATACGCAGGATCAAATGACGTCATTTAGGACGGCATCTCCCTCCCCTTGCCCAAACGAGCTGAAAGGACAACAAATTAAGTTTATAATCTGTAAAAAATCTGAGATCTATAATAACTCTTTGATAATTAAAAATATGCAAAATAACAAATATCTAGTTGAAGATTGTTTCGTTTTGACCCCTAGAGATGTCGGGGGGAGTGGTTGTATTAGAAAAATAGGGGTCAATATCCTTGAACATCGTCCAGACATAAAATATTGGTTCGATAATATGGACGATCCAACTCGCTTATTTATTAGTGTGGATGGTCATAAGCCACAAGAAATTGCTTGGGAGCTGGTTGAGCTTACGTTCGGGATAAGAGAATACTTCTATTGCTCTTGTGGCCATAGAGCCGCAAAGCTTTATCTGTCTCCTAATGGCGTCGAATTTAAATGTAGGGAGTGTCACAAGCTGAAATACGAGCTTACACTCCTCAATCGGAAATCTGTCGCTGGCGGAGCCATTTATCGCATAAACCGCCTGCATAAATTGGCGAATGACAGGACGGCTATGAGCAGGATTTTCTATAACGGTGGATACACCAAGAGATTCGAACGATTCCTTGGGATGTGCGATCGGGCTGGCCTGGACAGCATTGTAAAAGGTGCTAAAGACCTAAAGGAATTGATAAACTGGCAAGCATCCTAACGAAGCCAGAATATTTACTGTCTACAGAATAAATGAAGGGAATTGGTGTCATTGAAACGTACGGCGACAAATTTATTCATATTTTTATAGCCTCCGAAAAGCGGTCTTAAAAATGTAAATTTTAAAGAAATACAAAACAGATTGTTTTAGCTAAATTTTTGCTCAGAAGCACAAGTCTTAATAGACTGTAACGAAAACAATGGATTTTGTGTCGTGAACCAAGTTTATCTTGAATTAATTATAAGGTATGTGCCTCGGTGAAAGAGCTGTGTCTGGGGGGATAATAACTTAGTTAGTGATTGAAGAGATTTTCATTATTTTGTTGGGGGTACAGTCTCGGACAGCTAACAACCCTCGAAACCCAGAAACTGAAACGAACTTATTGGTTCGCGAAGGACGAGAGAAATACCGCTTTTTCGTTGTAATGTCCAGCTAGGAAGAGGTAGAAGCGATGAGTTTGGGCTAGTGAATCCGCAAGAAATGGAGGCTTACCCCATTTTCTTGCAATTGCGTAAAAGTTTATAGCAGGGTAATTCTAACCAATTCTTAGCTTTGTTGATGGGCGATTTTATGATACTCTAGTCATATGCCAGAGATTCATCTCAACAACTCTCCAATTCGTGAAGCAGTAATAGATTTTAAATTTGCTTTTAAAGAGCCAGTCGACTCAACCGTGTTAGAGATTGCTCACGAAAAATTAAAGAATTTGTACCCGACAAAAGAGGTTATTGACATAGATTCTTTGTTTTTTGATGTTAGCACAAGTAATAAGCCAAAGTTTGAACATACTAAAGGTAAGGTTGGATATAGGTTTATTTCTAGCGAAAAAGATGCAGTGGTTCAATTTCGAGTCGATGGTTTTACTTTTAGTAAATTGAGACCTTATACATCTTGGGCAGAAATAGAAAAAAAAGTAGAAGAAGCATATTTGATATATCTGAATGCTGTAAAAGTGGATAAAGTCATTAGAGTCGCTTCTAGATATATCAACCTCCTTAAACTCGATCCTAATGAGGATATAGACATTAAAAAATATTTTAATGTCTATGTAAATATACCTAATGAGATTGACTCACCAGTAGACAACTATTTGCTTCGTCTAGCTTTTAAAGAAACAGGAAAAAATATAACCTCAATAATTAACCAGGGGGTTGTTGCAGAGCAAGATATGCAAACCTCAGAAGCTGTTAAAAATTTAATTTTAGACATTGATTGTTTTGAGGATAGATTGTCTATAGACCCAAAGAATCCATGGGCTAAAGTGAAAGAGGTGAAGGGGATTGTTAATAAAATATTCTTTAATAGTATAACCGAGTTTACTAAAGATAAATATAAATAAAATTATGTTTTTTGACTTGCCTCCGCAGATTATTCTCCGCGAAGTACAAACTCCTACAAGTCAGGAGGGTGCTTTTATTTTTAATTTATTGAGATGTTTGAAGAAGGAAAACGAAAGAGTCTACATATACCAAAGTTTTGAGAATCGTTTTAATTCCCTTGTTTCTACTTGGAAGCAAGACACTGAGTTCTCTTCATCCGTAAGTGAAATAGTTTCCAACAAATCCTATCTACAAATAATTGCTTTGGGAGAAAAAGTTCTACCGTTGATATTCGAATCAATGGCGCAAGAGCCGCACCATTGGTTTGTTGCTCTAACCTCAATAACTGGCGGCGTAAACCCAATCAAGCCTGAGCATAGAGGAAATCTCTCAAAGATGACTGAAGATTGGTTGAATTGGGCGAGTAAATATTATGCTGCCTGATAGACACCCTTTTTTAGAAAATAAATTTCCTCAACTCTCAATAACTGGGTATAAAATAACCAGCTCGCCAACTCCTTCTTATAATTGTATTGCTTGGGCAGCTAAAGATGACACTCGATTTTGGTGGCCAAAAGATGGCTATTATTGGCCTGACGGAGCTGAAAAAAAAGAGACCATAGAGGCTTTCATCGAGGCCTATAGTTCTGTTGGTTTTGATGTCTGCGATGATGCAGAATTCGAGAACAATTATGAAAAAATTGCAATTTACGTTAAAAGTAATGGAGTTCCAACTCACGGGGCAAGGATGCTAGATGAAAAGACTTGGACAAGCAAACTCGGAAGTAATTTTGATATCAGCCATACGATAGATGGTTTGAACGGAGAGGAATACGGCAACCCAAAAGTGTTTATGAAAAGAAAACTTATTCAGTAATTGGCTCATAAACCTAAAGCAGAGAAGATCCTATTTATAACTGAATAGAGAGGAGCTAGAAGTTTAAATAAATTGCTGGAAGGCAGATGGCGGGAGAGATCCCGTTTTTTCGTTATTTTTGGATTTTTGTGTTTTTAATAAAAATGTTATTATATCCTCATACAAAAAGCACAATAATTGAATAAGGAAGTAGCCTAAACCAGCAACGCTGGCATGGCGAAAAGTCCAATCAAGCATAAAGAACCCATCACGGGGTCGCTTGATTGGCCGCACTGGGAAACTGGTGTGAGAGGCTCCGGTCTCTACCTGTGGTGGGCTTTTTGTATATGACCACGGCAAGTAGAGGTAGAAAGGATAATCATTCAGACCAATTCTATGGAAATTAAAACCTCAATTAGCAGAAAGATAAAAACTAAAGGATTCTACATCTTTTATATATTGTTTATGTCCGCGGCTACTGTTTTATTCCCAACAGCTTTTTGCATCGCTACTAGCGGCTCCCAAGACATTCTTAACCAACAGCTACGCAATAGTTTGATAGCGCAATATGGTTCAATATTCTATTCATGTGTTAGCAACACTCCATCGCTATATCCTAATGGCATGGACCAGTCCGCTTATGCATCGTATCTGAATCTTGTTCAGATGAAGCTTGTTTACGGTAATTCTCTAGGATGCTATACCAAAACAAACGACCAGCTGTGTAAAGACAATTATGGAGTTAACAGTATTTGGTCTGGCAAATCCAACGATAAGGGTCCATTATGTGGTTGCGTACAGGGATTTGTTTGGAACTCCAATGCCACTGCTTGCCAGACCTTAAGCGGGACTTTATGCAACGATAAATATTGGGGGACTTGCCCGACAGGATTTAAATTTTTTTGCCCTCCATCTGGCGACCCAGTTTGCTGCCCGGAAGGTTTAACCTTGAACAAAAACAATCATTGCGTCACGAAGATGCAGGCATGCCAGGATAATTATGGAAATGACAGCCTTTGGAATGGCAGTCTTAACGATACGGGAAATGTAGTATGCGGTTGCAAACAAGGATTTACATGGAACCCTAAGAGTACTGCTTGCATAGCTCAAATCCAAAACGGAACTCTATGCAATGGAAAATATTGGGCCGCCTGCCCATCTGACCAAAAGTTTTACTGTCCAGCTTCCGGCGATGCCCAATGCTTGCTAGGGCAGGAAGGTGTAGCGACGATACAAGATCAGAAATCTATTATAGCCAAAAGAGAGGAGGATAAAACGTCTCAAAAGGCGGAGATACAAGGAGGTAAAGATCCAGCAAAAATATTAGAAAATTCGGCAGCATCGTTAGCACAGCAGGTAGAAGGTCAGACAGAAATGAACGGTCAAGAGAGGATAATCTATTCTCAAGCGGCAGAATTAGGCCAGCAAACTTCGAAGATAGAAAATCTAGGATTTTTTGATAGATTTTTTTCTTCGGTAAGGGATTTTCTCTCTAAACTTTTTAAGTGGTAGCTTAACCATACTGGCAAAAGGTGAAGGTGGATTATTTCAAGTCGTTTAAGTCGAAGTAATTAGGTGGAGTAAACAGTAATATGGATAAAAATAAATTAATTTTACCGATCAGTATTTTATTGGGGTGTATTATTTTGAGGGGATTTTATTATGCCTCTCAAAATAATACCGCACAAAATTATACAGTTAACCAAAAAATAGCGCTTTCAGACAACGAAGCTTTTAAAATTGTTCAAAATAAATATTTAAAATCTCCGCAGTTCACCTATTATAAAATATTTAATAATGAGGAGTATATCGTTAGTTATATAAAAAATGAAATGGTGAACGATGAAGATGAATTAATACTATTAAAAAAGTTTGCTGGGGATTGGATTGAAGATCCGGTGGAGCAAAGAGCGCAAAATTGTTTCGATAATACTGAATGGGTGGACATAGAAAATTTCCCTTATCTGTATGCCTCTTGCTTCCAACAAGGGACGGGTTCAGGCTCTGAATATTTTTCTTTATTTTCTTTTAAAGATAAGGCAATTTATTACATTAATATTTCTGGTGGCAATACTGCGAATGGCAGGATAACGAAGGATCAGGTTAACATTGATAAAAGTTTGGAGTCTAAAAATAGCTTGCTTGTTTTTCTTGAGAACAAAATCGCTAGCTCTGAACATTTATATAAAACCAAGAAAGAAGATTTAGATATTGAAAGTAATGAGAATGCAATAAAAAAATGGCAAATATTGAATCCAGATTTGCATAAATACTTAGAATTAAAAAATAATATTGGTAGGGATTTCAAAATTAATATTAAAAAATACGACATCTCCAACATCGAAGATTTTTTCAGCTCAGACGTTAATAAAGATTATGTAAAAAATTCAAAGTGGGAGACTGAAAATAGTTCATATAAGATAATATCCTATTTTAAAGGGGCTATCTATGCTTATGATAAAAATGAAAATAAATATTTTGTTTTGTGGGTGCCGTCAGATATGTATAATTGGGTTGAAAAAATAGAATTTACTGATGATAATAATATAGTTTTGTATGACAGAATGTCTAACCTTCCATTTTATAATATAAACTTGAAAGAATTAAGGATCGTAAGACTGTGACTTTATTTTTTACCGTAAAAAATAAAGAGGAGAGAAAATCATTATGAAAAATAAAATTATTTATATTTGTATCCTGGTAATTTTTTCGGCGGCGGGATTATTTTATTTTGGGTGGCTTAATTATCAAGCTAAACCGATATCTACGCCAACAATAAATGTAGTCCAGCCCGAAACAGGGGACCTTCATTATACTAGCGATCTTGGTTTTTCTTTCGATTATCCGAGGGATATGTTCGTTATGGTTGATCCAGACGCTGATTATCGGATATTTGTAATTCCTAGTTCACGCAAGACCAACAAGAATGAACCTTTTGTTGCGATAGTAATCAGCGCAAGAATGGACGAAACTCTAACAACGCCTTTAGAGTGGCTGGAAAGTCCGAATTCAGGTGCTGACATGTCGAAAGGATATAGTAAATTAGATATAGACGGGCAGGAAGCAATCTCGATTAATGGAGGCACATGGATTGTGGTTAACGCACCAGATAATAAACGGATTTGCATTGCCACTCTTCCATCAAGGTCTGCCAACCAATCTTTATTGGCTGGCATGGACACTATTGTCAATTCCTTCGTTTTCGCTAGGTAGCAACTATTCTGGGTCCTTAGACGGTTTTTTCTTGCCACCTTATTTTTAACTATTTAGGGTCAGTCAAATTTGCCATCTAGGGCTGTTTGTGTTATTAGGTAATTAAAATTAAATGGAAATAATTAAACAAAAAGGTTTCATAAAACGCTCTTTGTTAATTGGTGGTATTTTTTTAGTTTTGGCCATAGGAGGAACTGGTTACCTAGCTATTAGGTATAACGAAACATCAAAATTTATCAGTGAGGCCAAACAATTAGGTAGCGAAGAAAAGTATAGAGAAGCCATTAACAAGTTAGGCCTTGCTCAGATTTCTAATCCTTTAAGTATCAAAACTCAGGAAATTGATAAGGAGATAGAGAATAATGAAAAATTAAGTGGAGATAAATTAAAATACGATCAAGGGGTGGAGAGCATTAATAAAAGTGATTTGCAAGGCGCAATAGATTTGTTGTCTGAACTTCCTGAAAGCTCTTTTTATTATCAAAAAGCCCAGACAAAAATAGAGGAGGCAAAGAGATTGATACTTGAAGGAAAGTTGACGCAGGAAGAGCAGGCTAGAAGATTAGCGGAAGGTAAGGCTACAGAGGAAACCTCTAAAAGTATTGCCGAACAGATAGCTAGGAAAAGTGCAGAGCAGGTGGCCAATAACGAGAGACTGGCAAAAGAGGAGGAACAGCGCAAATTAGTAATTAGCAATCAACAAACAGAACAAGAAGAAAAGGCTAAATTTTTAGAGCTTGCGAGAACAAACCCTTTAATTGAAGCAATTATAAAAGGAGAACTTAAATTTTATATTGATCCAGTACCATCTTATGCTGGTACGGGGGTTTCAATTGCGGTTGACGATATAGCGGGTAATTTTTCATCTTGGCGTCCTTATGATGGTGTATCTATAAGGCGTGTCTACGATATTAATGACGCAGATCTTACTATTTCTTGGATTCGAGATTATGGTTCAGGTACGCTTGGGCAGACCATATATCGTGCGCATATTAAAGTTGGCCTAGGGCAAAATAACTGCAAAGGAGATTGGAGTGCCTTTGATGCAAATACAGTAAAAAAAATATTGTGGCACGAACTTGGCCACTCAATGGGCTATGGTCACAGTAGCAATTCAAATAATGTAATGTATTATCAGGGGGATACTCATTTTGAAATTGACCAACAGATTTCAGAGGTGGTTGCCGGAGGCTATTATTATGAGATTCCTGTATGCGGCGCAGGGAAGTATTCTTATTCTTTTAAAACAGATAATTCTTTTACGGGTTTTAACATTTTTGTGCTCCCTCCAGGCCAAGATGCATATGAGATTTCAGGGGGAGGAGGCCATTATTATTCTGGCTGTGGGGCAGAGAATATGCATAGTTATTCTGGTTCTTGTACGGTTGATAGCGGGGCGAAAATTTATATTGGGAATACGAGCATGGTGGATGCAATTCGATTAAGCGGAAAAATTATTGATATGGATACCTTATCATGGCCAGATATGGCTTGGGACCAAAATGCATTTCAGTACGATAGCAACGAATTGGCGAAAATTTGGAAACTCTTTCATTAAAGATCGGCTTCGTTTCAGGGTTTTAAAGTCGTCCTATTGGACAAGCCAATTCTGGCAAGCTGGTCTCCCTGATCTTCACAATCCTAGTTCTAACATCGTTCACCAGCCCACCCATTGTTTCCATAAGCCGTCCCTTTCTCTGGAGGAGGGGACGGCTTTTTGGTAGAACAAACTTATGGATAATAAAATATTATATTGATTATTTTTTGTTCTAGTGAGGTTTAAAATGTTAAATGACAACTTAGACGGTGTTAAATAACGAAGTTTTGAAAAATCATC
>Ga0172381_10006478_pt1 | contig 11710 bp, 18 predicted proteins | sample Leawel6488metaG_FD_119754 | JGI IMG/M metagenome (GOLD analysis project Ga0172381, IMG submission 119754) | Leachate microbial communities from a municipal landfill in Southern Ontario, Canada - Leachate well 64-88 metaG | ecosystem: Engineered > Solid waste > Landfill > Unclassified | place... | reverse complement strand
GCGGATATCGAGCGGGATGCCGAACACTTGGGCCGTAAATTCCCAGCCAAGGCATGGCACCAAGCGATGAAACTCGATTTCCTACCAGACGAGAATGCTCCTGGTTTTGATCCGGCATGGGTCGTGGAGGGTTATCACAAATGGTCAGAAATCCCCGGCCGAGAGGAGCCAGTCTTGATTGGAAGCACGACACAACTGACAGATGCGGGCATGAGGCGATATGTTTTGGCGGTCGAATCCCACATGTCACAGGAATACAAGGTCACATTCACGACAAAACTTGAGCCACCACGAGGTAAAAAGTGACGAGAAGCGAATCTAAGGGAAACCCATGAACACTAAAGATCTAGAGCGTTGGTTCCGTAGCCCCTCCGACTTGGAGGTGTGGGAGGACATTGCCACTTGGTTCCACCAGGAGACGGGACACCTCCGGCCCGGCAAAGATAAGCCCACCGGATTCCATCAGACCGATGAGGGCGAGCCGGATTGCTGCCACGACGCATGGATCTTGTGGGTCGATGCAAAGCGGATAGACGCCCAGCGAAGCCTGCTTGATGATCGGAGGCGACACCTTGAAGCCTTCGACCGGATCCGTATTGAGGACTTGAGCGCCTTCAACTGTAAGCTGATCGCCGCCAAGGCTCAGGGACTCATTCCCTAATCCTGTCCTGGAGAATCCATTCATGACAAGAAACTACCGAATCCTTGGAAATGATCTTGGATGTCTAAAAGAGCTGCTCAAACCAGGACGCCAGGAAGTCGACCACTATCTAAAAATCTACGGATTGACTGAGGTAAAACGCGACAAGGAGGAAGAAGGTGCCGATCTACCAGTATCGATGCCCTGACTGTTGTTCAGAATTCGAACGGATCCAGATTATGGACGCGCCTGAAACCACAGATTGTCTATACTGTGATGGGGAGCTGGCCAAGCGTATCCCGAGCGTCGCAAACTTTGAAATCAGGGGGATTGAATGTCATTAGCCTGCACCCATCCAGTGAAATACCAAAAGGCAGACGGGACGGTGATCTGTCGGGTTTGTGAGGAGGCGCTGCCTCAGTATGCGGAAAAGATTGGGTTTTCGGACACTTGCGCCCAGCTAAATATTGCCTATACTGATGGTCGTGGGGCTCACCGCTAGTCGGGCACAATGGGCTAGACCATTGTGAATCCAAGCCCCACAACTATTCGCCATGACAGACTATCTCACGTATAGCCAAAGCACTGGGGAGATCAAAACCGATGAGGGAGTATCTCTCGGAATCGGTTGGGCTGGACGCGGTGAAGGCAAAAATAACCCGTCATGGCAACAGATTGTGAGGACGGGTCCGCTTCCGCAGGGTTGGTATACTATCGGATCCCCAGAGGATCACCCGAGACTAGGCAAATTTGTCATGAGACTGACGCCGGATTTTGACAATGAGATGTTTGGGCGAAACGACTTTTGGATCCATGGAGCATCAACAAGGCCCAGCCACTATGGCCAGGAGTCCATGGGGTGCATCATCCAATTCCGGCCTTCCCGCGTGAAAATCCATGAGTCGGGCGTGACTCGGCTATGGGTGCTAGCATGACATGGACGCTCTCTGGCCTATTCCAACGGCTAACGAATGCCGAGAACCCAGAAAGCCCGAAGGCCGCAGTATTGATAACGAGCGCTTGGACGTTAGCCGGTGTTGCGGCGGCGCTGGGTGCAGCGTGTGCGATCCGTATAATTATCAAGGGCGATGTGGGTAGCGGTGCCGTATCGGCACTTGTCGCGGCATGCGTCCCACTCGCTGGTCTCGCTGGCTGGCACTCCCAGCAGGACCCTAAAATCGGGCTCGCGGGCTCGGTCTCCCCCGGTGGCGTATCTCCTGGGATTGAATCCGGTGGGTGTGCTCGCGCCGAAAAAGCCGGGGGTGACTCGTGACATTGCGCTACTGGCTACTGGCCTGCCTTACCTCATGCCTAATTGGTGTATGGGCAGGATGGTATTCGGAGCACTCGCGAGGCATGGCCCAAGTGGCACAAGTCCTGGCCGAAAACGAAAAGCTGAAGGGGCAAGAGGATGCGCTCAAGCACGCGGAAGCGACGGCTCGGCAGGATGCGGCGGACGCGGACGCTCGCGGCGTGGACAAGGATAGGTTGGTCAAAGCGATCCAAGCCAAACTGGCGAAGGTCACGGGCAAGCCGCTGGACCCCTTACCCGGTATCAACGGAGTGGACATTCCTGGACCAGATGGCGCTACCGAAGTGGTGGTTTTGCGAGAATTAGTAGCCGCCCAGGACGCAAGGCACGAAACGGATGAAGAGCGGATCAAGGCCCGGGATAGGCAGATCGATGCCCAGGGCAAGGCGCTTATTCTGGCCGATCTGCGGGCGGATATCCTCGAAAGTCAACTCAGGAGCATGACCAAGCCGCGAAGTTGGGCGGCTGGTGTTGCGTATGGATCAGATGGTCAGATGGGCGTTTCGGTGGAGCGCGATCTGGGGCCAGTCAGAATCGGAGCTGATGTAGTTAGGCATCGGTTGCCCGGTAACAACACAACCCTGGAGGCCGTGGGCCGATTGCTCTGGAGATTCTGATGGTAGGGACTGGACCTAAGAAAGTAGTCGCGCCCAAGAACCAAGATTATCATCCACGCCGTCGCCAGGATATCTGGCTGACGCTATTTCTAGCGCTGGCAACGGTCACTATGGCGCTTGCGGCCTATGTGGGGAGGGGCGTCAAGGAGTCTGTGGATAAACTCTCTGAATCGGTCAACCATGGAAGGGAGGTTGATTCAAACCATGAGGGGAGAATCGTTAGCTTAGAGAACCGGGTCGGAACCGTGGAGGGCCAAGTCCACACTCATGTTTCGACGCATAAATGACGAACCCACTCCTCTCGATTTGTATTCCCACGCACAACCGGGTAGACTGGGTTAGAAACTGCTGGAATGTTTGCAGCCAGCAGGTCTATGACTCCGGCCTCCAGGTCGTGGTTGAAATTGTGGTGAGCAATAACGCCAGTGATGATGGCACACGGGAATATCTGGGTAGCTTGTCGGGCATGTCTGGATTAGTTATCCACCATAACGATAAAAACAATTGTACCAGGAATTTCCATACGGTTTGCCAGCATGCGAATGGTATGTATTGTTGGTTAATGGGTGACGATGATCAGCCGAATCCAGGGGCAATCGTCCGAATGCTGGATCAATTGTATGTCCAACCTGATTGGGTTTTTGGTGATCTATCGATCGAACACGCGGACCGCACTCGAACATTTGTGCAAGTTTATAAGGGATCTGGCACATCATGGGAGATTGGGCTTGGATCTCATTTCGCGAATTGGGCCAATAGTCTAACATCCCTTGCTGGAGCTGGCGGGTTGCTGAGCAACCTGATTGGGCGTCGGGAGCTTCTGCTAGACGGGTTTGAAGCTACACAGGACTGGGGTGTGGACACGTTATTCCCCCATGTCGCGGCGTTTCTCCATGCCTCTGCCACTTCCGGGAGGGTTGCTGCGATTCGAGAGCCTATCGTGCTGTTCAGAGATTATAACGACACGGGGGGGCAAACAGATCCATGGACTAGGATCATGATCGACCTGCGGGCCTGGGTAAAATTCGGAGAAATGCAGGTTGTGGGAAGCCCCCGAATGACCGATATTGAGAGGGCCGCATGGTATGGCGTTTTGCGACGTCACCATGGGCTGAAGCCAATGCGGACACTATCAACATTTCGAGACGAGGCGCATCCATGGGAAGAGGCAAGGTCACTGCTGTTAAAAGTGGGATACCGGAAGGAACATGTAGCACTGGCGGGGGCGATGCCTCAGAGGTATCGGATTAAAAAGTAGCGACTCGCTATTCTTGGGAGGACTGTGATGAGCATACACAAAAACCCAGATGGGACATATACTCGAGACGGTCTAGCTGAGATCGCCAAAGCCCATCTGCTGTTTAGAGAGAAGTTGCCCGCTTTAGAGTGGGCTGCGATTGGCGGTCGGAAGTAGCACGAGAATGGAGAGGTGATATATGGCAGGCAAGACCAAGAAGACGCCAGCCAAGCCCCCGCGCAAACAGTCGGGGGCACATCGCAAATGCCCCAAGTCCATCGAGCCGCTCCCAAAGGCCCCTGATGCGGTCACAGGTCAACAGAAGCTATTCTGCGATCTCCTCCTTGCAGACGTTGAGCTAAACGCAACAGCAGCCTATCAGCAGGCGTATCCAGGTGCAAGTTACGCTGGCGCTAGGGCGAGCGCTTCATATCTTCTATCATTGCCTAACATACGAAAATATCTTGATATACGTCAAGAGGATAGGCGCAAGAGATTGGAGATCGATCAGGACTATGTGCTCAACAACCTGCTGGAGGTCAATGAGAGATGCCTCCAACGTGCGCCTGTGATGACTGGCAGCGGGAAAGAGCGAAAACAGCTGGTAACAATCGTTGATGATCCAGAGACCGGAGAGACGATCCTGGCCAATGTCTGGCAGTTTGACGCTGCTGGTGTATGCAAGGCGAATGAGCTAATTGGTAGACATCTCAAGATGTTCACAGATAAAATAGAGCATTCCATTGACCCAACGCTGGAGGATCTCCTGGGGAGTTAACATGCAACTGGGCTTGCCTTAAATGGGCCTCCCAACATCAATCGCCAAGGATCTGATCCCACTCCTGAAGGTGTGGCGAGAGGATCCCATTAGGTTTGTACGAGAAGTGTTTCACGCAGAGCCCGACAAGTGGCAGGCCGAAGCGCTCATGAACTCGATCAACCCGATCCGCAATGGCCGGGGTCATGTGGCAATGAAGAGCTGCGCGGGCCCTGGGAAGACCTGCGAACTGGCTTGGCTGGGATGGCATAGACTCCTGTGCTTCGGAGGTAAGGGGCAGCACCCTAAGGGATTGGCTCTATCAATCTCATGGGACAACCTTAACCGGGGGCTGTGGACGGAGTTGGCGAAGTGGTATGCTGTGTCTCCACTCCTCCAACACCTATTCGACTTCACCAAGGAACAGATCCGGTCCAAGGACCATCCAAGGACCTGGCACCTATCCGCTACGGGCTACGCAAAAAGCGCGGACCAAGAGGCAATAGGGCGGACCCTGTCTGGTCTACACTGCGAATACCCATTCATCTTGATGGATGAGTCTGGTGATATCGCGCCTTCAATTGTTAGGAGTGCTGAACAAGCCCTTACTGGATGCATCTCGGGGCTTCTGGCCACAGCTGGTAACACCACGAGCCAAAACGGGATGTTGTTTCATGTGTGCTCAACCCTCAGGGGAGAGTGGGACGTTACCACCATCACGGGCGATCCAGACCGGGCCGACCGGTCTAGCCGCGTTGATATTGACTGGGCACGAAAACAAATTGAAACCTATGGGCGTGACAACCCATGGGTGATGGCGTTTGTGCTCGGAGAGTTCCCGCCTGGGGGCCTGAACACACTATTGAGTATTGAGGATGTGGAGGCCGCTATGAAACGAGCCCCACGCGAGGATGCCTACTGCTGGGCAGAGAAGCGTCTAGGCGTGGACGTGGCACGGTTCGGAGACGACCGAACAGTGATCTTCCCTCGCCAGGGTATCGCGGCATTCAGCCCGGTGGTGATGCGAGTAGCGGACACCAGCCAGATATCGGCTAGGGTGGCCACAGCCCACAATGTATGGGGCAAGGATAGCCAGGTAGACCAGATCTACATTGACGATACTGGGCATTGGGGGCATGGGGTTATTGACCAGCTCCGCACAGCTCGGTTCCCCGCGTCTGGCGTCCAGTTCCACTCAACCCAATGCGATCCCCAGTATTACAATATGAGGGCTCAGATATGGATGAGGATGGCTGAATGGGTCAAGCAAGGCGGAGCGCTACCCAACATCCCAGAGCTGGTAGGGGAGCTAACCGCACCTACCTACAGCTTTAAGAAGGGCAAATTCCTCCTAGAGGACAAGGACCAGATTAAGACCAGGATAGGCAAAAGCCCCGACTTAGCGGACGCCTTGGCCCTAACCTTCTCCTTCCATGAGAGGCCAAAAATAAATATTTTGCCTGGTCTTGAAAAAAAAGCGAATATGTGCGATCTTGAGTATGACGTTCTTGCCTAGGAGGGCGATCAATGTGTTTTAGCACTCCAGATGCTCCAAAGGCCAGTGCGGCTCCCCCGACGGAGACGAGCGACCCCGCTATCGCTGCGGCTAATCTCAGGGCAAGAAAGAGGCAGCAAGCGATGCTTGGCTACCAGAGCACGGTCATGTCAAGTCCAACCGGCGTGATGGCAGCTCCTAATCTTCAACCCAAAACGCTGATCGGGGTGTGACGTGGTCAGCAACTGTGAGCACAAGAACTACAAGGCCTCCCATATTGGACATGATGAGTGGGAGGGAAAGTGTCTTGACTGTGGACACTTATTCAGCTTCACGGATGACTCTAATGATGGGGATACACGGCCATTTGTTGTAATAGATGGTGTAGTTTATACCGTTGGGGGGACTCTTGTCTGAAACCGATCTCCAGCGTAGGAACAGGAAGGTAGAATCATTCAAACAGGTCCGTAGGCCATTGGAGACGGAATGGAAAGATCTTGCCCGTCAGATCGCGCCTGTCGCTGGTGATTTTCTGCCTTCGTCTGACCCGCTGCGTGATCGCAATAGTTTGCGAGGGAGCATAATCAACCCTGCTGGGGCTATTGCGCTTCGGACCATGGTGTCAGGATTCGAGTCTGGAGCTACCAATAAGGCGATGCCGTGGGTTCAGTTCAAGATGCAGGACCCGGACCTGAACCGATACAAGCCCGTCAAAGAATTCCTTGAGATCGTCAAGAACACAGTCTTGGAAACGTTCATCAAGTCCAACATCTACAAGATATTCCCCAAGGTATACCGCGACCTAGGCTTGTTCGCCACTGGCGGGATGAGCGTGGTAGAGGGGCGGAAGAGCCCATTGCACTGCACTCATTTCCCTGTGGGGTCATTCCTGCTTGGAACGGATGAAGAGGACCGAGTCAACACCGTCATACGCGAATACAAGATGACGGCAGAACAAATGGTCCATGAGTTTGGAGAGAAGAAGGTATCGAGTCGGGTCAAGTCCGCCTACGATCGAGGCAATTATGACCAATGGTTCGATGTGATCTGGATGGTGGAGCCCAATCCGGAAGCGCGGGAGGACTACCTGTTCAGCAAGCACATGCCGTTCAAATCAACCAAGTGGGAGCCATCGGAGTCTGGAGAGCCTCTGTCTTTGAGTGGATTCCCGGAATTCCCGATGATGTTCCCACGCTGGGATGTCGAAGGCGTTTCCCCTTACGGCACGGACTGCCCCGCAATGCTGGCATTCGGATCCACCAAGAGCCTCCAGAGCCGGGAAAGGGAAGGGTTGAACGCGCTACACAAGGCAGTTAATCCCCCAATGGCAGGGCCAACCGGAATGGAGCGTCCATCCCAGATCCCAGGCAGTGTGACGATCGAACCCCAAGGACCTGGGCAAGGGTTCAGACCAGCGGTCCAGATCAATCCTCACTTCGCAGAGATGCGTGGGTCCTGTGACAAGGTTGAGAACACCATCGACAAGATCTTCTACTCTGACCTATTCCTGATGCTTTCCAATTCCCAAGACCAGACGAAGACCGCCTATGAGGTAGCGCGGCTTGAGGATGAGAAGCGGATCCAATTGAGTTCTGTGGTTACACGAATAAATGACGAAATGCTTGATCCTCTGGTCGAACGAACGCTTGGTGTCCTGTTCCGTGCGGGGAAGCTCCCTCCGGCCCCTCCTGAAATGCAGGACCAAATGATGGCGTTCGAATATGTCTCCATCATCTCTCAGGCCATGAAGTCAGTAGGCATCACTGCGATTGAACGTGGTGCCCAGTTCATCGGTGCCAACATGGTGAACTTCCCAGAGATGCGGGACAAGATCAACCCTGACAAGATGGTTGACCAATACTTCGAGCGGATCGGAACTCCCCCGGATATCATCCACGACGACAATGAGACGGCTACCATTCGTCAGGACAGGGCACAACGGGATCAGATGGCACAGGCCGCCGCGAGCATGGGGACCGCTGCCCAGATCGGTAAGACCCTGTCTGAAACCAACGTGACGGATCCCAGCGCTTTGACTCAGATCCAGGCCGCAATGCAGGGAGGCGGGGCGCTACCCGGTGCTTCCGGCGTAATGGCTTCGCCAATGCAAGGAGGCGTCCCCAATGGATGAGGAAGTCTACATCGAACCCGAGAAGCAGCTCGAGAAGATCTCCAAGTCGGAGAAGGCCCTACTCCAGAAGCGGCTTTCGTGGCTGGATAAGGTCTTGGCGATCCCGGGCGGTGATGGCATGCGCTACATCAACTGGATCAGCAATGAGGAGGAACGATGGAATGAAACCCCGATGAACAGCAATTCAAACTGGGCATCGTTCTTCAAGGGCAAGGCCGAACACGCCATCTCGATCATGAAGTTCATTCGAACGCATCGACCTGAGAAGTATCTGGAGATGCAAGCACTATTGCTTTCAGACCAAAAGGAGAAAGAGCATGAGCGACGAAACAACGGTTAATGCGGCAACCCAAACGACCGCCACGACCGAACCAGCAGCTCCGGCTGCAACCGTGGAATCTGTCCTCGCTGTAGCTACCGAGGCAAAGACCACAACCGAAGGCCGGGGAACCACCGAGCAAACCCCTGAACAGAAGGCCGCACTTGACGCCGCCGCAAAGACGGACGCGGACAAGGCCGCTGAAGGAGAGAAGGGGAAAGAAGCGGTTGGGGCTCCTAAGAAGTATGAGTTGAAGGCGCCTGAAGGAATGACGTTGGACGAAGGCCTGATGGCCAAGTTTGAGCCGCTGTTCCGAGAAGCCAACCTAACCAATGAACAGGCACAGAAGTTTGCCGAAGCATATGGGGAAGGCCAAAAGGTTGTCGAAACTCAGATCAATGAAGCTTGGGTCAACCAAAACATCGAATGGATCAAGGAAGTCAAGGCCGATCCGGTGTTTGGTGGGGCCAAGTATGACGCAAAACTTGCTGACGCTCAGTCTGCCGTCGCTTGGTTTGGGTCGAAATTGCCTGGGTATCAGGACTGGGTTAAGAAAGTCGGGAATCATCCCTTCCTCATCAAAGCCCATATGATCCTAGGTGAAGCAATGAAGGAAGACACGATTGCAAAGGCAACACTGACAACGGAGAAGGAGGGGAATTCGTTCTTCCCTGGATCCAAACGAGTTTAAAACCGAATTCCATTTGCCGGATAAATACCGGCCCTGGAGGATAGAATGACTACGCTTAGCGTTGAAAACCCCACGCTTCTCGACTTTGCGCGAGAGCTTGGGCCTGATGGCAAGATCATCACTGACATTGCGGAAGTTCTCACCTTGCAGAATCCAATTCTGCAAGACATGACTGTTACCGAAGGGAACATGACCACTGGTCACAAGTTCCTCATGCGGACTGGCGTGGCTCTTCCCACTTGGATGAAGATTAACGGGTATATCAACCCTACCAAGTCGACGAGCATCCCTGTCCAGCAGTCTTGCGGACACCTCGCCCAGATGTGCGAGATTGATCCAGAGCTTGCAGACCTTGGCGGGAATCGAGCCGCTTTCGTGAAAAACCAAGAAGTCGGCGCGATGCAAGGTATGACTGACGAAATGGCTCAGACCTTGTTCAGCGGGAATGAATCCACTGAGCCTGAAGCTTTTACCGGGTTTGGCCCCTACTACAACTTGAGTACAGGGAATGAGAATTCTGTCAACGTCATCAAGTCGGATGATGCTGCGACTACGAATTCTGATATCTACCTGGCAAAGTGGGGTCCATGGCTCCACGGGTTCTTCCCGAAGGGCACCCGCGCGGGTCTCGAATACCAGGATATGGGTATTCAGCTCGTGACCAATTCTTCTGGTGCAAAGGCCAGGCGGCTTGTGTCTACTTTTGATTGGCGGCTTGGCTTGGCCATCGAAGATTGGCGTTACGCCGCCCGTGCCCACTTCGGCTACACGCTGGCTGATACTTACCTTTCCGCTGGAACGGGTAAGAGCATCATCGAAATGATGATCCAGCTTGAAGAGCGTATGCCTACTGGCCCTGGCCGCCCCGTGTTCTACATGAGCCGTAAGGGCATGGAGTATCTACGGATGCAGATCCTCAAGAAGGTTGGGAACAACCTGACTTATGAAACCGTGGCGGGTAAGCCTGTGACCATGTTCGACGGCATCCCTGTCGTTCGGACCGATGCCATTCTTGATAACCAGTCCGCCTTGACGGCCTAACCCACACCAAGAAAAGGAGAAATAACATGGCTTACCTTGATGAATTTGCTGAGTTCTGCGACGATACCACCATTACGGCGACCGTCACCAATGCTCTTGTTGGAGATGTGGTAGATCTTGGCACTGCGAGTCTGAACCTTGGGACCACTGATATTTGGTTTGTGGCCAAGATTGGGACTGCTGTGACCAGTAACAGCACGGGCACGATCACACTCACACTGTTGTCTGATTCCACTGCGAATCTTGCGACTAGTGCAACTACCCATTTCACGGCTTCGGCGGTGAAGGGGACCTTGGTTGCTGGATATAAGTGGATTGCGGTCAAGCTTCCCGCAGGAACCTATGAACGGTATCTGGGCATCTTCTGCCAGTCCGATTCGGTTCTTTTGGGTGGGACGCTTAATGCGTATCTGACCTTGGTCGAACCCATGTGGCAGGCTTACCCTGACGCGCTGTAAATGATTAACCCGGGGCTGGCTATGTGGCTGGCCCCGGCCCTTTCTTTGGAGAACACATGAAAGAAGTCATTGCAAGTGAACGTGGCATTTGGAAGGATATCCGACGCGCGAAGGACTCAACGTTTTGGGTTGAAGATGACGTGGTGGCGACATGGTTCCATGAACTTGCCCCTGGAACAGTGGTAGAACCAAAGCAATCTGTGCCCGAGCCTGAAATGACATATGGGCAATTAGGGCAGAAGCCGGTGAGTTTGGCCGAAGCCCTTACTAAGAAAGGCCCAGGTCGCCCCAAGAAAGAAGAAGGCCGCAAGATGGATGTAATCACCTAGGGGATCCCGTGAAAATCGTTTGCTGCTGCGCAACCGAAGACCGCCCGGAGTTCATTCCGTGGCTGGTGTGGAATTTCCAAAAGCAGACGCATGCGGATAAAGAGCTCCTGATTATTGACACTGGAGAGACAGCGTGGAGCCGTGTAGGGCTAGAAGGCATCCCGGGTATCAAGGTGATCCACCGCGAACACGGGATGAGGCTACCAACTAAGGCTAACTTGGCCGTAGGGCTTGCCGATGGAGACGCCATCGCGTTTATGGACGATGATGATTGGCAGGCTCCGAACCGGCTGGAGCTGCTGGCGGGGAAGCTTACGCCTGGGGTGGATATGGTCGGGACTCACTGTGGAGCGTGGATAAACCTGCGGAAGCGGGTTATCGTTGAGCATCGATCGCCCATGATGATCTTCAACTCTTGCCTAGTCCGGGCGAATGCCGCGAAGTCGGTTCAGTTTGATGAGTCAATTTTAAAGACATCAGATACCAAGTGGATGCGGGAATTATTGGCCAAATCCAAATCGATGATGATTCCGGATCGGCTTCATGCTTGGGTATGCCACGAGTCAAACATATGCAACCCAGTGGATTCGCGGCGATGGGATAAGGCTCGGGATGTTCAGGATGTTCTTGGGTCAGAGACGACTTACGCCTTGAGATCCATCAGTGAAAGATTGGAGAACCGG
>Ga0172381_10006477_pt1 | contig 11711 bp, 10 predicted proteins | sample Leawel6488metaG_FD_119754 | JGI IMG/M metagenome (GOLD analysis project Ga0172381, IMG submission 119754) | Leachate microbial communities from a municipal landfill in Southern Ontario, Canada - Leachate well 64-88 metaG | ecosystem: Engineered > Solid waste > Landfill > Unclassified | place... | reverse complement strand
TGGTATAGTGGTATTACGCACGCTTCGGGTGCGTGTAATCCCGGTTCGATTCCGGGCAGCCCGACAATTTTAAACTTTATTATTATCTGACTTTAGCATAAGGTGTTTTTATTTTTATGATTGATTTCAAACAAAAAATGGAAGAAGAGGAAAAAAAAGAAAATCGCCTATCAGGAAACTGGGACGAAGAACTGATTGTTAATAATAAAAGAAGAAAAAGAATTATCACTTATATTATTGCCGTGGTGGTAATGGGCTTAATTTTTTCCGGAAAAGTTTTAATCTCCAGCCAAAACGCTACTAATTGGTTCCCTGGTAGCAGCTTCATGAATAAGTTGAAGCATTTAGTCCCCAGCGCCAATAAACAACTTAAAGGTGAAGAAAACGATCGAATAAATATTTTACTTTTAGGCATGGGTGGTGAAGGTCATGATGGTGCTTATTTGACTGATACCATAATGCTCGCTAGTTTCAAGCCTTCTACTAAACAAGTGTCTTTAGTCTCCATACCACGCGATTTAGTATCTCCGGTTAGTAATTGGCGAAAAATTAATAGCGTCAATGCTTACGCCGAACAAAAAACTCCAGGAAGCGGCGGCGAAGCAACGGCACAGGCGATAAGCGAGCTGTTACAAATACCAATTAATTATTACGTTCGAGTTGATTTTAACGGTTTTTCTAAAATTATTGATGAGGTCGGTGGGATTGATGTAAATGTAGAAAATACCTTAGACGATTATACTTACCCGATTTTCGGGCAAGAAGATAATCCTAATTACTACGCCCGCTTTGAACATTTGCATGTTGAGAAGGGCTGGCAAACAATGAATGGCGATCTGGCTTTAAAATATGCTCGTAGCCGCCACGCCGCTGGAGTTGAAGGATCGGATTTCGCGCGCGCGCGTCGTCAGCAATTAGTTCTAGAAGCCATTAAAGATAAACTTTTGTCGAAACAGACCTTGCTTAATCCAGTAACCATCGGAAAATTGATTGAAGAATTTAACCAAAACATTTCTACTAATATCAGTGTCTGGGAGGCGGTTCGTTCCTGGGAATTAGTTAAAGATATTAAACGCGAACAAATAATTAATAAGGTTTTAAGCGATGCTCCTGACGGCTTATTAGTTTCCGGCAAAGGCGAGGATGGGGCCTATATTCTTACCCCGCGCTCTGGGAATTTTTCGGAGATTAAAAATTTAGTACAAAATATTTTTACAGCTAACGCTATTGGGGAGACGGTCACCAAAAAAACCATTTCTATTACCGATAACGCCAGCGTCATAATTCTCAATGGTACCTGGATTGCCGGCCTAGCCAGTAAAACTTCAACTATTCTTGAGCAATCACAATTTAAAATATTAAAAACCGGTAACGCGATAGAAAGAAATTACGCCCAAACTACAGTTTATGACTTAACGGCCGGAAAGAAAAAAGACTCTTTAGATGCTTTAAAAATAATTGCCAGCGCTGATCAATCTTTTGATTCTCCTGACTGGCTCAAAACCTATCAAAACTCCAGCTCTACTCCTGATTTTTTACTAATCTTAGGGACAGACGCTAATAAAGCCGAATAATTAGCTTGGACAGTTAAGACAACAACGTGGTAATCTTGTTTTAGCGGGTGTAATAGCTTCATTTTAATATGAAAGAAAAAATAGCCAAAAAATTACCCTTAGTTGTTATCTGCGGACGAACAAACGTCGGCAAATCAACGCTTTTTAATTGCTTGATTGGAAAAAATCAGGCGCTAGTTTCGACGATTTCTGGCACGACTCGCGACAGTAATTTAGGGATAGTAGAGTGGTCCACCAGCGTTTTTAATATCGTCGATACGGCCGGATTAATCACGGGAAAATATCTCACGGAAGAGAATGTTGATAGTGATATTGACCGCCAAGCGCAAAAGCAATCACATGCTTATTTGGAAAAAGCTGATTTAATATTATTCTTAGTGGATACTAAAGCGGGTTTATTATTAGAGGATAAAGCATTAGCGGCCGGCTTGAAAAAGAATAACGCTTACTGCCAAAAAACTATTTTAGTCGCTAATAAAGTTGATAATTTTAAATCGGCTTCCGAGGCGGCGCAATTTAATAAGCTGGGCCTAGGCGAACCATTCGCCATTTCGGCCGCGAGCGGCATGAGCACTGGCGATCTTTTAGATTTGATTAACGAACGCCTAAATAAAGGCAAAAAAAAGAAAAAAACCGGCGAGACAGATGAAAAAATTTATCGAACAAAAGAAAAACGAGTGAAACCAGAAGAAACAGAAAATACTGATATTAATGTCTGTATCATCGGTAAGCCGAATGTCGGCAAGTCGTCTTTATTAAACGCTGTCCTGGGATATGAGCGGGTAATTGTCAGCCCAATCGCGCATACAACGCGCGAACCGCAAAATACGGAAATCGTTTATCAGAATCGAAAAATTACTTTAGTGGATACGGCTGGAATCTCTAAACAAGGGAAGAAAGCCGTCGGTCTAGAAAAATATGGTATCTTAAAATCATTAAGCTCTCTAGATAAGGCCGATATTGCTCTTTTAGTAATGGATATTAGTGAACCCTTGACCCACCAGGACGCTAAATTAGTCCAGGAAATTGTCGATCGACAGAAAAGCTTGGTATTTATCGCTAATAAATGGGATCAAGTAGAAGGACGCGACACTAAAAAATGGACGGAAGTTTTATACGATAAATTACCGTTCGCGGCTTGGGCGCCGATTCAATTTATCTCAGCTAAAACTGGCGAGAAAGTTAATAAAATTTTAGATTTAATTATTACCGTCGCCGATCAGCGCCGTTTATTCTTAAGCGAATCGCAAACAGAAAAATTTTTGAAGCATGTCATAAAGATTCATAAACCGGCGAAGGGTAAGGGCACACGCGCACCGCGAATTTATGAATTTAAACAAGTTAAAAATAGTCCGCCTAGTTTCGCCCTGCGTATCGGTCCTGATGACGATTTACATTTCTCTTATATTCGTTTTATGGAAAATCGCTTGCGTGAAAGACATGGTTTTACCGGTACGCCGCTTCATATCCGCGTCGTTAAATTTAAGAAATCGCATACGACTTATAATCCAAATCTGAGAATACAAACTGATAATGACGAGGAGGAGAACGAAGAATAATTGCTCGACATTAACTATATGAAAATTATCGTCGGCCTGGGCAATCCCGGGGAACAATATAAAAATACGCGCCATAACGTCGGCTGGCTTGCTCTAGATAGTTTACTCGGCGAAGTAAAATGGCACGAAGATAAAAAATTCAACGCGCTCACTTATGAAGAGGGTGAATTTTTGTTTGTTAAGCCCTTAACTTTCATGAATAACTCCGGGCAAGCCGTCCAGAAAATTCTAAATTATTATAAATTACTGCCGAAAAGTTTCGGTTTACTAAAAAAGAAGGATGCGGAACTGAATGGAGTCTTAATTGTTGTTCAAGATGATTTAGATTTAAACTTCGGCGAATATAAAATCGCGACTGATTCAGGCAGCGCCGGCCACCGCGGCGTTCAATCAATAATTGATTATCTAAAAACCAAAAAATTTACCCGCTTGAGAATCGGCATTAAAAACGAATTGCTAAAAGTCCATATTCCGCCGGATAAATTCGTTCTGGATCCGTTCAATCATGATGAACGCGAGCGCCTCCCGGAAATACTCGCCAAATTAAATATCAAAAATCTAAAATAAACATAAAATCCTCCTAAAAAATTTAGGGGGATTTTATTTTCAAGTGAGTGAGAGAAATGAAAACTTGTTTTCATTTCCGAGCGAACGCAGATAATATGTGGCGAATGCTCCATATTTTAATAAAAATATGAATTAAGTCTAAATAAAAAAAATTACCCCGGAATCTTTTGGAAACCGGGGCAAAAAATAGTTATTAATTAATGTTTTTTTACAACTATTAAAGGTTGATGTGCTTCACTTGAAAATTGGCGATCATCCAATTTAAAAATGGATGTTGCCATAGCTTTTTTATCATCCCTATCCCAGAAGACAGATTTGATAGAATAACTACTATCAGCGGCGACAATAAAAATGAAGGGGACACTCGATTTGAATTCATATTTTTCATCAAACCAAGTTAAATTGTGTTTGAAAAAACTATCAATTTCCGGTTGAGTCATAGCTATTTCGCTAAAATTAGCCTCAATACCTTCAAAAATCGAAGAAAATGATAGATAATCATCGCTAACAATTTTATATACAATGATAGAAAAATTTTCTTCACCAATAACTGGCGCTAAGATAGATTTCCCTTTGGCGGTTAAAGTCTGACTAAAACTGCCAATTGTTATAGCTAAGGCCATAACTAGTAGAACTAATGTTTTCATTGTTGTTATTTTTTTGTTTTTTTGGATTGACGTGGAACAACCACTAATGGCTGACAAAAAATGTCCCAATGTTGCGATTCATTTAGTTTATCATAGGTTTTCCTAAATGTTTCATATTTTTTACTATACGCATACATTCTTTTAACAAGATATTCACCATTAATTTCAACAAAAAAAATCAATGGAGCTGGCCAATTGGTCGCATTTTTTTTGCTAAGCCAGTCAGCGTCATTCTCCAGAAAATCGGAAATTTGTTTTTCCGACATAACCACGCTATCTAAATCATTTTTAAAACAACTGAATATTAGATAAAAAGTGGCGAATGAGAATCCTTCTCCATTTGTGTTGGAGATTTTATAGACATCGGCGCTTAAGTTATACCCTTTTGATATTAACTTTAACTGCGGTCTAGTTGGAGTCTGTCCAGAAACGTTAATGGCCAGAGCCACTAGGATAATAATTACTGAAAACAATATTTTTTTCATCACTAATCGGTTTGAGAGTTTAAATTCAATTTTTCTGTTTTGGAACAATAATTAATTGCCGGCTAGAGGCTTTCCATGCTTGTAGTCCTCCGAGCGGGCTGACAAACCTGGTAAATTCCGTGTATTCCTTATTACCAGAGTAAAAACTCCTAACAACATATTTGCCGTCTTTCTTGCTTAAAAATAGAAAGGGGGCAGTCCATTCGGTTTTATTGTTTTTGACTAACCATTCGTAGGTTTTGTCACTTTGGAAGAAATCATAAATTTCTTGCTCAGATATAACTATTTTCTCTAAATCAGCTGAAAGACAGCCAAATATTTCGGAAAATGTTGTGTAAGGTCCATCTAATCCCACTATTCGGTAGATATCTACCGATAGGTTAGATCCTTTGGAGACCAGCTCCAACTTTGGCTTCACATTCTGGCTAAATCCGTTGACGAATAGCACCATGACAGCCACAATCAATAATAATTTATTTTTCATCTTAATATTTATGTGATTAATATTCATGATTTGATTATCGGTCAAAAACCTGCTCATCAAGATTCTGGCCGATAATCAAATCAGCTACTAATCAGTTTGTAAAAGGACATATTATGCTAACAGATAATAATACTATAATATTCCATAAAAGTCAATTCTTATCTATTATTACAACTAATATTAAATAAAAATATGGATTATCAAAACAAAAATATGAATTATGAAGACCGCTATTATTATCTAGCCTTTAATTATTTTCAAAAAATCGGGCCAGTTAACATAAAAAGGCTGGAAAAATTCTTCCCAAATATGCAACAAGCGTATCTGGCTAATTTCGGAGAGCTAAAACGCGCCGGTTTAAGAGAATCTTTAATTAATGATTTTATATTTTGGCGCAACTCGCCCGCGGCATCTATAGAAAATATGATAGCTAGATTGGAAAAAGACAAAATCTCTTTTCTTACTTGGCAAGATAATGATTACCCGGCTCTGCTCAAAGAAATATCCGACCCGCCGCCTCTTCTATATTATAAAGGGCGCCTGAACAGGGAAACAAAAAATCGCCTCGCGGTCGTCGGTTCGCGGCGCCATAGCGCTTACGCCGAAAAAATCATTACCGAATTATTACCGACGGTAATTAAAGCCGGAATAGAAATCATTAGTGGCTTGGCTTTAGGAATAGACACTTTAGCGCATCAAGTGGCCTTGGATTTTCAAGGGATTACCTTGGCCATATTGGGATCAGGCTTAGATGATAATAGTATTTATCCGACCGCTAATTACTGGCTGGCAAAAAATATTATTAATAACGGCGGTGCGATAATTTCTGAGTTCCCGCCGGGCACGCCGCCTTACAAACAAAATTTTCCGCAGCGTAATCGAATTATCTCCGGATTGTCTCAAGCGACTTTAGTTATCGAAGCGAAGACAAAATCCGGCGCACTAATCACCGCGGCTCAAGCCTTAGAACAAAACCGGGAAGTTTTAACTGTTCCGGGAAATATTTTTTCGGAATTTTCCTCCGGACCGAACGAATTAATAAAGGCCGGGGCTAAAACTATCACGACGGCTGAGGATATTCTGGAAACTTTTAGATTAGAAAACGACGAGTCGGCGACTAACAAAAAATCGCCCAAGAAAATCATTTATCAGCCAATGAACACTAATGAAAAGATGGTTTATGATTTAATAAAACAAGCTAACGAACGCGCCGAAAAAATTACTACCGATGAAATCATAAAAATCACAAAACTTGACACAACAACTATAAATAGTACACTAAGTATATTAGAAATTCAGGGAGCGATTAAAAATAATGGGTTCGGATACGAGCTGGGCTAAAAAATAAAAAATTGTTTTATGAAATTAATTATCGTCGAATCACCAACCAAAGCGAAAACTATCAATAAATTTTTGGGTAAAGAATACCGAGTGGAATCTTCCTTCGGCCATATTCGTGATCTGCCAAAGAGCGAAATGGGCGTTGATATTGAAAATGATTTTACGCCCAAATACATTATTCCTCTTAAAGCTAAAAAGACGGTCACGGGCTTAAAAGCGGCCGCGAAGAAGTCGACGGAAGTTATCTTGGCGTCTGATGAGGACCGCGAAGGAGAAGCGATTGCTTGGCATTTGGTTAAAGCCTTAAGCCTGGACGAAAAAACCGCTAAAAGAATTGTTTTTCATGAAATAACCAAAGATGCTATTTTAGAAGCGCTAAAAACGCCGCGGACAATTGATCAAAATTTAGTCGACGCCCAGCAGGCGCGCCGCATCTTAGATAGATTGGTCGGTTATGAATTATCGCCTTTCCTCTGGAAGAAAGTGGCTCGGGGATTATCAGCCGGACGCGTGCAAAGCGTCGCGACTCGTTTAATCGTGGAGAGAGAAAAAGAAATTCAGGCTTTCACTAGCGAAGAATATTGGAGCTTAACGGCCGATTTTACCGGTAAAGCCGAAACGGATAAATTTACGGCTGATTTATATAAGATTAAAGACAAAACTTTCAATAAATTGGCGCTTAAAAAAGAGCAGGCGGAAAGTTTAAAAGAGGGTCTGACCACCGGCAAATATGAAATTGCTAAGATTGAAAAGAAAGAAATTAATAAGAATCCGGACGCTCCTTTTACAACCTCTACCTTACAGCAGTCGGCTAATCGCCACTTAGGTTTTAGCGCCAAGCAAACCATGACCGTAGCCCAAAAATTATATGAACAGGGAAATATCACTTACATGCGTACCGATTCGCTTAATCTTTCGCCAAAATTTTTAACAGAGTCACAGGAATGGCTAAAGAAAAACCTGGGCGCGGAATATACTCTGGCTTCCAGCCGTGTCTTTAAAAATCGCAGTAAAAACGCTCAAGAAGCGCACGAAGCGATTCGCCCGACCGAAGTCAACGTCACACCGGAAATGCTAGCGGCCACTTTAGATAAAAATCAGGAACGTTTATATCGCTTAATCTGGCAACGCGCTGTCGCGAGCCAAATGCCGGCCGCTAAATTAGCGTCAACTACTATTGATGTTAAAACCGAATACGAAAAAGATTCTTATATTTTCCGAGCCAACGGGCAGACTTTAATTTTCCCCGGCTACTTAAAAATCTGGCCGGAAAAAACCAAAGAGCAAGAACTGCCGCTCTTGAAAGAAAAACAGGCAGTAAAATTATTGGACTTACGCGCCGCGGCTCATTCAACCAACCCACCGGCTCGTTATTCCGACGCCGGCTTAGTTAAAGAACTGGAAAAACACGGCATTGGCCGACCGTCCACTTACGCGCCGACTATTAACACCATTATTGTCCGTAATTACGTTGAACGTGATGAGAATAAAAAGCTTAAACCAACCAGTATTGCTTTTGTGGTGACCGATCTCCTGATTAAACATTTTGCGAAGATTGTCGATTATAAATTCACTGCCAAAATGGAGGATGATTTAGACGCCGTCGCGACCGGCGATAAGAAATGGGCACCGGTTATCAGTGATTTTTACACTGACTTCCACGATAATCTACAAAGTAAGTATCAAGAAATTAATAAAAACGATATTATGCCTGAAGAAAAATCAACCGAGGTCTGCGACAAATGCGGCGCAGCGATGATTATTAAAACTGGCCGTTACGGAAAATTTTTAGCCTGCAGCGCTTTCCCGGACTGTAAAAATATTAAGAAGATGGTGGGCGGAGGCAGCGAGAAAAAGGAACCGGACGAAAAAACTAAAGAAATGCAAAAAAAATATGCCGGCGAAGTTTGCGATAAATGCGGCGCAGCAATGGTCGTCAGAGTTGGTAAATTCGGGCCCTTCCTAGCTTGCTCGGCTTATCCGAAATGTAAAAATATTAAAAATATCGCTCAACCCGGTGACGGCAAAGAAATCGCTTGTCCAGCTTGCGGCGACGGTAAAATCGTTAAAAAATTCAGCCGCCGCGGTGCGTTTTATGCCTGTAATAACTACCCGAAATGCAAAAACGCTTATTGGGGCCAACCGACCGGCGACAAATGCCCGGACTGCGGGTCTTTAATGATTACCGATAAGGATGGCGAAGTGAAATGTAGCGATCGGGGATGCGGAAAATAGCTAAAATAAACGGCAAATTAAATAGAAAAATTAAAAAATGGCCAATTCAGGCCATTTTTTATAGCTCTTTACATTTTTCATGAAAAGAGATATAAAAGAAAGTTAAACTTAACAAATCATGAGTGTAGAAATTGTCTTGGGGATAGTAGTAGCAGCTACTACTATTTCCGTAGCCTTCATAATTTATTTGATTGTTGAAGATAAAAAATGGTCAAACGAATACCGGGCTTATAAAAAAGCCCTTGATGAGGAGCTAGAACAATCAGCTAATTTTCTGGCTATGGTCGGAGCTTTGGGCGAAGTAATAAAAATATTGGCCGTCGAAAAACGGCCCAGTTATAACCAAAATCCTGCCGATTGAGAGCAGGATTTATTTTATCTTATTTTGTTTCTGACGATTATTTTTTTCCGGTTGATTTCGTTCCGCGTTTCTCCGCTCGCTCTTGCCGTCTCTCCGACATAAAGTCCATAGCGCGTTTAGCGACTTCGCCCAGCATGGTTAAATAAATACCGCTATTTTTTATTTTATTACGCGCTAAAGAAATAACTTCTTCAACTTTTGTCACGCCGATTTCTACTCTTTTAATTATTTTATAAATATCTTTCACGCTGACGATAAAATAATAGAGTGCCCAGCAGAGAAAAAAAACTAAAACGGTGATACAAATCGATAAAACTAAATTTAAAATGTCACCGGAAGTTGAAAACATATTATTAAAATTATTTATTAATCGAACAAATCATTAAAAAATTTGGCAGGGAACTAAAAATTTCTCAACTTCGCTTCAAATTTATCCGCCAAATACGCCACTAAATCAGTTTGAATCTTATCTACTTCGGCGGCCGTTAAAGTTCGTTCTTCCGACTGATAATTCAAGTGGAACGCCAGACTCTTCTGCCCGGACGGTAACTTATCACCGCTGTAAACGTCAAACAACTCTACCGAGTTGATTAAAGAATCAAATTTAAGAATCTCTACTCTTAAATCATTATACAGTATTTTTGTATCAACGACAAAAGCTAAGTCGCGACGGACCGGTGGATATTTAGCTATTTCTTTAAATTTAAATGTCGGCAAATCTAAAATCAATTTAATTAGTAAATTAAAATTGAGTTCGGCAATAATCGCCACTTTCTTCAAATTCAAATTAGCCTTGGCTTCCGGACCAATTAAGGCGACTAAACCTATTTCTTGTCCGACAATATTAATTTTGGCTACCGTTTGCTTATCGGCCCAACCGGGAATATTCTCGATGGTTGAAAATTCCGTGGTAAATTCATAACCGAACAAATTTTTAAACAAATTATTAATTATTCCTTTAAGACGAACAAATAGATCTTCACTATCGCCGCTTAAAGCAATGCCTAAATGTTTTTCTTGATATAGTAAAACGCCATCTTCTGACTGGTCTTTCTTTAAAGCACCGGGAGCTTTAAAAAATACACTGCCGATTTCAAAAAATCCGTTATCTTCGCTGCGCGCTTGATTAGTTTTTAAGTTAGCCGCTAATCCCGGGACTAAGGATTGCCGTAATAATGACTGGATGTCCGACAAAGGATTAGCTAGCGATAAATAATTAGAAAAATCAATATTTAATTTTTTTAGCTGATCTTCGCCGACAAAAGAATAATTATAAGATTCACTTAAAGAATACTTAAGTGCTAAAATGTTTTTAATTTTTCTTTCCCAAACTCTCTCTTGATTAACTTCCGGTAGAGTGAGCGCGAGGGTCGGTAATTGTGAAGGAATATTATCATAACCATAAAGACGCAAAACTTCTTCCGCTAAATCTTCCTTAGCAGAAATATCTTTAGTCGCGCGCCAAGAGGGGACAATAACTTTTAAAGTTTTCGCCTTTTCATCTTCAATAGAAAAACCAAGCTTCTGTAAATCATTAATTGCTTCCTCTCTAGGAATTGCTAAACCGATTTTTCCCGCTAACCAAGTTAAATCTAAATCAACGATAATATTTTTTGCCGCGCCCTGGTTAACATCAATTAAAGCGCTAGCAATTTTAAATTCCGGACAAGTTTCTTTTAATAAAGCCAAAAATCTAAATAAAGCGGCTTCCGGCAAATTAGGGTCTAAAGATTTTTCAAAACGAATCGAGGCTTCAGTGCGCAAGCCTAATCTTTGTGAAGTTCGGCGCACGCTAGCGGCTAAAAAATTAGCTGATTCTAAAACTATGGCCGTCGTCTCGTCGCTAATTTCACTATTTTTACCGCCGATAACGCCGGCTAAAGCGATTGCTTTCTTACCGTCGGTAATTACTAAATCATCAGTATTTAAAACCCGTTCTTTTTCATCAAGTGTTTCTAAAATTTCTTCTTTCTTAGCGCGACGTACGACGATTTTAGCGACTTTCTCGGCATCAAAAGTATGCATCGGCTGACCGCAATCGAACATAATATAATTAGTCAGATCAACAATATTATTAATCGGTCTTTGGCCAATCGCGATTAATCTTTCTTTTAACCAGGCCGGCGACTCGGTAATTTTAATATTATCCAAACGTACCGCCATATAACGCGGACATAATTCACCGTTTTCAACCTTAACCGCCAATTTATTTTCTTTGGCATCTAAAAATTTCGCTTGACGATCAAAAAATTTATCGTAAGACTTTAATGGCAAATCAAAAATAGCAGCGATTTCACGCGCTAAACCATAATGATTAAGTAAATCAGGGCGATTGGATAATGATTTATTATCAACTTCTAAAATAATATCTTCCGCCTGTAAATATTTAGCGAACGGCTCGCCGACTTTCGCCTTATTTTCTAAAACTAAAATGCCTTCGTGATATTTTCCTAAGCCC
>Ga0172381_10006476_pt1 | contig 11712 bp, 1 predicted proteins | sample Leawel6488metaG_FD_119754 | JGI IMG/M metagenome (GOLD analysis project Ga0172381, IMG submission 119754) | Leachate microbial communities from a municipal landfill in Southern Ontario, Canada - Leachate well 64-88 metaG | ecosystem: Engineered > Solid waste > Landfill > Unclassified | place... | reverse complement strand
TAACTGAAAATTGGGTGGAATCTGAAGCAACTTGGGCTAAAAGAACTGCAACAGACTACTGGTTCGGACAAGGAGGAGAGTATGATTCAAGTGCGACAATAGATTCGGTAGTTTTTACAAATGAATCGGGAAGGTATTACAATTTTAGTATTACTTCTTTGTTAAGAAATTGGATGAATGAAACATATGACAATTACGGAATTATTATTATCACAACCGGAACATACGGAAATTATACCGAAATTTCTTCTTCCGATTCATCAACAGCAGGATACCGTCCTCTTTTAATCGTAGAACACGATTCAAATACGGTTCCAACAATTACAAATTTTTCTTCAACAACAACCCCCACCAATTTAAGCAAAGTAGGAGAAGCAGTGAATTTCGTAGTTTACTGGGGGGATTTGGAAAACAATCCAACTAAATTGTTTGTTTGCAATTCCAGCGATATAACTTCTTCGGGATGTGGTGGACTTACTTACTGCAATGTATCCTATTCTACTTCCCCAAGTCATAATTGCTCATACACTGTAAAAGAGAATGATACTAGAACCATGCCTTACTCGGTTGCAGTATGCGAAGCAGGACAATGCTCGGGAGTACAAAATGATTCATTTTATATTAACCATCTCCCAACCGTAACAGAAGTAGTACAACCCAATGGAGGGGAAACAATAAACCAATCCGCAGGAGGAAATTATCAGATAAAATTCTCTATGATTGACTCTGATTCAGATAATTTAACAGCAAGTCTTTATTACTCTTCACTTCAAAATGTTAAAGAAAATTTTATTGCTTCAATAAACTTAAATTCTACATATTGTAACAATGTTGACTCGAATACATCGACTCCCCAAAATAATTGCTGGTACTGGTGGAACAGCACTGGAATTTACGGAGAATATTATTTGACTATTGATTTAAATGATTCGTATCACAATCAAACAAATTCATCGTCAAGCACATTTAACGTAATAAGCTTAATTGATCCTTCCCCTCCAGAATTATATAATGTTTCTATTGACAGTCCAATATATTCCGGACAAATGGTAAGCGTTAACGCAACAATAAGTGATGACAATTCAATAACCGCATGGGTAGCCTTTAACCAGACAATAGAAAATGCTACAATGAGCAACGTTTATTCCGACATCTTCACAGGATTATTTGAAGCCTCTCAAGTGGGAATGTACCAATACAAGGTTTTTGCAAAAGATATAGTGCAAAATTTAAATGATTCCATAGAATGGACGACATTTGAAGTGCAAAAACCTAGTGCAACAATTCAAAATGAATCTTATCCTCAAGTTGCTCTTCCATTTCATGTAATAAAAATATCCGGAAGCATAAATGCCACAAATAATTTGAAAAATATTTCTGCATATCTAAATATTCCGGAAGGCTTTACTTTTTTGAGCGATTATCCTCAAATGAGTATTATTGGAGATATGGAAAGAGAAACAACCGAAGAAGTAATCTGGTATTTGTCAACTCCACTATCTGAAGGAGCGTATACTCTAAATATAACTTTTTCAGATAAATACTTTAACTACTGGAACAGTTCAAACATGCAGATGACAATAACTTCTGCTATAGGGGGTTATGAACTATCTGTCGATGGATATCCAGAAGTAGAAACATCAAATACCTATTATGTAGAGTCTTCATTTAAACAGTCTGGCATTTATTCCAATCCAGATTCTATGTTTTTGGAATTATATGACTCTTCTGGAGGAAAAGTTGTTGGGCCCGTAGAAATGTCTCAGAAATCTACCGGAATTTACAATTATAGTTATCAGGTTGGAGCATCTGCAACAGAGGGACAGTGGAGAACACTTGTAAATGCAACAAAAGATGAAACCTCCTACTATGCACAAGAATTTTGGAAAGTTGTTGGAGGACCATTCGATATAAGAAATGTTACTATAATTGATGATATAGTTCCAGACTTAAGCATATCCTTTATTGCAGAAAATACTGGAGGAGCAAATAAAGATTTGATGTTAATTTGGAACCTCACAAGAACAGATACAGGTGAAATTCTTGATACGGGAGGGGATACAAGAATGGTTCCTGCAAGTTCAGAGTTGGTTTGGGATATCTCCCCATCTACGGATTATGTGGGGCAAACAAGCATTGTAATCATAGGATATTATTCTGGAACAGAAAAAGCAGGGGCTTACAAAGTTTTTTCAACAAAAATCAGTGGTGAGGTTCCTCCTGTCGACGATGGTGGCGGTGGAGGAGGAGGCGGTGGAGGCGGTGACGGCGGTGCTCCAATAGTTCCGTTAAAAATAGCCAAGATAGAAATAAGGGCAGACGAAATAATTGCAATAACAAATAATATTCCAAAAAGAACAAAAGTATATGTAGATAATACTGGAGAAAAAGATATCACAAATATATCATTAACCATAGAAGGAATAAATAAAGATTATTATTCAATTTCTCCTATAAAAATAAAAGAACTTTTGCAAGGGAAGTCTGCATTTTTTGAAGTAACTTATCTTATTTTAGAGCCTATTGAAAATGAAACAAATATTAAATATCTCATCACTTCGAATGAAATAGATGCAGAGAAGGATGCAAAACTTATAGTTCTAAGCATAAAGGATTACTTTGAACAAGAAATACAAGGATTGAAAAAAAGAGTTGAAGACTTAAAAATGGATATCCTAAACGTTGGAGAGAAAAAAATATTGGATAGTCTAAAAATTTGTGAAGCATCCCTAAAAACTCTTGAAGATTCATTTAACCAAGGAGATTTTTATAAAGTCGCAGATGATATTCCAAATACAGAAAACTGCTTAGATGAAATAGAGAGTAAACTGAACGAAGAAGAAAAATTAATAACGACTAGAATAATAATTGGAATCATTATTTTAATTTGCATAATTCTTATCACCTATGCAGTATTTACTTATATGGTTTATAGAAAGTTCAAAATAATCACTTTCTTAAAGAAACAGCAAGAAGCAAACAAGCCATACGTAGCAGAAGGAGAGGATGTTTCAGAAGAAAGAATTGAAAAGAAATTTAAGAGAATTGAAAAGAAACTTGGAATTAGAGGTTCTAAAAAAACAAATGAATAAAATTATTTAGGTTCTAAATTATTGTAAAAATTAACCATTCCAGAATAGACTTTTTCCTTTGAAGAATTCGAAAGAAGATTGTAGGAAGAAGTTATTCTAAGGTATATTTCTCTTGCAGAATTCTTGTCTCCATTTTTCAAGAGCTCATTCCCTTTTAAAAGAAGGGAATTTATCTCATCAACAGTATCATCGGCTACTTCATTAGAGGATGTCTGCTCACTTGGTTTAGGAGTTTCTTTCTTTTGCATTTCTGCACCAGATTTAGGATTTTCTTTTCTTTGTATCTCTACACCCGGTTTAGAATTTCCTTTTTTCATGTTTTCAATATCTTCGCTAAGCTTATCAATTATATTCAACAAATGAGATAGCTGTTCGGCATATTTGTTGGATTTTTCTCCTTCTTCACGTCCTAAAAGAACAGAAATATTTTCTATATCTCTTTTGTTTTTTTGTGAAATTCCAAGAGTAGTCTCTATAATCTTCCCTAATCGGGCATATTCTTCATCTATTTTGGATAAATCCCTCATAAAAAATTCAGAATTTGAAAATTTATTGTTAATTGCTTTGGAAAATGATTCAAATTCTTTTTTCATTATAACATTAGACAAATCCAAGTTAAGCCTTTGCATTTCCCTTTTGATAGAAGCAACTGTTGAATCTATTAAGTTAACTTTCTGCTCAATTCTCTGATTTTCTGATAAAAACCCTTTTATTTCAATAAAATACTGCTCCGTTTTGTCTGCATTCAATTTAACCTTTGAATTTATTTTTTGAATATCTAACAAATTTTTTTTAGTTTCTTCATTTAGATTAAGCAAAGACTCTGTTCCCACAAATAAGTCAGATTTTCTTTTAAGCTCCTTAATTTCATTTGTAAGCATGGTAGAATATTCAATCATTGAGATAATCTTCTCGGATAATGCTTCTATTCGTGCATTTAACTTGAAATAATGGGAAGCTAACTTTTCTGGCTCCACTTCCTTCACAAGCTCAGAGGCTTTTGAAGAAATTAGAATTGCTTTAGAAACCTCTTTTTCATTTTTCATTAAAGAAGACCTTATTTCTCCAATTTTTTCGTTTATAGCTGAAAACTTTTCTTGAGAACCTTTAATCCACGAATCGAGAAGTTCTATCTTGGCATTAATCTTTTCCAACTGAATTTCTTCCGGAAGTCCACCTGCTTTTCCTCCTCTCTGCTTTGATGTTTTTGCATCGGAAGAATTTCCTTTTTTAAATTTAGAATCAACAATTTCTTCATCAGAATTCTCTTGATTAAAAAAAGAATTAGGATTAACTACCCCTTCTTCTGAACTCTCTTGCCCTACATCCGGAGGGATTTTTTCTTTTTTATCCCCAAATCCAAAAAGACTCATTTTCTTATTTACCTAAATCCTCTACCCCCTTTTTCAAAATGTTAAGATCCTTGAGTAAATCTTTTGCCTCTTCAGGCGTTAATGTTCCCTTAAAAGAAGCGGCTTTATCCTGGAAACTTTTTATCTTTCCATCCATTTCAAAAGTGTCAATTCCTCTTTTCTTTGAATCATTTATCTTCTTGTAAAGATTTATCAATTCCTCTCTTAAATCTATCTCATTAGATTGCTTAGATTTTATATACTTTTCTCTGTCTTTCCTCGCTGTCTCAACACCTTTCATTATTTCTTCTTTTTCCATTTTTTCTTTTTGCAAGTGCTGTGGTTTCTTTCCAAGCTTCTTCCACTGCTCTAATAGCATAGGAGTTAAAGATTCCAAGTACATATCAGCCATTGTAAATTGTCCTGATTTTACTTTTTTCTTAATTAATTTTAATTCTAACTCAAGGTCAAGAATATCCAGTTTCAATTCTCTAAATTGATTAATCTGATATTCAATATCTTCTATTAAGTCAAAGTATTTGCCATAAATTTCTAGTTCCTTATTAGACAATCTTCTTGTGCTATGCAATAGAGGTCTAAAGGAAATGAAATAAGGTCTTCCATTGTTATATTCTGGATTTACGAACATACCTGTTCCTATAGGTGCTTTTACAACGGACTTAAGCATATCCTCTCCATATTTAAGGCTGATTCTCTCAAGGTCTCCCTCATATCTTGTTCCAAGTTGTATTTCTGTTCCAATGTTTGCTTTAATTTCTCCTACGAAATCACTCAATACTTGAGAAATCAAGCATAAACCAATTCCCCATTTTCTGAACTCTCTTGCTCCTCTTTCAATTTGAATGAATCCCTCTCCACTTCCTCCAAACTTAGTAAGCAATCTATGTACTTCATCATAAACAATTACTGCTTTAAGTTCCCTGCTTTCTTCAGGCGTTGATTTGAAGATTTGCTCAATCGTACTTGCAACTACTAATTCCATTTGCTTAGGGGTTAATTGACTTATATTGAAAATAGTTATTTCTCCAGGTTGATTTATGTGTTTTATAATGTCAATTTTTTCATAAGGATCTTTTATAGTTTTAATCGTTCCGTTAAAGGCTCTAATGCTTTTTGTGTTCATATCAAAATAAGAATATCTCTTTAACATTGTTTTATCATCACATTCTCTTAAGAAACCACTCCACTGAGCAGTTGGATCAAATACAATTACGCTTTTGTTATGCAATAAGGCTTCTTCAATTATTCCTTGTGCAGCAACGGTTTTTCCAGAACCGGTTGAACCTGCAATCAAAGTGTGCGTCTTTAATTTTTCCAAATCTACAAATGCTCTTATATCTGTTTCAGCAACCTTTCCTAAAAATGCAGAATCTGCTCCTGGTTTTGGAAGTTTAGCTACTTCTACTTTAACTCTAAATCTTCTCTTTTTCATTTCAAGATACTGAATGAAAAAATAAGCACTAACAAGCAAAACGATTCCTAGAAGGAATAATAAATAAACCCACATTTTAATACCAAACAAATTTCTTTGAAGAAGAGAATATTCTACATTTACATACGCAAGAGAGCTTGCCTGCATTTCCCCATCAAGTTCTACATTTGAATAATATGCCGTTCCCTTAATCATATACTTTCCCGTCTTAATCCCTTCAGGTATTTTAAGTTCTTTAATTGTGCTTATAGTATTTTCAACAGCAAAAGATTCTTCTGTTCTAACGATAATTTCTCCAGTGTTAATATCAATAAGTTGAAGATCAAACTGAACATCCACTTTGTCAGTCTTTCCAAGATTAATCAAATCAGTCTGCAATCTTAAAGTTTTTCCTGGAGGAATTGAATTTGTTAGAGGTTGTATTTTTACATCTAAAAGATTTCCTTCAGGAGAGAGGATTCTAATTGTAACAGGAATCTCCCCTTCAGAACCTCCCGCACTCAAAACTAAATCTCCGTCATAATTTCCAGGAACTGTGAATTTAGGAACAACTACTTTAACTAAAAGTGTGCTTTTTTCTGCTGCGGCTAATGTGATGTGTGTGCTTTCAAAGAATAAGAATTTAGATATATCCCCCGTTGCTTTAACGTCCACAGAATTTTCTCTATTCAATGAATTAACCAAGCTAACTCTGAAAGTGGTTGTATCACCTGAAAACAATTCTTTGTAAATGGAGGTTGTTTCCATTTTTACTCCACCTATATTCAAATAGCTTCTAATTATTTCTTCTATTTTAGTCAAATCATTTGTGGACAATCCTCCGCCACCACCGCCTCCTCCACCACCAGAAGTAGTTGTAGTAGTGGTGGTAGTTCCATTGCTGCTCGTCTGACAATCAGCGGAACAAGTTGTTGTAGTTTCGACATAATTTGTTTCACACAATCCATTTCCACACTTACTTTCAGCAAGGAAATATGCAGCCAATCCAGTTGAATTTCCACTGACTATTTTAGTCGTCGTATCTCTCGAGGAAGAAAGTGCCGTCCATGAAGAACCACAAGTATTTGAAGTTAAATTCCACGAGTCGCATTTTACAATTCCCAATGCCGTTGGTACATCATAATCATATCCTTCATAATTAAACATCATAGTTACGGAATCGGAACTAAATCCTGTAGAATTTGAAATGATTCCCTTGAATGGATTATACAAAGGAATGGTTCCTGAGAAATCCGATGCATTAAGAGTGTACATACCCAAAGAAACATTTCCTCTAATGTATGTAGAATTGGAGAAACTCTTATTCAATACTTTTGCCTGCTCCTTAGAGAAGTTTACAAAAATATCATAATACCTTTTGTTGACTAAGAAAGAAGCATTTCCATTGGCATTTGTAGAATTTGAGATTAAAACAGTATCGGTGCTTGGCCTGTAAAATGAAATATTTATTCCGCTAATTTTAGTTCCTTCATTATCCTGTAACACTGAACTCCAAGTGTAGTTATCATAAACTTCAAACCAGCCAATTGAATAATTAAAATTCCCCGTAATATCTTCGGCACTATAATTAACAATATATTCTCCAGAAACATTAAGAGATACAGAAAAGTTCCTATAGTAATCTCCTAATTTTGAAAGAGGCAATTCTATTATTGTTGAATTAGGATATGTTATTGAAGCAAAAACAGTCGTATCATTCATTAATGCATCATCGGTTATATTTACTTGAAGATTAATATCATCATTCAACTCAATATTATTTTGAACGATTGAAAATTGAGGAGGACTGATATCCATATAAGACACTGCATTTTCTTCTATAACCCATACAATTCCGTATAATTGATTATTCGCTTCAACATACAAATCATGGAAAAATCCTCCTGAATTTTCTGGAACTGTGCAAATAATTTCCCAAATTTCTGCTGAAGAATTATAACTATATTCAACGGAAGAGCACTCAGTATCGTCGAATTTAACATTCCATGAAGTTTCATTTTCCAAAACTTGCCCTTCATAACTAAGATTTGCTTCGATAGTTATATTATCTCCTGGAGAAAGCTCTTCAAAAGGAACTTCCTGTGTTGGAGAAAGTATATTCAAAATCAAATCTGTAGAGTTAAGCAAAATTGTAATGTTTATTTGAGCAGGAGAGGCACTCAAATCATCGTTTGTAATAACAATTATTCCAGAATAATTTCCGGCTAATTCAGGAGCAGAATAATTTATTGAAAAAGATTTAGAAAATCCCAATGGAATACTTAAAGCAGACTCATTTATAGTAAACAAACTTGTGTTTGCAGAGTACAATGAATATGTCATGTTAACATTTCCAATATTGCTTACAGTGATTTCATCCAAAAGTCCAGAAGTTCCTGCATTTCTAACTGACTCTATAGAAGTCGGCTCAATATTCCAAGTCTTTGTTTCAAGAACTTGAATTTGCGATTGAACAAGGTCAGAAACTGCCCCATTAGAAACATTAAAATCAAGCAAGTATGTTTTTCCTTCAATTCCTTGTGCAGTATCAAATGATATGTTTACTACTTTAGAGCTGTTTAGAGGAAGCGTCATATAAGAATCGTTATAATCTATATCAAAATAATCGCAATCAATAGAAATGCATTGTATGATTACAGAGTTAAGAGGAACATTTCCTGTATTGTATATTGTTACTAAGCTGTAATTTCCTTCACCCGCATCAGTTGTAAGAGAAAGCGTTTCAGGAAGAACGGATAATGAACTATTCGTACCCACCGTAAGAGAGAATACTTTAGAATCTGTACCTGTATTTCCATTTGGTTGTGTCCACGTTAGATTTGCTGTGATAGTATAGAGTGCAGGAGGAGTCATCTCTGTTACGTTCATTTGAACAACATAACTCGCAGTGCTATTAGAGGATATATTTGAAAAAGTGTAATTGTTCACTTTTATATAATCGCTCCCTGTGGAAAAATTTAATTTAGGATAATATCCCGTTACAAACCCAGTATTATTCACAGTATAATTCACATATACCATCCCCTTATTATCCCTGTCAGCATTTGAAACCGTTGCTGAAGAAATATTTTGGAATAAACCCAAATTTGTCGTACCATAGGATGAAAAATTATACATTCCGGAAGTTATCGATTTTCCGGCTAAATCATAAACAGTTGCATTAACACGATAGACGGTAGTAAACGAAGGAGTATAATTTCCACTATAATTTAAAATAACATAACTTCCTCCATCGAGAGTATACTGTGTAGGGTCGGATGTCAATCCTGAAAGTAAAACCGAAGTTGAACCTCCGCTCCACGAAATATTTGCTCTCGTTGCGGAAGTATTTAATGCAACATCATCGGTTGCTCTTACTTTTATAGTCACATTTTTGTTCTGCTCTGCAAAGTTTCCAGCAACCCCGTTTAAAATAAACCATATTCCTGTAATTCCTGGTTTTTGCTCTTCAATATCCCAGAAATCTTCTATAGCCCTGCTTACGGGGGTACCACTTGAATTAGAAATTACAGTTACTATATTTAAATTCAAAGTTGTCTGCCCTCTTCCTTCCTGGAAAACGTGGAACGTGCTTGTAGAATTCTTTTCAACATCTACGCTTGTAGGATTTACTATTCCTCCTTCAAACCCTCTATCTTCCACAATCAAATTGTATGCCGTATAATCGGGTTCCCCGCTTGGAGAATAATCTACATTAAATGTAATATTTATGTTTCCAGTATTATTTATTGTATAATTTGCTACATAACCTGCAGTATCAAGAGAGAATGAATTATTGAAAGTGAAATTTCCATTAGGAATAAGGAACCATGTTGCATTAAGAGGAACTTCTAACGTAAGATTTAGCAAATGGGTTTTTCCTTCTGCTGAAGTTATATTTAATATTCCAGTATAGTTTCCTGGAGAGGTATGACGAGGAACAGAAATTTGAACAGTCATATTCTCTTCAAATCCTGCATATATTATAGGAATAGGATTAGCCGAAGTTACAGAAACCCAACTAGAAGATATGTTAGAAGAATTCTGAGTTAAATTACCTTCAACAAAAGTAGCCAACACTTCGTTAAGTGCTGTTGAACCTATAGCTTGAACTTGGAAAGTGAAACTATCGTTATTTCCATGTTCTATTCTTTTGTAAACTGAACTATTTGAAAGCTCAAGAGTAACATTAGGAGGAATAATTACATACATTTGATTGTATTGCAAATAATCATTGGTGATATTATTTGGGCCGAGAGTTCCATCGTTATTTGTCCAATTGACTCTCCAAATAAGATTGTAAGAAGCTGGATTGAGGTTATCTCCTAAAACAATTTCAAGGGTGGCATTTCCACTGCTATCCGGATAAATTCTTCCAGAAGCCACATACTCGGTAGCATCCTCTATTCCAACATCCGAGTCATAAAGGTATACATAAGGGGTTAATATTGAGCCTCCTCCAAGGTTTGTTAGAGTTGAATTCACATAAGCATGATACTGACTTCCTTTTGCATAATCTCCGATACTAACATTTTCAACATAAAATGAACCAGTAGTGTTTTGATTTTCCAAGTAAGAATACAAAATGGAATTGATTGTTCTATAATAATTAGATATATTATGCCCTGTTAGATTTAGTGTGTAATTTCCATATCTCAAATTTGCTGGAACATACCATGATTTCGTGCAATTAGTTGATGGTGCGCACGAATGACTTGCCTGAATTCCACTTGCATTTGAAAGGGTAATATTAATCGTCCCGTTAATTAAATTATTCTCGCTTAAATCTGTTCTTGTGAAATTCACTTTGTATGTATAGTTTGAATTAGCCCCAGAATAATTTTCCAAACGCAAGTAAGGAACATCCGTAACTACCCAAATAGTTATATTTGTAAAGTTAGATTCTGTAACGTTATAAACAAGATTTTCTTCAACTCTAACTTCAAGAGGAAGAACCCCCAAGCTATCTGTAGGAATAGTTACATTATAGTCATATGCTCCATTTGCGTCCGTAGAAGCATTAAAAAATCCTAATTCTATAGACTCGAATAAAGGAGTTACAGACTGATTAGACGTACTCAACCAAACCCTATACTGAATATAATCTTCTGAAAAATCGGTTATACTATTATCCAGATTATCTGTATAATTTTCACCCCAAGCATTCCAAGTCACATTGTCGTCGCTCTCCCTCAATTGAACAATTACATTAGTCCCTGAAGGTTTTGTGTGATTCCATTGGAGGGTAGTATATGTAATGTTTGGTGAATAAATTGCTTCTGAAATATAATTTCCAGAGGAATAGTAATCATAATTTGAATAATTTATTTGAATAGCAGTTATAGGAGTTTCTACGCTTAATCCTTGAGTATTTGTCCTAAACTGCACATAAACAATCTCTTCTCCGTCGACAGGAATCGTAGCCAATACGAATGCATTATTTGAAGTTGTGGAATTTGCATAAATGTAAGATGAATCATCATAACTATACCACACGCTTGTATTTGCCCCAGGAGATTCAGAGCCGTTAGTTGCAAATAAAATATCCATATCATAAAACTCTGTTACACTATCAAACTTGTAAGTTATATTTCCTAAGCTCTGTCCCAAATTGTTAAAAGAGAAAATTAAATCTCTTACATTATCGTAACCTACATAAGACGCTATAGGATTATACGCGTCGTCATGATATTTATCTGTAGAGAAATCATCGCTGTAATTAAGAGCACTTCCTTCTCCCCCAAGGCTCAAGGTTAGGTTATTCCCTCCCAAGACGTTTGTTCCTGCCCCAGAGTCAAACGTATCATAAGTAGATGTTCCTGAACTAACCATGACG
>Ga0172381_10006475_pt1 | contig 11712 bp, 8 predicted proteins | sample Leawel6488metaG_FD_119754 | JGI IMG/M metagenome (GOLD analysis project Ga0172381, IMG submission 119754) | Leachate microbial communities from a municipal landfill in Southern Ontario, Canada - Leachate well 64-88 metaG | ecosystem: Engineered > Solid waste > Landfill > Unclassified | place... | reverse complement strand
GTCCGGAGTTCGTGGGACATCGTGGCAAGGAACGCGGACTTGAGCCGGTCCGCAGATTCTGCGGCATCCTTTGCCTGGGCGAGCTCGCGGGTGCGCTCGGCAACGAGATCTTCGAGATGGTCCCGGTACGCCTCCAGCTCGAGAAGTGCCTGTTCCCGTCCCTGCTTTTCTTCATGGATCTTCCCGACCATTGCCTTGAACGAACGGGCAAGGCTCCCGATCTCCCCGGCCCCCCCGGTCCCGATGGTCTGGTCAAGGTCACCGGTCTCGGCAATCCTCCGGCTCACCTCCGTCAGGCTGGTGAGCGGCCGGATGACGGTAAGGTTGAGGGCGATAAGGGTAATTACGCTGAGCAGCACGAGGGCCAGGAGGACAAAGAGGAGGATCCGCAGGATGGAATCGTTGATCTCCTGCTCGATGGTACTGAACGGGACAAAGGTACCGATCTTCCACCGGAGTTCCGGGGACGTATAATACATCAGGTACGTCCCGTTGAGTACCAGCGTGCCTTCCTTTGTTGTAAGGAACACCGGGGTCTGGTCGCCAAGGAGAATGCTGATATTCCTGTAAAGGAGGGATGAATCATGGCTGGCAAGGATCGTGCCCTGCCGGTCGACAAGGATCATCTCACTGCCATCCACACTGCCAACCGTGGAGATGTAACTGGTCAGGTTGACAAGGGTGATATCGGCACCAACGACCCCGATCATCGTCCCGTTGTGGTCAAGGACCGGTGTTACAATCCCGATGTTCACATCGTCCGTAGTGACCGCCTTGTACGGATCGGTTACGGAGACTGTGCCCGGGTGTTCCTTTGCAAGGATATACCAGGGCCGTTCACGGGGATCATATGCGGTAGGCCGCGCCCGTGGATATGACCGGACAGACGCCCCGTTCTCCCTGCCCATGTATACCGAGCTGACAAACGGGTGCGAGGTCTGGTAATCTCTCAGTATATCGATGACCTGCTGTTCCTCTTCTCTGATGGAATACCGGAATGTCTCTTCTGTGGCATTCAGGAAATTCGTGAATCCTTCATCATCCCGTGTCTGGATGCGATCATTGAGCGACAGTGCAAGGACATCATATTTCGCAGCGCTGATGAAGTTGGAGAGGGCAAAATCGATATGCCTGAGCTGGTTGATGGAATCCCCGGAAATCGTGTCAAGGTTCTGCTTGTGCAGGGTCGAGGGCAACACCCCGCCAATCAGCACCAGTACCAGTACTGCTATGCAAAGGTACAGGATCAGGACCCGTGACTGGAGTTTCATGGGTATGGGGAGTATCCTTTTTGGTATGATAAGCGTTTCCCCATTCTTGGAGGTAAGAGGGATGTATAAAAACGAGTGCGCAAAAAAAAGATCAGGCTACGGCTTTTTTGGTAAACCGGTATGCCCCTCTGGGTACCGTGATCTCGAAACGTGCGCCCTGGCCGGGTGTGCCGTTTTCAACGATCGTCATGCCGGACAAGGTGAGAAATTCCCGGGCAAAGAACAGCCCGAATTTCCCCTCTCCCCCTGCGATGCGGTCAAAGATCCGGGACTTCTGATCAAGGGGTATCCCCCCGCCGGTATCTGTAAAGATGATACACAATCCGGCGGGGTCCTCCCTGCAGGAGATGGAGATGCGGGTGTGCGTCCCCCCGTACCTGATGGAATTATGGATAAGGTTGTAAAAGACACGGGCGATCAGGGGATCGGTATCAATTTCAAGCCCGGACAGATCGCAGGCCAACGGTACGGTGTGTTCCTGGCTCTGGAGCGCCATCTGCATCCGGATGGTCTCTTCCAGTGCAATCCAGCGGGAGCGGACCATCCCCATCTGCTGGTAATCCTTGGTATTTTTGATCAGGTTCTGGATCGTCCCAAGGATCTCCAGCTGTTTTCCCATGAAGTCGATCTGTTTTCTTTCATTTTTCGGTCTCCGGGATAACTCGATATATCCCCTGAGTGCCGTTACCTTATTCTGGATATCCTGATACGTGACCTCCGTCATGAGGGCGAGTTTACGGTTTGCCAGGAGGATCTTTTCTTCTGCCTTCCTGTGGAGAGCGATCTCGTCTTCCAGGGCCTTCACTTTTGCCTCCAGCTTGCGGAACAACACCTCGTTATACTGCCGCAGGCTTTCCATCTCATCAAGGGTAGGTTCCCTGGCATCGGGCCGGCCCTGCCCGAATTCCTCGATCACTTCACCGACAATCCGGCTCATGTCTTCGGGTTTCTGCGGTTTGAGAATAAACCGGTCTGCCCCGAGGCTCAGGGCAAACTGCTCGTCTTTTGGATCGGTATAGGTTGCGGTATAGAATATGAACGGGATATGTTTCAGCCGGTCATCGGCCTTCCACTGCCGGCAGAGCTCGAACCCGTCCATCAACGGCATCAGGATATCGGCGATGATGAGATCCGGCGGATCGCGTTTTGCCGCATCCAGTGCTTCGGCGCCATTGCGGGCGGACTCCACCAGGAAATGGTTCCCTTTGAGAATGGATTCCAGCAGGTACAGGTTCTGCGGGTTGTCGTCAACGATCAGGATTCGCGACATGCAGTCCACACCGGAAATGGCCAACACCTCCTGTTTACTGAATTGTACGGTAAATGTTTCGGATTTATAAAAAAGGTACCGGTCCAATCCAATAAAACCAATACCTAAAAACCCCCGGGCCAAATACTATCCGGAAGATACATGCCGGAGAAGCAGGACTGCCTGCAGTGCGGAAAGTGCTGCGAGAAGTGGGGCTGGGACCAGAAGGGGATACCGGAGGATCTCGTACCATGGATCGATGCAGGGAGGACCGATATTCTCCGGCATGTGGGGATCACCTTTACTGACGGACGGCGTTCAACGGCAGAGAACCTTGCGGCAGCCGATCTCCCCCGGGTCACCCGGATCGATTACTGGGTCAGTCCCACGGGAACAAAACTCACGCACTGCCCGTTCTTTTTCCGGGCCGGTGACGGCAAGGTGTACTGCCGCATCCACATGACAAAACCTGCGGTCTGCATTGGCTTTACCCCGTGGAATGAAGGGATCCGCGACTATGCCTTAAGCTGCCCGGCGTGCCGGGACAATGCGCCGTAGTGCGGTTTCGCCCCGTATGCCCCGGCGGTGAAAAAAAATCAGTTGAGGAGCCAGATGGTCCCGGTCAGGACCGATGCGAAGGCAGTCCAGCACAGATAGGGCACGAGAAGCCAGGCCGCAGCCGGGTTGATCCTCTTAAAGGTGAATGCCGTTGCGGCGATGAGCGCGAACAGCACGAGGATCTCTACGAATGCCACGAATATCAGGTGCATGCCAAAGAAGATGATCGACCAGGCAAGGTTCGCGGCAAGCTGGGCCGCAAACAGGATCACGGCGTACTGTACTGACCGTTCAGCAATACCGTCCTTTAGGACAAGCCAGAGCGAGGCCCCCATCAGGATGTAGAGGAGGGTCCACACCGGCCCGAAGATCCATGCAGGCGGGTTGAACGAAGGTTTCTGGAGCGTGGCATACCAGCCGGTAATATCCGGCATGGTGAAAAAAGAACCGATAATCCCGATCACAAGCGGGATGGCGATACAGAGGACGAGCAGTCCTGTGGAACGGGCAGAAGGAAATTGCATCGATGATCAGGAAATAGGAGGCGCAGGGAGAAATAAAGGTTGGGATGGTCTCATTTCATCTCTCACAGGATCGCGGGAGGATAATACGTGTATCGTCACTTCATCCCGGCGATCCGGTACGTCCCTTTTGGCACGAACATCTCGAAGCGTACGCCCTTCCCTTCCTCTCCGGTCTCCTGTATGGTAATTCCCGTAATGGAGAGGATTTCACGCGTAAGAAACAGGCCGAGGCCGGTGTTTTTCCCGTACCCCCGCTCAAAGATCTTCTGTTTCTCGTCAGCCGCGATGCCAATCCCGTTGTCCGAATAAACGATCAGGAGGCCGTTGTCCGCTTCTTCGTAGTGGAGCGAGATGCCGGTAGCCCCCTGGCCGTGAAGGAACGTGTTCTCACTTATGTTGAAAAATGCCTTTTCAAGGAGCGGATCGGCAAAGATCTCAAGGTGGTTCACCCGGATGTCCCGCGTGACTTTCAGTGAATCCAGGTGGGAGATCGCGTACAGGAAGACCTGGTTGACCCCCTGCCAGCGAGGGGGGTGGATCCCCATGTCCTGGTAATTCCTGGCAAAGCTTAACGAACTGACGATCTTGTGGATAAGAAACGCCTCTTTCTCGGCATAGGATTTTACTTTGGCCTCGTCCCGGTTGTTGTTTGCCAGCTGGAGGTACGCCGAGAGCGCGAAGATCGTGCTCTGGATATCCTGGAAGATGACCGTGTTTAAGAGGCCGAGTTTTTTCCGGGCCTGCTCGAGCGCCTTTTGGGCCATATGGGTCTCGCTGATATCCCGGACAATGGCAAGGACACGGGGCTCCGTTTCCCCGCGTTCATTGACTGACTCGATCCTGCGCAGGCGGACTTCGACCGGGAACTCCTCACCGTTCTCCCTCATGCTGACCCATTCAAAATCCGCTTTTCCTGTATCGAATGCTTCCCGTATGTGTCCCATCGCCCTGTCAGGCCCATAATCCCGGCCACTCATCGTATCGGGGTCTGCCGACAGTGCCTCCTCACGGGTAATCCCAAAGGCCCTGAGGACATTTTCATTTATATCGATAATACGTCCGTCACTGGCATGGACAAAGATCAAATCCGGTGACCCCTCATAGATAACTTCGAGGTGGGTTTTTGCACTCCGGAGCGCCTGCTCCGTTCGTTTCAGTTCATCGTAATTCCGCTGCAGTTCCTCTTCAGCCCATCTCCGTTCGGTGATATCCCTCACAATGCCCAGGACCTCATCCTCGTTGAGCGCCACCAGCCGTGCTTCATACTGGCGCTGTTTTAAAGGAAGGGTAAGTTCATATTCAAACTGCTGGAGTGTTCCCGTGTCCAGTGCCAGCCCGATATGCTTCATGATCGCAGCTGCCGGTTCCTCTCCGAATCCTGTGTCCCGGATATTTTTTCCAATGATCTGGTCTACGGGCAGGGCAAGGATGCCGGGGTCCGGTACATTGAAATCACGGTACACACCGTCACGCGAGATGACAAACATCATGTCCGGGATGGCGTGAAGCAGCGTCTCATTCCGGTGCTCGCTCTCCCTCAGTTTCTGTTCCTTGGTGCGGATTTCCTCGTAGTTTTGTCTCAGTTCCTCGTCGTTCCGGAACAGGTCCTCGTAGGCAGCGTGTATTTCCCGGTTCTTCTCCTCAAGGGCGTGTTCTGCCGCAACACGGTCAGAGATATCGACAAGCGATGCAATGCTCTGGGTTGTCCCGGGGATCATTGCCACGTAACTGATACAGTGTTTGACCTTTCCCTCCCGGTCAATGAACCGGAATTCATAGGTGTCGGTCACATTTGCGGGATCGTTACGGCGGTCGTCATGATACTTCCTCATGCGTTTGAGGTCGTCCGGAACAACGAACTCGGTCCAGCGGTGTTTTCCTTCAATCTCGCTTACAGGATATCCCGACAACCGGGCAAAACCTTCATTGGCCCGGCTGAGGGTGGTATCATTTTCAATGATGACCGATGCCGAACCGGTCGTGTTGAAGACCGTCCGGTAAAACATCTCGGATTCACGGAGGGCCTGCTCCGCCTTCCTCCGATCCGTGATGTCACGGATCGCCACCTGGACGGCAGGCGATCCCTCCCATATGGTCGGAATTGCGGCCACTTCGACATCGAACATGGTTCCGTCACGGTGCAGGAACGTTTCGTGCCGGGGCATCTGGGCTGATTCCAGTGCGCCGGCTGACCGGTCTGCTGCAACATTCCGGTAGTCCGGGTGGACCCAGTCGAATATGGACCGTCCCGTCAGATCGGATGCGCTGGTGCAGCCAAACACCCTGACCGCGGTCTGGTTTGCGTACACGATGACACGGTTCTTATGGATCACCACAGCATCAAAGGTATTCTCCATGAGGTTCCGGTACTTCTCTTCACTCTCCCGCAGATCATGCTCCTTGGCACTCAGGTCTTCGTAGTTCTGCCGCAGTTCTTCTTCGCTTGAAGCAAGCTGTTCATTTGCGGCATGGAGTTCCTCATTCTTTCTCTCAAGTTCCAGGACTTTTTCCCGGAGTTCGGGATAGTAACTCTTGCGGAGCGATGTCTCTCCAAGACCGATGATCTTGTCCCGCTGCTCCTGCCAGTCGGGCTTTTCGTCAGAGTGCTTCTTCATAGATCCGTTCGATATCGTGTGCTGTCGGCTGACGGGGGTTTGTTGCCATGCAGGGATCCTGCAGCGCATTTCTGGCAAGTGTCGGGATCTTCTCTTTTGTCACGCCCAGGTCGCCGAGCGTTTCAGTAATACCGAGGGTCTCCCGCAGGCTCCTGATGCCTGCGATGACCTTCTCTTTCCTCTCGTTTGAGTGGAGTCCCGAAAGGTCCGCACCCATCGCGTGCCCGATCGCCTCGTACCGGCCCGGGCATGACGGGAAATTGAATGCCATCACGTGTTCGAGCAGCAGGGCATTGCATTCGCCGTGGGGGAGGTCCGAGAACCCGCCGAGGCTGTGGGCCATCGCGTGGACGGCCCCGAGGCTTGCGTTGGAGAAGGCGAGTCCGGCACAGAGGCTGCCGAGCATGGTCTGGTACCGGTGCCCGGTATTCTTGGGGTTCTTGCAGGCCGGCAGGAGGTGGGCCTGCATCAGCCGGATCGATTCGAGCGCATGGATGTCCGTTACCGGGGAACTGGCATTGGAGACATAAGCCTCCACGCTGTGGGTGATCGCGTCCATGCCGGTATAAGCGGTCAGTTCCGGTGTCAGGGTGGTGAGGGGCAGGGGGTCGATGAGGGCAATGTCGGGCACGATCTTCTTACTGATGATCGCAATCTTCACCCGCCTGTTTGTGTCGTTGATGATGGCGAACTGCGAGACATCAGCCCCGGTCCCGGCCGTTGTCGGGATACAGATCACCGGGGGCGGGGGGACAGCGATCCTGTCCACGCCCTCGAATTCCAGGATGTTCTTCCTGTTCGATGAGACGATCCCGATGCCCTTCGCGCAGTCCATCGGGCTGCCCCCGCCCACTGCAACAATGGAGTCACAGCCGGATTCCGCGTATATCGCAGCCCCCTCCATGACTTCCGTGTCCCGCGGGTTTGGCGATACGCCGGAAAAGACCGTGTGACCGATCCCCTCCTCATCGAGGCTGGCGGTCACGTCCCTGACCCACCCCTCGCGGATGATATTGGGCCCGGTCACGACCAGCACGTGCCGTGCACCAAAATTTTTCGCGTACCGCCCGGTAAGGAGGCGGGCATCCGACCCGATCACAAATTCAGGAGCAACGAATTTCCTGAGCTCGAACCTGTCTACGGCCACGAAACTATCCCCTTTTTGTTACAAGTCTTTACACGGTATCATTATATTTTAAGATTTGGAAGGTACCCGTTGAAACGAAAAAAGGCTGTACGTCCGTTGGTACTCAGGATCACATGGGCCCGGAAAAAAATGTGTTCAGGATTTCCCGCAGGGCAGGGTGAGATAACGGAGGACGCGTTCCATGACCACCGGGTTCCGGGGCAGGTAGATGTGGCAGTACTGGCTGGCTTCCGTAAGTGCGGTGCCATCCTCCTGCGCTGCCGGGATGATATCAAGGGAAATACCCGGGAGAGCGGATTCCCCGTGGGCCACGATCCCGTCACCCTCAACGGTGGTCCGGTACCGGCCGTCCGGGTCCTGTTCCCAGGTCCGGCCCGCGAACAGGGGGAAAAATGCCGGGTCCCCGCCGGGATTTGCGGTCACGATGATCCGGTACGTGATGTCCGGCCGGATGCCGGCGGTGCGGAGCCGGTGCATAACCGGGCTTTTTGGCCGCACGTCATTGACGATCCGGTCTGCCGACGGGTCAAATCCCTGCGGGACAAAGACGCCCGTGAGCCGGTTGATGATCTCTTCTCCCCGGGTCGGATCGAAGAAGAGCTCGGCAAGGGCGGAACCGCTGTTGGGCGGGCCGAGGCCGATGAGCTGCCGGACTTTTGCCGTACGGAGCGAACTGTCCAGCACTTCGAGATAGTAGCGGGCGATACAGGTGCCGATCGAGTGGCAGACAACATCGACCTTTCCGGCGTACCCGGTCTCCTTCCGTTTGTCTCGGACATATTCCCCGATGGCTTGTGCGATGTCAGGGACCGTCTCACCTGCCAGGCCCGTATGATCGAATTTCCAGACCGGGATTTTTGCCTGTTCGAGCAGGGGCGTGAGCTTGTTCCAGATGCCGGGGTGGCTGTTCCACCCGTGCACAAGGATGGCCGGGATCCTGTCGGGGGAATTTTTTTGTATCATGGTCATCAGTACATCAGGATTCGTGGACGGGACAGCAGTGGCCCGTGGAATATTACCAGGTGGCCGGAGCGATGGCGCATCCGGCAGTTATCCTATTGTACACCTTTTTTACCCAAGATAACCTTTACTAGATTACAGGAACAGCTATGGCAATTGACTGGTACAAGGAATTTGTCGACCTGAAGTACGAGCCGGCAAACGACGACCTCGTGGCCCTCTTCTATTTCGAACCCGCCGCAGGTGTCAGCGGGAAGGAAGCAGCAGGACGGATCGCATCGGAGAGTTCGACCGGGACATGGACCACGCTCTTTACCATGCCGCCGCGGATGAAGGCCCTGCAGGCGACCGCGTTCGATATCGAAGGCAATGTGGTGAAGATCGCATACCCTCTTGAGCTCTGGGAAGAGGGCAATGCCGTCCAGCTGATGAGCGGGATCGCCGGCAATATCTTCGGTATGAAAGCGGTGAAGAACCTGCGGCTGATCGATGTCTCCCTGCCTGCGGCCTACCTGAAACATTTCAGGGGACCGCACTTCGGCAACGAAGGGATCCGGAAGATGATGAAGGTCCGGGGCCGGCCGCTGACCGGCGCGGTGCCCAAGCCCAAGATCGGCTTTACCGCAAAGGAGCACGCGGAGACCGGGTACGAGACCTGGATGGGCGGCTTTGATTTTGTCAAGGATGACGAGAACCTCACCTCGGTCTCCTTCAACCGGTTCGAGGACCGGGTAAAGTACATGACAAAACTCCGGGACAAGGCGGAGAAGGAGACGGGTGAGAAGAAGTCCGCGTTCCTCAACATCTCTGCGGATGTGGAGACGATGAAGAAGCGGGCCGACATCCTTGCGGCGAACGGCTGGAACTATTGCATGATCGATGTGGTTGTCGCGGGGACCGCGAGCGTCATGACCCTGCGGGACTACTGCTCGGACCTCGGGCTTGCGATCCATGCCCACCGCGCCATGCACTCCGCGTTCACCCGGAACAAGAAGCATGGCGTATCGATGCAGTTCCTCGCGAAGCTGATGCGCCTTGTCGGCGTCTCCCAGATCCATACCGGCACCGCGGTCGGGAAGCTGACCGGCTCCCGGCGTGAGTCGGTTGCCCTTGCCGATCTCCTGCGGGAGAAGAAGACGAAAGCCGTGCCGGGCATGCTGCTCGACCAGGACTGGGGGAAGATCAGGACGGCGTTCCCGGTCTCATCGGGAGGCCTGCACCCCGGGCTCGTCCCGGACGTGATGGACATCTACGGCACCGAGATGGTGCTGCTCGTCTCCGGTGGCATCCACGGGCACCCGAAGGGGACCCGGGCCGGGGCACTCGCGACCATGCAGGCGATCGAGGCCTGGCAGGAAGGCGTGACGCTCGAAGAGAAGGCGAAGAAGGCAAAGGAACTCAAAGAGGCCCTTGGCAAGTGGGGGCACTATAAGCCGGTGTGATGTATCCGGCCTCTTTTTTCCTTTACATTCCCTAAAAAAAATTATAATGCGAGTTCCCACCGCTCTTCCAGCACCGGTTCGCCCCAGTCGTTATTGATATGCGAGTCTGTAATCTGAAATCCCCTGCTGGCATAGAGGTGCCGTGCAGCAGCAAGGGTACTGAACGTCCATAAAAACACCTGTTCGTACTTGTTTTCCCGGCAAAAATCGATCACCCCGTCAAGGAGTCTCTGTCCTGCACCACGTCCCCTCATCTCCGGTTCAAGGAAATAAAACCGTAATTGTGCGGTCGTTTCATCGACGTGTATGATGGCAATACATCCTGAAGGGACACCGTTATTTTCCAGAATGTCCATGCAGTCCCGGGTGCAGTCAAACCGGTTTACAAAATCATGGACTCCGCTGGTCAGGTACGATTGCCAGATTTCTGAAGTAAACCCGTATTCCGATGCATACAACGAGAGCTGCCGGGATATCACAAAGTCCACGTCAGTTTCCCGGAACGGTCTGATAGTAATACCGGTGGCTGCCTTTGCTGAACGCTGTTTTTTTGTTTTCATAGGCCTGTGGATATTATTGCCCTGATCAAAGCCGGTCAGAAGTCATCGGGTGTTACACCCGATAACGGTTTTGATTTTTTTGCGGCTTGTTTTCGCGGATTGAATTTTTTTAGGAAATTTTTTCCAGGCCGTATTTCCCAAAAAAAAGGCCGGACCCTGTTGTTCATTTTTCAAATTTTTTGGATTGCCGTCCCTCATGAATGAAAAATTCTGCACGCAGGCACCGGAACATCCCCGCTGATCCCCGGATAGTCATCATGGATACCCTGCCCCCCCGTGGACCACGGGGTCAGGAAAAAGGGAGGGCCGGGACCCCGATCTCCCTGTAAAATACCCGGTTTGCCAAAAGGGCCATTTTAAAAAAATCACGTAAAACGCCCGGATTCCCTCCGGCTTTCCATATGTCCCGGAATGCTGAACGGGGTCATATTCTGGGTTTTTAAGATGTGGGTGAGTTTTCTGTCCGGGACGGTACATAAAGGGAATTGGGGCGGGCCGGAAAAAAAGGCCCGCCAAACGCTGCTATGGGGCTCCGGAGGGCATTATATGCGCCTCAATTTTTCCCCCTTTTGGTAATTGGGGCATGCTGCGAGGTTGGATTGCCGTCGGTGGAGAGGGTTTACGACGGTGGCTGGCAGGGGATCCGGACTCTTCGATGGTGAATGGGTGAAAGGGGGATTCTCTCCGGTTGAGGGTGGCAGCGCGACTGGTCCGGAAAAAAGTTCCGGAAACTTTTTTTTTTTAAAATATTTTTTCGTCCGGTTTTTCTGGGAAAAAATTTCCGGAAAGATCCGGAAAAAATGTTCTGGTTTTTTCTGCGGGCGGTCATTAAAAAAACCGCGAGTGCAAAAAAAATTCCGGTTTTTTTTCTTTTAGAATTTTCCGGAAAAGTTTCGGACAATCCTTAACGTGTCCTTAAAAAAAATCACTGCATCTGCTGTATCACGGTATCTTTTCCCGGGCCCGGGCATCGTGTTCGGCCTGCAGCTCCCTTTCCTTTTTGACATTCTCGACCATGATACAGAAGACGTACATGCCGATGGCATTTGCAACAATCATCGGGATGTATACCCGCCCGACTACCGCAAGGGCCTGATCGAACGGGCGGGCGATGGCGAGGGTGAGGAGCATATGGAACACTTCCATGAGGATGGCAAAGAGCACGGCAATTTTCCAGCCGGCAAACTTTCGCTTGCAGTACAGCCAGATGAGCCCGCCAAAGAGCCCGGCAAAGACCGCGGTGACCGAGCAGGAGTAGACGGTGAGCCCGCCCATGCTGAACCGGTACGCGGCCCCGATCAGGCCGGCGCCGATCCCGACCCACGGGCCGGCAAGCAGGCCGGCGAGCATGGGCCCGAGGTCGCGGACGTTCACGACAGAGCCCAG
>Ga0172381_10006474_pt1 | contig 11713 bp, 19 predicted proteins | sample Leawel6488metaG_FD_119754 | JGI IMG/M metagenome (GOLD analysis project Ga0172381, IMG submission 119754) | Leachate microbial communities from a municipal landfill in Southern Ontario, Canada - Leachate well 64-88 metaG | ecosystem: Engineered > Solid waste > Landfill > Unclassified | place... | reverse complement strand
GATATCCAACAAGCGATTATTTTTCAAAAAATAACCGAGACTCATGCTCTCAAGCTGGTTGCCCTTAAGGATTGGCCGGGACTCCTTCAGGAGCTGGTCAAGAAGATCATAGCTGAAGGGATGTCGACTGCTGCCCTGGAAGAAGAGGTAAGGCAGATACTCGGAAAGGAAAAGGCCGAAAAACAAATCAAAAAGAATCACGAGAATTGCCCACCGATGCATTCACCAGTATCGTCGACAACTCAATCCTTTGACGGATCGGTCACAGGACCAACGGGCCCCGGTTCGGTCTGCTCACCGAATTATTCTCATCCCGCCGGTCCGGTTACCCTGCCGGCAGAAAAACCGCAGGAAAAAGCGGAGGACCTGCCGCTCCTGAAGGAAGAGAAAAAACAGGAGGCGGCAACCAAACAACCCGAAGCTCAAAAACCCTCAGCAGCGACTGAGACGAAACCGATTAAGCTGGATATTCCCAGCAAGTGGAAGAGAAAAGTTGCTATGGAAGAGACCGAGGCGGGTGTCCGAATATCCTTAATGGCCGGTCAGAATTTAGCCATCAAACTTTTTACAGGCAACCTGGAGACCGTTTGGGCTGAATTGCCGGAATGGCTGGCAATGAATACACAAAGATGGATGGAGGAGAAGAAATAAAATGCCAAGAACGTTCTATTACGAGAGTAAACCCTATGAAGATCCGGATCCCAGTATGTCCGTCGATGAGGTTCGTCAGTCGATGGCCAATTTTTTCCCGGAGCTCTCCAACGCCGAGTCGGAGATTAAAAAAGACGGCGATAACGAGAAGATCACCTTTAAAAAGAGTGTCGGGACCAAAGGATAGCGTATGCCGAAAGTTACTATCAAAAAAATAGTAGCAGCTATCAAGAACGTACCGGAAAAGCACTTTAGAATCAGTGAGTTGGCTCCCTTGCTTATCGACGAAAAGGGCAAGGTAGATATTGCCAAATGTATCGATCAACAAGGTGAACTAAACCTAGCGATCGCGGAAGTTAATCAATACATAAAAGCTACACAGGCAGCGGAAAAAGTACTCTTTGGAATAGATGGCGAAAGACTAAAAAACCGCGATGAAGAGATCGCTGCCGGGCTTGATGCAGATGGTGATGAAGACCTCGATGAAACTGAATGGGCTGATGACGAATAATGATCACATTAATTCTAAAACATCGCTTAATAATCGCGCCTCCAGTAATTAGCTCGGTTAATCGGCACTTCGCAGGCCTCGAGCACTCAATCGCCTTCTATAACCTCGTCCGGGAATACCTTCCGGAGGATTACGATAATCTGCTCCGTATGGTTCCAAATGACGCGGCAGACAGGTTTATAAAGCTTTTTTCTGAAAAACACTTTCCTATTCAGGTAAATTCTTCCAGCGGCAGCGAGTACATAAACGGTCAATGGATTAAAGAAACAAAGTTATCGAACATCATTAAATCTATCCCGCTGGAGTGGCATGGTCTGAATGAATACAACTACGAGAGTTTTTACCGTATGTGCAAAAGCCAACTCCTGGCCGAAGTGATCTTGATTTGCCCGTTTGAAAGACAAAGCCGTGTAGTAGTTTTGGGTGAATTTGAGAAAAAGATCGGGGAGGAAAAGGCCAGGCCATTACTCCGAGATCTCGAGTTGGTCAAAGGTTACACCCTCGAGAATGTTGAGGACGCCTTGAAGGAATCGCCCTACGCGGACTTCGCCTTTTGGTGTAAATGGATATACAGACAGACCGGCAATCGCTGGCTGGATAACAGTGACTATCGGAATCCCGGATGGACCCGGGAGGAAGTCGACCAGCTTACCCGAGAATATCCGGCTTACCTGGAAATCGATAAACGAATGAAAGGTTTTGAAAAATGGCTGATAGTGGATTTCCCAGGCCGGTCAATCGAGATCATAAAATACATCGCCAACAACCTGAAGAAACGGTTGATTAATATTTTCAAAGAGGATGAACATGACCAAGAAAATCAACACACCTGAACTCCCCTCGCCGTTTAAGTCTATTTTGCCCGAATCGTTGCATATGGGGAAAGATCGTTTAGTGTTACGACTGGACTTTTATAACGAATGCATCGTGATGCAGGATTTCGAAGATAAAGGCAGCGGCGGGGGATTCCGGATGGTATCAGCCTTTGACGTTGCCAGGGCCATGGCCAGCGAGCTATCCTTTGATTCCGGGTTGCTGCCATCGAACACACTCTGGTGGGCTAATACCAAATCCGGTCCGATGGCTGCTATTTGGGTACCGCCCGGAATGCGCCGGCTGACTTTACAAATAGATGCATTAAAAACAAAACGCTATGACGTGCCGATGCCTGGTCTGATCTTTCTTTGCCGGTCCGGTACCGCTCCCAGAATTTATGCCGCCATGCAGCGCCCTTCAGGATTAAAAGACAAGGTCTTCAAAGCGCCGCTGGCCAATGTTTACAACGACGGTAAAACCTGTCCCGGATCACATCAATATTCGGCTAATATTGCGGAGATTCCGGATGATTTTTTTAAGTCCTTTTTCTCCCGGGGAGCCGACCTTAATGACCGGTCCAAGAAATACCCCGCTGATATTATTCAAATGTGGAAATATCTGGATAAAGAGCAGAAAAAGGATTATCCGGAAAGCGACCTGGTCTACCACGCGACCATTCAGGACGTAATGAGGTACAGGATATGAAACTGGCTGGTTACAAGATTAATTACCCATCCGGTCTCCTGGGTGAAAACGGTACAGGATATGACTACATTCTGGCAGGGAATGGGTTATTTGTGGAAGCTAGGGGCTCGTTATTGACAGCTCGTATCCTGATCGCACCGGCGTCGGTCCGAGGACTGATCCCTTTAGAGCCAGAAGTAATATTGCATCATGGTAAGATACCGGTTTATTTATACGAGTTGGCTCTGAATGCCATGCTGACCAATCCGGAGCTGGAACGATTTGTTGCAATCACCTGGGATAATGGGTACCACATCCACATACCTGATCAGGAAGGGAATCTTGGCAGCGTTAAATACTCAGTATCCGATAATACTATCCTGGACCTGCATTCGCACGGCAGGATGAAGGCCTTTTTCAGCAGCCAGGACAACCGGGACGAGCAAGGATTCCAGCTTTATGGAGTGATCGGAAAACTGATCAAGGGCGGCCAGCTCCGATTGCGGGTCGGGGTTTATGGTTATCACTTCGAGATTGACCCAGGCGATATTTTTGAGGGATATCTTGATCATTTTGGAGGACAGGATGATTTATCGGATTCGCAAATTTAGAGAGACGGGTACCATTATGGTCGTTGGTTGCGGCGGTACCGGTGGATTTGTCGCCGAGGGACTCTGCCGATTACTAATCGGTACTCACTACCGGATAACTTTGGTTGATCACGATCGGGTAGAAGAGCATAACCTTGGCCGGCAGAATTTCTTCAGGCAGGACCTGGGTAAATTTAAAGCCGAAGTTTTAGCCCGGCGCCTGGCTGCCAATTACGGCCGAACAATAGACTATTTAACAAGTCCGATAGAGCAGTTACGCAAATATGACCGCGGCCATTTAACTATAGGATGTGTTGATAATCCCGGGGCTCGTGAAATACTTCAATACACAGGTCAGCATAGCATGATGGGACCCGTTGATAGTTATTGTTTTTTCGATGGCTGGTATATCGATGCCGGCAACGGCGAACACTCTGGCCAGGTGTTAATCGGTAATGCCCTTCTAAGAGAATTAAAGCAGGCGTTTTTCCCGGGCGATGAAAAGGGTTGCTGTGAAAAGCTGCCACTTCCTCAAATCCAGCAGCCAGCATTATTAGCTCCAGAAACCAAACCGGTCCGGCCCAGGGACTGCGCCCAGCGAGTGGCTGCCGATGAACAAAGCCCGGTGAGCAATCAGGCCATGGCTGCGCTGGTTCTCCAGTTTGTTCATCTCTTGATGAAAGGTGAGCTAACCTGGATGGGCGTATACATTGATTTAGAAACGATGACTACCAGTCCGGTGCCCATCGATCCAGAGACTGTATCCAGGATGACCGGAATAGGGCTTCGCAGCCTGGTTTACCATCCTCGGCTGTACAAGGAGAGGGTTCAAATCCGGGTTTAGGCTTGATTTATCCATTCAAAAGAGTGATGAATGTACAGCAATATAGGGCTTCTGCCGCTGGGGTAACCAGTTAAACTCCTGCGGTAAATATAAAAAGCGAAGGGTGTCTCAGAAGGGTTCAAGCCAGGACTTTTCACCCTGGTACAGCCGGGAATACTGGGCCCGGCTAGAGAAGTATAAATGTCCACTGGTTAAGATTAGACAATAGGATTAAAAGAGGTATAGACAATGCCAGACCGTATCTTAAAAGAATCTATATCCAAATCAGAAACCATCAATGAACTGTCACCCCAGGAAGAAGTGTTCTTTTATCGCCTCCTTGTCCATTGTGATGATTTCGGGCGCTTTGATGCCAAACCGGCTCTATTACGGTCGGCCTTATATCCTCTTCGCACCGACACAATTAAACTCGAGGACATAATAGCCTGGCGAACAGCAATAGCGGACAAGGGTTTGATCAGGATTTATGTATCTTCAGGGAAAGAATATCTCGAAGTTGTTACCTGGAAGAAGTACCAGCGGCAGCGGGCAGATAAAAGCAAATACCCGGAACCTGTCGACATAATCTATCCTTTGCAGGAATCTGCGGACAAATGCCCGCAAGTGCCCGCATCTGCTGACATTGGCGGACAAATGCCCCCGTATTCGAATACGAGAACGAATACGAATGCGTATAACGAAGACGAGAACGACTACGAAGACGAGAACGGTGAAGATTGTTGTAGTAGTAGTCAAAAAAGTATTGATTTAAGTGCTGAAGAAATTGCGGAGGTTGCGAAAACCTTTGAGGATAACGTTTGTAAGTTAACTTCAGCCGTTGCAGAAGAACTTAATGACGCTATGCGAAATTATTCTAAGCAGGATATTTTGGAAGCGATTAAGGTCTGCGCTATGCAAAATAAGCATACGATGTCTTACTTTTTAGGGGTTTTACGGAATAAAACCAGCGGGAATCACGGACCTCCAAAGGGAAAAAGTGACGATCCCGATAAATATATCAAGGGTAAATATGGTCACATGGTTCAGCGCTGAGGCTAAAACAGGTATAATTTTACACTATAAAAAAGGAGTTTTGAATAATGGGCAGGAAAGCCGGTATAACACTCGAGGAAAAAGAAGCGACATCCAAACGGATGAAAGAACGCAATCGCAAGGCTAAACAACAGGCGCCCAACGCTTTCAACGGAGGGAACCAGGCAAAGACCGTTTCCCTTGAGACCCAGCTTAATGACTACCTGGTTGATTATAATGTCAGGTTGATTGAGATAGAGCACAAGTATCCGCTGGGCAATAAAGAACGCGCTGAGTGGCTCCTGGCGCACAGGAAGAACGGGGTTAAGAGACTGATGGAGATAGTTCATAATGCCTAAAAAGGTTTCAACCGCCTCTGAAATTCTGGACAACCAGGTCACTGAAAAGGAGCTGAAGCACAACGTTGAGCAGGCAGCCGATCAATTCGGATGGGCCCATTACCACACGTTTATCTCGATGTATTCAACAGACGGTTATCCGGATGAAACCCTTACTCGCGGGGCTCGGACGATCTGGATGGAACTCAAGACCATGAAGGGCACTGTCAAGCCCAAGCAAGTCGAATGGCTGGACGTTCTTTCAGACAACCCCAACAACGAGTGCTTCGTGATCAGGCCGAAGGACATGCAGTTGGTTATCGATATCTTAGGCAGCTCAGATCCGTACCAGGGGCCGGAGAGATGGACCCGGGAAAATCATTGGGGATTAGAGGTGGGGAGATGACTTTAAAAATTGGAGATAGTATCAGTGGGGCGTTATTCAGCGAGGATCATAAATACCGCTATTCCTTATGGCGGATTTGGGACAAGACGAAAGAGGCACTCCTTTTTATCGGCCTGAATCCCTCGACCGCCAGCGATTTCAAAGACGATCCGACTATTATCCGGTTGGTTGGATTTGCTAAAGGATGGGGATTTGGCAGTATCTACGCAGGCAATCTTCGCGCGATAGTGTCCGCTAATCCCGAAATACTTCTCAAACCAGAACTCTTTGGGAATATAAGCCAGGATGTTAACGATCAAGCAATAAAACAAATGAGTAAAATTTGCTCGACTGTTTTGGTAGGCTGGGGAGAATGGGGTTCAAAATTAGGGTCACGTCCAGATGAGGTAATTGAGCTTGTTGGCCGTCCTTTATTCTGCTTGAAGGTCAACAAATCTGGAGAGCCGTGTCATCCTCTCTACTTACCGCGAGATAGTAAATTAATTCAGTATTTCAGGGAGGTTAAGGTCTAAATGGAATTAGAACAAGCACAGAAAATAGCTAGTCAGGTTATCACGAAGCTCGCACCTTTCTGCGATCGCATAGAGGTTGCAGGCAGCATCCGGCGCCGGCGTCCTTTCTGCCATGACATCGACATCGTTTGTATACCCAGTAATCAGGGTCAGTTTCTTTATCAGCTACAGCAGCTGGGCAAGATTAAAATGGGAGGCGGGAAATTAATCCGTTGCGATACTCCAAACGGAATCGAATTAGATATTTATATAGCCACTCCTGAGACCTGGGCTACTCTTCTGCTAATCAGGACCGGCAGCAAGGCTCACAACATCAAACTGTGCAAACGAGCGCTGTCGATGGGTATGAAGCTCCATGCGGACGGCAGCGGGTTGTTTCGGCTTATTCCTGAGGGATGCGAAAGAATGAACGAAGAGCGGATAGCCGGTGATACCGAGGAGTCTATTTTCGAGGCCCTGGAGATGAAGTTTTTAAAACCGGAGAATAGGGAATGAAAAAGTTAGTTGTTTACATGGTGTTGTTAGTCTGTTTGGTTGCTATGGTTATTCCTGCTCAAGCTATCTTATCTAATGACGGCCCTGATATGGCAGTATTCAAGCCTGTTCCTGTAATCTGTTCTATCCAGCAAGGTTACGTTAACCGTCCGATGCTCTACTACAATCCAAAATGCACGCTTCCCGTCCAGGTTCTTGACTTTGGGAATATCCGAATCGGACAAAACTCCACGATAACCGTCTATGTTAAAAATCAATACACTGCGGATCTGATTAAGCCCGATAATCCGATTCTGAAGGTGCGAATCTTTAAGCCCACAAAGTATAGGACAATCCCGGTTGAGTTTAGCATTGTCGATTATAAGCCCGGGATGTATAAATTCTTCGTGACGTTTGACAAGAGGCCGGAGGGAATGGAATGAATAGCGACGGAAGAATTCATTTTTATATCAACCTGAACTTTTGGGCATTGCCTGTGTCATGGGAGTTTAACAGACACGGCGGCTATTTCAGTTTTCTTTGTTTCACAATTCAGTATGGCGACCCTTTCTAATTTACACTCATTAACCCTATTTACTCATGCGACAAAGTGATATAATTTTGAGGTAAGAATATAGATTCAGATTGAGACAGTTCTGGAGCTGATACGGGCGGAGCTCCAGCGGTGGGAGAAGGTGGATATCAAAGGCCAGATTGTAATCAACAGGCTGGACGGTGGAGATATTGACGTTAGACCCAGCCCAATTATCAGGATCAAGAAGGACAAGAAGTGAAAACTAGAAGCTAAAACTTAATTTAAAAGCTGAGCGATGAGCAGGCGATTTCTCGGATGAAGAGTCCGGGGAGTCGCCTTTTATTTTTCAAAAAATAATTCAGGGGAGGTTAAGAATTGGGCACTAAGAGTAGATTACACAGGCAGGCTGTAGTGGATGGCAAGGAGCAACCCTTCAGACAGAAAGAATCCCCGCATAAGTTGTTGCGTTGCGGAAAGTGTAAGGAGCTTATGGGGGAAGTAAACGCCCGTGATCACATCCGCAAGTGCTGGAGTTATCCGATTAAGGACGATGAGCCATTACCTGATAAGCCTATCGTGGTGAATAGGAAACTTTCCGACTTACCACACAATGTGGGAGTGGGTTAGTGAATAGAAAATCCTATCGTCTATCCTCAGCAGTCCCGACCAGCTCGTTAGTACCTCACTGCTCTCTCTGTGGTCTGCCAGGCGGACCGGTCGAGAAGGGTCCGGATGATAAGTGGCGCCATGTCGGGAGGTGTCCAAAGGTGTCAGGAGGTGGTAAAAGGTGACTACTACGCTTATTGATTATTCCTACTCCAGTCTGCCTCTCTGGTATTCGCTGCCCCTGGGTACCCAGATCGCGCTGGTTGAATTCCAAGAAGAGCATCATCCGAAACGACCTCTGAGGATCCCGGGGAAAGCAGCAGATATCGTGGAGTTCGATGTGGAGAAAGAGATGATTAAAACTCCGCATCCAAGCAGGGAGGCGCTGCATTGATCGATGAGTCCGAGGTTCGACGTGCTCTACGAAGGGCGCTTAAACCTAAAGACCTCCAGTATAATAAAAAGGCATGGTCAAAGTGGCTTTGTGATCGATTGACTATTCTGGTGGTCTATTCTTACACGGACAAGTCTTACCAATACCCGGGAGATTGTAATCCGAAGTGGATTGAGTGCCTGCGAGAGTTTCAAAGGAGCTCGAATTACGAACACATCGCTTTTAAACTCCATCTGAATGTTTCAACTGTTCAGCAATATATCAGCAACGCCTTAACATGGATCATCGAGAATACCCCGGACAATCTGCTCTCTAATATTCCGATGGAGCAAACCAACTTCCGGCTGCGGGGCTGTCCGAAGTGCAAAGGCGATTTATTTTATGATGACACCGAGGACGAATATTGGTGTTTGGCCTGCGGGTATAGGCAAAAAAACGTTTAGCCTCAAAATATAAAACCAAAATCCCATTTGAGGCTAAGTATTTGACAAGGTATGTTATAATGGTCTCAGACACAGTATAAATGCCGCTCAGAAATTGGGCGGTTTTTTTATTACCCTTTTTCCAGCCAATTAAGAAACCCGCCTTTTGAAGGGCGGGCTCTGTGGGTGTGGTGAGAAGCCACCAGGTGAGTTGACATAGAGGTGTTTAAGGCTCTCTAAGTTTCCAGATAACCTCTCAAATATAGTTTAGTACAAATGTTCTTATTCAGTCAATAGACTTTTGTCACTAATTTTAAGGAGAGGTTACCGGAATGGAAATAAAAAGAGGCCAAATCTATCAACTCGGAAAGCACCGGCTAATGGTCGGTGACAGCACCAACCCTGAAGACGTTAAGAAACTGCTCGCCGGGGAAACGGCAGACCTGATCTTCACTGACCCGCCTTACGGGATAAACGTCCAGAAGAAGGACGGCACAATCGGCGGAGGAAATGCTAAGACGCCGCCTACCAAGTTCAAAAGGATGATTGGGGATGATACAGGTGTCAATCCCATCTTCTGCCTCCAGTATTCCGACAAGGTCTTTATCTGGGGCGGAAACTACTTTGCTCACCAGCTCCCAAAAGGCGGACGCTGGTTTGTTTGGGATAAGAACAGGCCCAAGGGCACAGATTTCAGCGACTGTGAACTGGCATGGTCAAACCTGAAGGGTGTCAAGGTTACAAAATGCTCCTGCACCTGGAACGGCTTCATCAAAGAAGGTGAGTCAGGAAAACGAATTCACCCCAGTCAGAAGCCTATCAAGTTATTCGTCGAGATTCTCACGGAGATATCCCAGCCAGGTTGGCTTATCCTGGACCTGTTTGGCGGCAGCGGGTCAACCCTGATCGCCTGCGATAAGATCGACCGGACCTGTTATCTCATGGAGATTGATCCTTATTACTGCCAGGTTATCATTGATCGCTGGATTAAGATGACCGGAATAGAACCGGTGTTGGTAAGTGAATAAATATGCCAAAGAAAACAACAAAAAAAGCGCCGGATACTCTTCCGGTTCAACCAAACCCTGTGGGCAGACCTCCTGTCGATATGAATCTTGCCGACCTTGAAAAGCTCCTCTCCATGCAGGCGACCGACAAAGAGATCGCCGACTGGTTTGGAGTCACTAAGCAAGCCATTTCAGCCCGCAAGAAAAACGATCCAAGATTCAAGGACGCCTATCAGCGGGGCCGAAACAAGGGCAAGGCATCCCTTCGTCGCCTCATGTGGGAGAAAGCCCAGGGCCGCGAAGGCGAGATCATGCGGGATGATGAAGGGGCTATTTGCTTTGACGATAAAAATAAGGTCATGTGGCGAATCCTGCCGATCCCTCCGGATACCGTCATGCAGATATGGCTGAGTAAGAACCTACTGAACTTCAAGGATAAGCAGGAAGTTACCGGAGAGGGCGGCGCTCCCGTCTCTTCTCATACCACGATTAACGTCATTTCGGAAAGCGCCAAGCAGCTCACTGAGGCTCTAATCAAGGGAGAGGGGACATAGCAATGATATGCAAATTAACACCACATCGATATTTGAACAAAACGTCGCTGCCTGGTTAGGTGGCAAGCGCAGGGCGTGTAATGAGGGCGGTACTTCATCCTCTAAAACCTGGTCCATATTGCAGGCCCTGGTATTAACCGCACAGCACGCCAAAAACTCTTTGCTGATTTCGATAGTCTCTGAATCCATGCCGCATCTCAAAAGGGGCTGCATCCGGGACTTTAAGAATATTCTGGGTGAAGATTTCCGGGACAGCCGCTGGAATAAGTCAGACTTTATATACGACTTCGGCAAAGGTCAGATAGAATTCTTTTCTGCCGATTCCCCCGCTAAGCTCCGCGGCGGCCGGCGCAAAATACTCTACATCAACGAATGCAACAATATCGCCTATGAAGCCTTTAAGGAACTGGACGTTCGGACGGAATTATTTACCTACCTTGACTGGAATCCGGTCTCTGAGTTCTGGGCACACGAAAAAGGGTTAATTAAAGACCCTGTTAACCAGTATATCCACAGCACCTATCAGGACGCTAGGCATGTCCTGCTGCCTGAAGTGGTCAAGAACATCGAATCTAACCGGCTAACCGATCCCAACTGGTGGAACATCTACGGCCTTGGTCGTCTCGGTCGCATCGAGGGACTTGTCTATCCCTACTTTGAGCAGGTTGACGAATTACCCAAAGGCGGTAATCCCGGTTACGGTTTGGACTTCGGCTTCTCGGGCGATCCGGCTGTGCTGACTAAAAACCTGATCTTAGGAGACCGGCTGTACAGCCAGGAGTTGATCTACCAAACCAATATGACCAATCACGATATCTGCGTGAGGATGACAGAACTAGGCATCCAAAAACACTCGGACGTTATCTGGGCGGACAGTGCGGAGCCCAAATCCATAGAGGAAATCTACCAGGAAGGTTATAACATTCAGCCCGTGGCGAAGGGACCGGGCAGTGTTGAGTATGGTCATCAGAAGGTCAGGCAGTTTAAACAGTTCTGGACAAAAGACAGCCTGAATTGCATAAAAGAGCAAAGAAACTTCCGGTATATGGCTGACAAGAACGGCAAGCTAACCGAGAAAACCACACACCTATTCAGTCACGGTTTAGACAGCCGCAGGTATTTCGTTTCTGGGAGTACCGAGATACCGGAAACAAACGAATTGATAGTATACGACGCACTTGCCGATATTGAACGAGAATTAAGGATTTAGAAAATGGCAGAGTTAGAACAATATATCCAGGAAGCGACCACGCAGATTGAGCAGAGTATTGGATTCGAAGGCGCTAGTAGCTTGCCTTATGCCAACATGATTGATCTCTTAATGACTGCTCGTATCAACTACGTCAAACGTAGCCGCT
>Ga0172381_10006473_pt1 | contig 11713 bp, 11 predicted proteins | sample Leawel6488metaG_FD_119754 | JGI IMG/M metagenome (GOLD analysis project Ga0172381, IMG submission 119754) | Leachate microbial communities from a municipal landfill in Southern Ontario, Canada - Leachate well 64-88 metaG | ecosystem: Engineered > Solid waste > Landfill > Unclassified | place... | reverse complement strand
TTGGCGGCGGGTGAAGGCAAAAGGATGAAGTCGGCTTTGCCCAAGGTCCTGCATCTTTTACTGGGGCGGCCCCTTATCTATTATGTTTTGAAAGAGCTGCTTAAAGCGAGAGCGCAGATAAAACAAATAGTTATCGTAGTGGGCTACAAACGAGAAAACGTTGAAGCAGAAACAAAACGGCTGTTCCTAAGAAAACATCTTGGAGTTAGGATAGATTTTGTGCATCAGAAAAAGCGGTTAGGAACGGCTGACGCGGTTTCTACGGCACTCAAGAAAGTGCTCTTTGAGAATATTCTTGTTGCCTGCGGCGATAGCCCCATGATAACGGCTGCTACTTTTAGAAAGTTTATTTATTTCCATCTCAAAAAAAATAAAGCTTCTTCTTTGTTATCCGCTTTTCTAGAGAAAGGCAATTCTCTGGGAAAGATATTACGAGATAAGAATGGTTACCCTCAAAGAGTTCAGGAAAAGATTGCCGGTTTTACCCGCAATAAAGGCTTGAGCAGATATGAGGAGGTCAATAGCGGAGTCTATTGCTTTAAGCGCAAATCTTTATCTGCTAAACTTGCGCTAATAAAAAAAAATCCCATCAAAAAAGAATACTTTCTTACTGATCTCGTAGAGGCTTTTTATAAAGACAATAAGCAGATTGACTCTTACACGATAGACTCCGGATATGAGATTATGGGGGTTAACTCCCAGAAAGACCTCTGGAAGGCTCAAGACATTATGCGCCAGTTGATTATAGAGGAGGTATCTTCTAGGGGGGTGGCCATTATTGACCCTAAAACGACCTATATCGAGGAGGGTGTCAGGATAGGGAAAAATAGTATAATTTACCCCTTTACCTTCATAGAGAAAGGTGTTATAATCGGCAACAATTGTTCAGTGGGGCCTTTTGTCCGCTTAAGAGGCGAAGCTTCCCTGGCAGACAATACCCAAGTCGGAAATTTTCTGGAATTAAACCGTACTAAAGTTGGGAAAAACGTAAAAATAAAGCATTTTGGATATCTGGGAGATGCTTTTATCGCTGACAATGTCAACATTGGTGCAGGTACCGTAGTCGCTAATTTTGACGGAAAAAATAAACATAAAACGATTGTAGGAAAAGGTTCATTTATTGGCTCAGATACTGTTTTGGTGGCTCCGGTGAAAGTTGGCAAAAATGCGGCTACTGGCGCTGGGAGTGTCGTAACTAAAGATATAGCTTCCGGTACAACTGTTGTTGGTATTCCAGCAAGAGTTTTTAAGAAAAAGAAAGAAGGTAGGAAATGAAAAAGATAGTTGTTTTTAGCGGCCAGGCCAATCCAGTCTTAGCCAGAAATATATGTAAGAGCCTTAAAGTTCCTTCCGGCAACATAAACTCCATACGTTTCAGTGACGGCGAAGTAAGGGTGGAAGTCGGAGAGAACGTAAGAGGCAAAGACGTTTTTGTTATACAGCCGACCTGCCCCCCGGTGAACGAGAACTTGATGGAGCTCTTAGTTATACTTGATGCTCTCAGGAGGGCTTCGGCCAATCGAATAACAGCCGTTATACCTTATTTTGGTTATGCGCGCCAGGACAGAAAAGATCAACCGAGAGTTCCAATTACAGCTAAACTTGTAGCTAATATCTTAACTAGTTCCGGTGCCGATAGAATTCTGACTCTTGATTTGCACGCCGGACAAATCCAGGGTTTTTTTGATATACCGCTCGATCATCTGTACGCGATAAACGCTTTTGTGTCTTATTTCAAAAGGATAAAAATGAATGACTTGGTGGTTGTGTCTCCCGATGTCGGCGGGATAAAAATGGCCCGTTCTTACGCTAAGAGATTTCAGGCGGGGCTAGCGATAGTGGATAAAAGGAGAAATTCTCCAGAGTCGATTGACGTTATGCATATTTTGGGAGAAGTAAAAGGAAAAAATGTTATTATGGTTGATGACATAATCGCTACTGGTTCTTCTTTAGTGGAGGCGGCGAAGGCTTTAAAGCGCGCCGGAGCAAAAAAGATTTTTGCTGCCATAACTCACGGTATATTGTCGGGTAATGCAGTTAGTAAGGTAAACAAATCCGAGATAGATTCATTGATTATTACCGATTCCATTCCTTTGACTAAAGATAAAAGAAGTAAAAAGATAAAGGTAATTTCTGTAGGCAGTTTGTTCGCGGAAGCCATAAAAAGAATACATTTTGAAAAATCAATAAGCGTATTGTTTGACGGAATAGGGAGATAACACTATGGATAGAATAAAGATTGAAACAGAAAAAAGGGAAAAGATAGGCAAGGAAGCGGTTAAGAAGATGCGCAAGGAAGGGTATATCCCGGCTATTGTTTACGGCCAAGGGTTTAATTTGTCTTTGAGCATTCCTTCTGCGGGGATTAAAAGTTTACGTTCGATGCATTTTTCTGAAAGCACCATAATTGATATGGAGATTTTAGGAGATCAAGAGCGGAAGCTTATACCAGTCATGATCAAAGATGTGCAGTACAACCCGCTCACAGAGGATGTTTCACATATTGATTTTCTGAAAGTGTCTCTGAAAGAGAAGATAAAGGTGCACATCCCTATTGTCTTAAAGGGTGAGGCTAAGGCTGCCAAAGATGAGGGGGCTATGCTTGAACAGGTTTTAAGAGAACTTGAAATAGAGGGCCTTCCTTTGGATATCCCCGAAAAAGTCGAAGTAGACATTTCGGGGCTGGTCCTGGGACATTCTTTACATGTAAAGGATATAAAAATTTCCGATAATATAAAAGTTATTACCGAGCCACAGGAAACAGTGGTAACTCTTGTAGTTAAACAAGAAGAAGAGGTATCTGAAGAGGCTCTTGCCGAGGAAGCGCCTGCCGAACCGGAGGTAATTAAAGAGAAGAAAGAGGATTCTTCCGCTGGCGACAAAAAAGAAGACAAGAAGGCGGAGAAGAAGACAGAGAAAAAGTCAGAGTGAAGCGTTTCTGCGTTGGGCAGGAATTGTTACTCGTAGCGCAGAGTCATTGCCAAGAAGAGTGAATGAAAGTTATCTGTGGCTTGGGAAACCCCGGTCGGGTATATAAAAAGAACAGGCATAATGTAGGCTATATGGTTGCTGAAAGCCTGGTTGAGGAAGCTAATTTTAAAAAAAGCCTTAGGCTGGCTGCTTTTTATGCCCGCACGACAATCAGTGGGCAAGATGTTCTATTGATAAAACCTCGTACCTACATGAATGATTCCGGAAGGTGCGTCAGCAAGGTTGTCAGATATTATAAGGTAGAACTTAAGAACATACTCGTTGTTTACGATGAGATAGATCTTTCGTTGGGAGAAATAAGGCTGCGTTCAGGAGGTTCTAGCGGAGGGCATCGCGGCATGGGTTCTATTATTTCCAGCTTGGGCGATAATAAAATAAGCCGGTTACGGCTGGGAATTTCCGGAAACCGTGGCGGTCAAGAGTTGTCAGATTATGTTCTTGATAATTTTAATTCTGGAGAGGAAACACTCCTGGATGAAGTTCTAGCCCGGGCCAAGCTTGCTTGTTTTGCTTGGGTAGAGGGCGGAATAGATTTTGCGATGCAACAGCATAATGGGAAATCCGTTTAGACAAAAATCTGTAAATCGAAAAAATAAATTACGTTAAAGGAGGCAGAAGTGGAGAGACAGTACGAAAGTATGATGATTTTAGAGCCGGATTTGACTGAGCAGGAGCAGGAGGAAATTTTTAATAAAATAACTCAGAAAATAACTGCTGCCGAAGGGGAAGTTTTAAACTCTAAAATCTGGGCCAAAGAGAAGAATTTTTACTTCTTTCTTAAGAGCAGGGGAGCCGAGAAGAAAAAATATTACAAAGGCTGTTATTGGCTGATTGTTTTTAATCTTGATACAGAGAAGCTTGGTGAACTTAAAGAAGCCATCCGCCTGGAAGAGCGAATATTGCGTAATATCATTATCAACAGGGAAGAGACGGCCAAGGCTGCTTTATTGAAAAAGAAATAGCCGGTGATTTGCCATACTCGCTTAAGTTTTTAAAGGAGGTTAGGAGTGGTTAATCTTAACAAGGTTTTGTTGATAGGCAATTTGACCAGAGATCCTGAATTGCGATATACGCCTCAAGGCACAGCCGTAACTACCATTAGAATGGCCGTTAACCGGTCTTTTAAAGATAAAGGCGGGCAATTTCAAAAAGATACCTGCTTTGTTAATGTTGTTGTGTGGGCGCAGATGGCTGAGGTCTGCAATCAGTATTTACAAAAGGGAAAGCCAGTTTTTGTTGAAGGGAGGCTTCAATCCCGTTCCTGGCAAGGTAATGATGGTAAAAACAGGAATGTTCTTGAAGTCGTGGCTACTAGGGTGCAGTTTATGCCCCAAGGTGCCAGACAAGAGGCTCAGAATGTTGATTTGGGCCCGGGGCCTGAGGAAAACGTTGAAGAGGCTAATGAACACGGTGAAGTAGGAGAGGCGATTTAATATGATTAAAAAAAATACAAAAGAACCAAAGAAGTTTGCGAAACGCGGTATTAAGTTTAAGAAGGACTGTGCTTTTTGTAAGAATGATTTAGAAATAGATTACAAAAACATTGAGCTTCTTAGCCGGTATGTGTCTGGAAGAGGAAAGATAGTTTCGCGCCGAATCAGCGGGAATTGCGCTAAACATCAGAGAAAAGTAGCCTGCGAAATAAAACGGGCTAGATTCATGAATTTGATTCCCTATGTTGGAAAATAACCAGAAACTATCCGAGATCGTCGGTAGATTCGCTAAAAGGAGGTCTTGTTACAAGTGAAGGTAATTCTTCTTAAAACTTTAAAAAATGTCGGTAAAGAAGGGGCGGCTGTTCAGGTCAAAGACGGTTACGCCCGCAATTATTTAATACCTAAGGGTATGGCTATGGTGGCCAGCGGAAATAATTTTAAAAAACTCGAGGAGATAAAAGTTAAACAAACTAAAGCCGCAGCGAAAGAAAAAGGAATTTTTGAAGAGTTAAAGAGTAAACTCGAAAAATTATCCTTAACCATTGTTGCTGAAGCTAACGAGAATGAAGATTTATATGGCGCCATAGGGGTGACTCAAATTGTCAGAGCTTTGAAAGTTGAAAAGATAGAGTTGGATAAGGATGCGATAGTCTTGGAAGAGCCCATAAAGAAGCTGGGTGTTTATAATTTAAATATTGCCCTGCATCCTGAAATAAAGGCTGGCTTGCGAGTTTGGGTAGTAAAGAAATAGCATAAAGCAACATACGTATCGGTTTTCGGTGTTCGGTTGGCGTTTTGCGTAAAAGATTTTAAGGCGAGAACCAACAACCTAGAATTGCAAACCGCGAAGAATATGAGTGTAGAAAGCCCTAGTCAGTATTTGGATAAAGTTCCTCCTCAAAGCATCGAAGCGGAAATGGCTACTCTTGGAGCCATGCTGATTGACGATAAGGTCATATCCGAAATATTAGAGATTGTAGATAGAGCATCTTTCTATAAAGAAGAACATAAGATAATTTTTGAAAGTATCATTTCTCTTTTTGATGCCCGCCAGAAAATTGATATTCTTACCATTTCTGAAAACCTTAGAAAGAAAAAAGCTCTCGAAAGAGCCGGGGGCACTGCTTACTTAGCTAGCTTGGCCGATTTTGTGCCTACTTCCGCAAACGCTGACCATTACGCAAGAATCGTAAAAGAAAAAAGTGTTTTGCGCTCTCTTATTGATAGCGCGACTCAAATTGTTTCTTCCGTTTATAAAGGAGAGGAAGATGTCAGCGGCATTCTGGATAAAGCCGAAAAACTGATTTTTGAAATAAGTGATAAACGCATAGAAGGCGGATATGTGCATATTAAAGATATTATAAAGGGAGGCATTGAGCTAATTGAGTCTTTGTATCATAAAAAATCCCATGTGACAGGTATACCTTCAGGTTTCAAGGACTTTGATTTAAAGACAGCCGGTTTGCAGAAGGGAGATTTGATTATAGCTGCCGGCAGGCCATCAATGGGTAAGAGTGCTTTCGCGACCTCTATAGCAAATTATGTTGCGGTGGAAGAAAAGATACCGGTAGCTATTTTTAGCCTTGAAATGTCTAAAGAACAGCTTATGCAGCGCTTTTTGTGCTCAGAAGCTAAGGTTGAAGTTAACAGGGTCCGGACAGGGTTTCTGACTCCGCAGGAATGGCCGATTTTGACCAGCGCCGCTGGCAGGCTTTCCGAGGCTCCGATATATATAGACGATACGCCGGCAATTAATGTTTTTGAACTAAGAGCTAAAGCCAGAAGATTGAAAGCGCATCACGACATACAATTAATTATGGTAGATTATCTACAGTTAGTAAGAGGCGTGTATAGAGGAGACAGCCGGCAGCAGGAAATCTCTGATATCTCTCAAAGTTTGAAAGCCTTGGCGAAAGAATTGAATGTGCCGGTTATTGCGATAAGCCAGCTTTCACGCGCCGTTGAATCAAGAGATGGCCACAGGCCTAAGCTTTCGGATTTACGTGAATCAGGAGCCATCGAACAAGATGCCGATGTGGTTGTGCTTCTGTTTCGTGAAGAATACTATGCTCCCAGCGAATCTAACAGAGGGATTGCCGAGGTTATTATTGCCAAGCAGAGGAATGGGCCTGTAGGTAGTATCAATTTAACTTTTTTAAAAGAATTTACGAAGTTTGCCGACCTAGCTAGAGAAAAGGAAGATTGACTTTTTCTCCCGCAGTTTTATAATATTTAACATGATTAAAAAAATATGTTTCCTTTTGGTTGCGTTAAGCTTTAGTGGTATAGTTCTGGGCGAAGAAGTAGTATCTCGCATAGATATAGCTGGGAATAAGATAGTCAGTGATGCTACCATTATTTCCAAAATAAAAGTTCGCTCCGGACAGTCTTACAACAGAAACATCATCAATGAGGATGTAAAAAATCTCTATGCTACGGGGTTTTTTGAAACAGTGGAAGTTGAAAAAAAGGAATCTTCTGATGGGCTGTCATTGACATTTACGGTAAAAGAAAAACCAGTTTTAAAGAAAATAACGATTAAAGGGTCCCGGTTTATACGGGAGAAGAAGATTCTTGAATCTATCGACCTTAAAGAAGGATCTTTTGTAAATGAATATACTATCAAAGAAGCAGTCAGAAAAATAAAGGACTTATATAATAAAAAAGGTTTCTCCAGGGCTGATGTTGATTTCGATATGAAACTTTCTAAAGGGGCGGCTGAGGACGCTGCAGAAAACGAGGCTGAGGTTACTTTTACAATTAATGAAAAAGGCGTGCTCAAAGTTAGAGGCGTGACAGTAAGCGGCAACAAGGAGTTTCCTGCTAAAAGGATTATCCGCTTGATGAAAACTCGTAAAGCCTGGCTCTTGAACCGGGGAGTTTTTAAAGAAGATGTTTTGCAGGACGACGTGCGCAGGGTAAACGATTTTTATAAGTTACAAGGTTTTAGTGACGCTAAGGTTTCCGCTACTACGCGATATGAACCTAAAGGCGTTTATGCGGAGATAATAATCGAAGAGGGCAAAAGGTATCATATCGGAGCAATAAAGATAGAAGGCAATCGTGAAATATCTTTAGATGATATAAAAAAAGCGATGGCACTGAAAGAGGGAAGTATCTTTAGCGAACAGGCAGTATATGAAGATTCAACAAATATAAGAGAAATTTATGTAGATAAAGGCTACATATTTTCTCAAATAGAACCGTTCAGTTTTTTTAATCCTAAAACCGAGAAGGTTGATGTTACATACAAGGTGTCTGAAAATGAAATAGCTTATATTGAAAATATAAACATCCGGGGAAACGCAAAGACTAAAGACAGCGTTATACGCCGGGAGCTCAGGGTTTATCCCGGAGAACGTTTTGATGGAAAGAAGGCCCGCAAAAGTAAGGAGCGCCTGGAGAATCTTGGTTATTTTGAGGAGATACGTTTCGGAACAGAGCCGGGAACCGAACCCAATAAGGTTGATTTGCTGCTTGATGTTAAAGAAGCCAAAACCGGATATTTCAGCTTCGGTGGAGGCTACAGTTCTATAGACGAGTTTATAGGATTCGTGGAATTACGTCAGAGAAACTTTGACTACCGTAATTTTTCTACATTTACCGGTGCCGGGCAGGATTTAAGCGTAATGCTCAGCATGGGTACTATGACTGACCGCTATCAGATAAGTTTTACTAATCCCTGGATATTTAATCGTCCGATATCTTTTGGTTTTGATGGTTATAAAAAAGGGCATAAGCAGAACGAAGATTCCGGCTATGCCTACTCTCAAGATATCAGGGGAGGCGATTTACGTTTAGGCAGAGAATTCAATGATAACTGGCGAGGCGGAGTTTCTTATCGTTTTGAAAGAGTCAATATCAGTGATGTTGTTGAAGATGCTACACAGGATTTAAAAGATGAAGCAGGGATAAATAATGTAAGCAGCGGAGAAGCGTATGTAGCTTTTGATACACGGGACAATGTTTATAGCACCTTGAAAGGTATTTATTTTATGAATAATTTTCAGGCATTTGGCGGACCGTTTGGCGGGGACAAGGACTTTTTAAAATATTTTGGCCGCTTAAGTTTTTATATTCCGGCCGTTAACAAATCGGTAGTCGAAATTAGATTTAGGGGCGGTTGGTCAGATCCTTTCTCATCGACCGATAAGGTACCTATCTACGAACGGTTCTTTGCCGGCGGCGCTGATACTGTCAGGGGTTATCAGGAAAGGAAAGTCGGTCCTATTGACAAGAATACTAGCGATCCTGTAGGCGGAGATAAGATGCTTATCGGCAATATTGAATATACTTATCCTTTGGCTGACTTTTTGAAAGTGGCTACGTTTTGCGATAGTGGTAAAGTTTGGGGCGGCGAAGGAAACGATATAATCGCCGCGGGATTTAAATCTAGCGTCGGCGTTGGCTTAAGAGTCAAAACTCCTATAGGTCCGGTTAGCGTTGATTACGGTTGGCCTTTGAATATGGAGCCGGGTGAGGATAAGAAGCAGGGCCGGTTTCATTTTAATGTCAGCAAGGCGTTTTAATAGGGAAAGAAAAAGTTATTTATAGTAAAAAGGAATTAATTAAAGGAGGAGGCCATGAAGAGGATTTTGATTGCCCTGGTTGTTGTAGGTTTGTTTGGTTCGGTTTCTTTAACGGCATCAGCAAAAGATTTAAAAATAGGCTATGTTGATATATTCCAGGTTTTTAACGAATACAAAAAAACTAAGGATTATGATAAAAATTTAGAAACCAAAAAGAATGAAGCTGAGAAACAGCTGGATAAAAAGAAACAGGAGCTGGAAAAACTTCAAAATAAATTAAGCCTGTTGAAAGAAGAGGAACAGAAAAAACAGCAGGAAGCTATGGCTAAAGAAGTCAAAGCTTATAGAGAGCTGGAGAGAAAAGTCTTTGTTGATGTAAAGAAAGAGAGAGACGAAAAGATGAAAGAGATAATTGATGACATCAATGCGATAGTGGATGATTACGCTAAGAAAAATTCTTTTTCTTTAATAGTAAATAAAAATGCTGTTTTGTATGGTGATAAAGTGATGGATATTACTTCAGATATCCTTAAGATAGCCAACAAGAAGTATAAAGGCAAATGAGATTTACCCTTAAAGAAATAGCTGAGCTGGTAGGGGGCGATTTAGTCGGTGACCCCGAAACTGTTATAACAGGAATATCAGGCATAAAGGAAGCCAGAGAAGGGGATATTACTTTTTTGGCGAATTCCAAATATGCCTGTTTGACACAGACTACGAAAGCCTCGGCTATAATCACATCAAGAGAAAGCCTGGAATCTTCTAAGCCGTTAATCAAAACGGATAATCCTTCCATAGCCTTCACAAAAGTTGTGGGCATGGTTGCCCCTGATGATACCAGACACCCTAAAGGAATTCATTCTACTGCAATCATCTCCAAAGGTGTAGAATTGGGCAGGGATGTGGCAATTGGAGCCTATGCGGTAATCGAAGAAGGCGTCAGGATAGGCGACGGTACGGTTATCTATGGTGGTTGCTATGTGGGGCATCAGGTTAAAATAGGCCAGGGTTGCCTTATTTATCCGCACGTTACGATTAGAGAAAGAGTAGAGATAAGTGACAGAGTTATAATACATTCAGGCGCGGTAATCGGCAGTGATGGGTTTGGCTTTGCCATGGTTAAAGGAGTTCAAAAGAAAATTCCTCAGATTGGTACGGTTTTAATTGAGGAAGATGTTGAAATTGGAGCCAATGTTACCATTGATAGGGCTCGTTTCGATAAGACTATTATTGGAAAGGGCACTAAAATAGACAACTTGGTACAGATTGCCCACAATGTAGTGGTAGGTGAAAATTGCATTATAGTGGCCCAGGCAGGTATTTCCGGAAGTACTGTTTTGGGTAAAGGGGCGATTTTAGCCGGACAAGCCGGTATTGTAGGCCATATTCGGATAGGCGATAAGGCTATTGTTGCTGCTCAAGCCGGGGTCACAAAATCTGTTCCGGCAGGAGTGAAAGTTTCCGGGTATCCGGCGAAACCTCACGATACGGCAAAAAGAGTTAATGCTTGCGTTCAGAAGCTGCCGGATATCTACAAAAAAGTAAAATTACTTGAAGAGAAAGTAAGGCAATTGGAGGAGAAGTTACAACAAAATGGATAAACAAAGAACTATTAAAGGAAAGATCTCTTTAGAGGGTGTAGGGCTTCATACAGGCAAACATACTAAGTTGGAGCTTTTGCCGTCAACGCCTAATTCTGGGATTAATTTTATTCGTCAAGATGTCGAGCCAAAATGCCTCATAAAGGCCAATTTTTATTCAGTGCTTAATCCTGAAAATTTTCCGCGTCGCACTTCCATAGGTTCTAATGGAGTATGCGTTCATACGGTTGAGCATTTGATGGCGGCTTTTCAAATCTTGGGCATTGACAATGTGCAGGTCAACATTTGGGGAGAAGAAGTTCCCGGTTTAGACGGCAGCGCTAAAGATTTTGTAGAAAAGATGTGTGAAGTTGGCCTACGTGATGAAGATGTAGAACGTGATCGTCTCATTGTGCGTGAGCCCATATGGGTTGATGAAGGCTCAGCAAGTATTGTGATTTTACCAAATTCAAACTTAAGGGTTTCTTATGTCCTGGATTACGACAACCCTTCTATAGGCTCCGGTTACCTGGATATTTCTTTGAACGGGGAGCTGAAGAGTGATTTATACGAAGCAAGAACTTTTTGTCTTGAAAACGAAGTAAAGCATCTCCTGGAAATGGGCTTGGGCAAGGGAGCAAATTACAAAAATACTTTAGTAATCTCTGAAAAGGGCGTTGTTGATAATCAGACCAGAATACCTGATGAATTCGTAAAACATAAAATGCTTGATTTAATAGGTGACCTGTATCTTGCCGGCCCCGTAAGAGGACATATAATCGCAGTCAAGGGGGGGCACTCCTTAAATATCCGGCTTCTTGAAAAATTACGCCGATATCGCGAAAAAACTAAAAGTGCGGGGGTTCGTTCTCAAACTTCATATGTTCCGGAGTCCGGTGAGCTTAACATCGAGGAGATAATGAAAATACTGCCTCACCGGTACCCTTTCCTTTTGGTGGATAGAATAATTTCTATTGATAAGGGCAAGCGAGCCGTAGGGGTTAAAAGTGTTACTATGAACGAGTATTTCTTCCAGGGACATTTCCCCGGCAAGCCGGTTATGCCGGGAGTTCTGATAGTTGAGGCCATGGCCCAGGTAGGAGGAGTCCTGATGCTTGCCTGTGAGGAGCATAGAGGAAAACTTGCTTATTTTATGGCCGCCAATAATATAAAATTC
>Ga0172381_10006472_pt1 | contig 11713 bp, 21 predicted proteins | sample Leawel6488metaG_FD_119754 | JGI IMG/M metagenome (GOLD analysis project Ga0172381, IMG submission 119754) | Leachate microbial communities from a municipal landfill in Southern Ontario, Canada - Leachate well 64-88 metaG | ecosystem: Engineered > Solid waste > Landfill > Unclassified | place... | reverse complement strand
GGATGCTTATAAGAAACGGGTGTTGGGTGCTGGAAGGTTTGATTTATACCAGCAGGGGAAATTCAAGTTAGACGCTGATTTTGTGAAATGGCATGATGATGATGTGTTTGGAATGATGCCGGGAGCGAAACCGTTATGGCAGTTGGAGGGGTATGATAGTTATAGGGACAAAGTTGTAAACGCAAAAATGCTTGACACTTACAATTATCAAAACTATTTACCTGAATTAAACAACGTTTATGATAGCGAGTTGGGTAACAGGTTCAAAGATAGAATATTAAATATGGATTATGAAGTTAGAAAACTTGAACCAATTAACCCTAAATACAGGACGGCATATCGTCTTGATGGTTCTCCAGTTGTTTTGGATGATACGGTGTCATTAAGAATATTAAACCCAGACGGCTACATGCCTAACGGCTCGGCGGCTGTAGTTCGGCGTAAGACCATAGAGATAATTCCGGAATATATAGGGACGAAAGTTCAAGACCATGAATATATCCATACCATACTTTATAGGAATAATATAATTGATGGCAACTTGGACAAATATAACCCGCCCTTTAGATTTATTCATGCCACCAACTCTAAAAATGAGCAACTTACAATGATGCTAACGGAATATCAACAAGATAGGCAAGTGTGGGCTGACAACTTATATAAAATGTATAAATATGAACCCAATTTGACCCCAGAATTAATGCTTCAGTCTGTTAAAGAGGTCGATAGATTTTTTAAGGGGCTTGGATTATGGTAGATATGAATAGTATACCAAGCGAAGTAATAATGGCTTTGATAATATATTCAGAAACGCCAAAGGGGGAAGAGCCGAAATTAAATAAATGGGCTAAAGATAAAGCTGAAGAATTATATAAGAAATTGCTAAAGGAAGGAAACAGTGGGGATGAATAAGTTAAATCGCTTGAAATTAAAGTACGAAAACGCTAAGTATGAGCCTATACCAGAATGCGTAAAATGTAGGGGAATTGGTGAGTATAAGGATAAAATGGGCAGTTTGACGCCCTGTCTCTGCATTTATATTCAGCCAGATATTTATAGAAAGGTCGGAGGTGAAATTCGTGAGAGCTTGCATAGAATAGCGGTGGAGGGTCTTGCTGAATTGATAAATGATAGAGAAAGAGGAGATACATAAATGCTTAACACGCTTCACGTTTTGCCCGCTGGAGAATATAAAATTATCAAGAAAACTAAATATGGAATATGGGTGCAAATAGGAACGTCAAAAGTGTTTATAAATTACTCGGAAACGTTTACAGACCCAGATAAACTGATTGACACAGACAATAAGAACTGATACAATATAGGAGATAACTTATGAGCAAAGCAAATGAACGAAGGTGCAAGTGTTGTGGATTACGAAAGCCGCTTAGCGCATTTCAGCCTGGTGTGTGGGATTTGAAAAAGGGAAGTTCAAAGACTCCGGCAAGAGACAGATGGTGTATCGAGTGTCAAGAGCGAGAAGTTCTTATCCCAACAGAGCAAATTGACTTATCAGAGATGGCTACAAAGAATAAGTATTTAGAGCGAACCTATAATATCTCATTGAAGCAGTACGAAAAAATGTATATGGAACAAGCTGGTTTATGCGCTATTTGCCGAAAGCCAACGACAAGAGAAAAACCGTTTTTATTCGTAGACCACGACCACGATACCGGAAAGGTTAGAGGGTTGTTGTGTCATAAATGCAATGCTGGAATAGGATTATTTGAGGACAATATTAATAGCTTGAATTTAGCTATTCAGTATTTAAGAAACACCTCGTCTGGTCAAAACGATATTTGACCAACACGCCGCTGTACGTACAGCGATATCAAAATGTAGTGTTATGAAAGGACATAAAATGTTTAGAAATGGTTGGTATTACATGCCGGACAAGGGTGATGGTTCGGGTAACGGTGCGGAAGTTGAGGAGACGCCTGCGGAGGCGAAAAAACCCGAAAGTCCTATGATTCCGAAAGAACGGTTTGACGAAGTAAATTCTCGGATGAAAGAATACGAGAAGAAGTTACAAGCACAAGAGAAGGCTCTCAAAGAAGCACAAGAGGCAAGGCTCAAAGAGAAGGAAGATTATAAGCAACTCTATGAGCAGACCACAGCGGAACTTAGCGAATTGAAACCGCTTGCGGAACAAGTAGAAACCTACAAAGAAACAATGGAAAGTCTATTTGAATCGCAAGTTGCGGACATTCCAGAAGAAATGCGTTCTCTTATTCCAGACGAGTTGTCTGTAAAGCAGAAACTTGATTGGATTGCTCGAAACAAGAATTTACTTTTGAAACCAGTTGCCCCGAATATAGGTGCAGGGAATAGAGGTTCTGGTGCTTCACCGAAGACACGAGAGCTGACCCCAGATGAGAAGCAAGTTGCAGAAACCTTTGGCTATACGGCGGAAGAATACCTAAAATATGTTGATGAAGCCTAACGGCGAAGGAGAAATTTATGGCAGCCCCTACCTATACTTGGGAGTTTGTCTATGACTTATGGGGTGACCGAGTCCCAAGAATGGTTACCCTTGAAGCGACAGCCGGTTTAGAAACAAAGGTTGGAACGCTTTTAGTGATGAATGGCGGGCAGGTTGATGAAGCGACTGCTAATGCTACCGAGATTATCGGATTAGCGGCAGAAGCCACCTCAGCCGCCGCAACCGCCGCAGACCCGATTAAGGTCTATGTTATTGCCCCGGGAATGGTTATTAGAGGAACAGCAGACGCCGATGCAACCGCATTAGCAGGTCTTGCTAATAAATCGGTTGATGTAAACACCAACGGTAGTTTGGATGTTGGTGATACAACTGGTGGATGTCTCGCAGTATTGCGCTGTAATAATTCAGTCGGAACAGAAGTTGATTGTGTTGTAACTCAGGGCGCTATGCTTCTGGATACAACGAGCTAAGGAGGAATGAATAATGGCAGTACCAATGAACAGTAAAGAATGGCCGCGATTCGTTCTCCCGATTATCCGGAAAGAATGGACGCAAAAAATGCAGGAAGTTCGCTCTCCATTGATGCCGTTTTTCGGTATCAGTACGAGCAACTCATCTGTTGAGTATTCACAAGGAATTGGCTCTTTTGATGTTGTGCCTGAGTACAATTCGGCTACGGCAGAAGGACAACCACAAGCGATTGAGTATGATAGCTTTGCACCCCTTGATGAAACAACTTTCACCCATAAAGAATATGCCAAAGGCGTGGCTATTGAACGAAAGTTATGGGATGATGACCGTTCAGGTCAAATTAAGCGTAAAGCTCAGTCATTGGGCTATGCTTTCGGAACAACGATTGCGACCCATATGTCAAGCGTTTTGAATAATGCTTTTAGCGACTCTTATTTGGGCGCTGATGGTGAGCCTTTATGTGAAATCAATCATGGTGTGAACAGTGTTTCGAGTGATATATTCAGCAACACAGGAACGACTGCTATATCTTATGATGCAGTTGTGTCTACCCTGATTGCAGGGCATGATTTGAATGATGATAGAGGAAACCCCTTACCGATTGTTTATGATACCTTGTATGTGCCTACCGCTTTACAGGCGACGGCATATGAGATTGTAAACGCTATTGGCAAGCCGGGTTCAGCCGATAATGATGCTAACTTCCTGAACAGTCAGGGGTTGCAAGTTGTTGTAGACCCCTATTTGTCAGATGCAAATAACTGGTTCATGCTGAACCGCAGTATGGCGCAAATGCACCTGCTTTGGTTCTGGCGAGTGCGACCGGAGATTGCTCTTAACCCATCCAGCGACTATAACTTAGTTGCAAAATATCGTGGCTATATGCGATATAGCTATGGTTGGGACGACCCACGATTTATTTATGGGCATGAAGTAGCCTAATATTGATTGACGGAGGGATGCTCCCCGAAGGCATCCCTCCAATGGTAACCCACGCCAAAAAGTGGGCGAGTTAATGGCATAGCCAATGCCTGAACCCGTATAGACGGTACTTAGAAGGAGGTACACAAATGGCGAACACTCATTTTAGCGGACCCGTTATCAGTACAGCAGGATTTACCGGAGATGTTACCGGATTAGCCTTTCAGGGCGCATCCTCAACTGTTATTAAGGCATCGGGTGCTCTTCCCCTTACGAATTTACTTTCACTTGTATACCCAGCCGGCGCAGATGGTACAGCTTCCATTACGCTAACTTTGGCGGATGGTGAGGCAGGTCAGATGAAGATTATTAAGTATGATGATGGCACAGGAGCTACCACAGATGTAATTATTCATCCGACCAATTTCAATGACGGCTATCAATTCACATTAGACGCCGCTCAGGATGTTGCTGTTTTGGTATTTGACGGCACTAACTGGCATACTGTTTATAGTGATGGCACGATTGACGCCGCATCATAAGTAGAAAGGTTATGAGTGAAAAAAGTTGCGATAGTCGGCGCACAAGCTGATACGAGAGAGAATGCACCTTTTGATGATAAGTCTTATGAAATCTGGTCGTTTGCGGATTGGATTTGCTCTGCTTGGTTAAAGCGATGTAACGGGTTATTAGAAATACATTCTCCCCGTAACTATATGAATCATCCCCGCACCCCAGAATATTGGGATTTGTTACAGACGGTTGAATATCCCGTATGGATGTATCCGGTTGCAGACCCAAGAATACCTGGCTCAGTTGAATATCCATTAGAGGGAGTTTTATCCCTTGTATCAGGTGGTAAACAAAAGGGCGAGAAGTTCAAACCCTTAAATTGTTCGGTTGCCTATGCCATTGGTTTAGCGATTTACCTTGAATATGATGTTATTGATGTTTACGGTGTTGAATTAAATACCACATCAGAATATATGCACCAGAAAGGGCATTTTGCGTTCTGGAACGGTGTAGCACTTGGTAGAGGAATTGAGTTGAGTATTAATTGTTCTGACGGTCTGTTTATTCAACCCCTTTACGGATTTGAAGATGATATGCCAACAACGATTATCGGCAAGTATATGGAGGCATTAACAAATCAGATACAGTTAGCAGAAAAAGAGAAACTAATGGCACAAGGCGCATTACAACTGGCGAATAAACTTATGAAGTATAGGGATGCTTACAATGGATGAATACAGGTTCGCAATTGATGTAAATTATTTGGCTACCGGAAAGAAATACCGGAAAGGTCAAATTGTTCCATTAGACCTCCCTAATCGTGAGTCTATAATCGATTCTAAGGCGGTTTACAGGGTTTCTAAGGAAAGTGCCGATGAAGTGGTATATGATTATTCCGACCTGTCCTACAATGAGTTAGGCGACCTAATGGAACAAAGAGGGCTTGCGTTTGAGCGAAGTATGAAAGCAAGAATTGAAGCCCTATTGGAGAGTGACAAATGATAAGAATGGTAAAATTATATGGAACAACTGATGGCACTGATGGAACTGCCGGGGCTTTGACGGTTACTTCCAATCATAAAGTTGTTGGATTGTTGAAGGGCATCCAATGGATAGATGGCGACCTTGCTGATGGTGTGGATGCAGTTATATCTGTTGATATGGATGACGATGCGCCGGATTTGACTTTAATGACATTGACTGATGCTAATAGTGATGCTTGGTACTATCCGAAAGTAACAGCGGATGATGATACTGGCGCAGAAATAGCTACGGAATATGTAGACCTAATTGTCAATGGAAAGCCTAAATTGGCGATTACGTCTGGTGGCAATGTCAAATCTGGTGGGTGCATCATTTATATCGAGGAATAGAAATGAGCTTTAGCTTTGATGCTTCGTTGAGTGATGACATAAGCCTCGTTCGCTTCCATATTGGAGACACGGACACAAATGGTTATTTTGTGGATGACGAAACAATTCAGTATTGGGTGAACGCAGGCACAGTTGAGAGCGCAACGATTGCTTGTCTAAGGTTTATTTTATCGCAGTTGTCGAGACCTAACTTTTCGCTTGATTGGCTTACTGTTAGTGGAATGAAAGAAGCCAAAGAAGGTTACGAAGAGTTGTTGAGAGAAAAGGAGCGAGAGTTTGGGTTGCGGTCGATAATTCCGACCTCGACCGTCTCACAACCTTATCGCTCGGATAGTCGGCAAGACTCTACCTTACCATACGGAGTTTGACGATGGTACTTCCGAGTAGAAAATTTGTTGAGCGGTTACAGAAAAGGGTAGAAGATTACTTTTATGTGGATACCGCCACGATAGTATATAGGACGGTGAGCACTTATGACAGTTACGGTCAGGTCACTTATAGCGAGTCGTCTGTTGAAGTTGGTTGTTCGTTTACCGATAAGCCCTCAAAAGAAACTTGGGCTGAGTACGCTGATATTGAAAATGTTGAAGCCGAATTGAGGTTTACTGGAACAAAGCCGAGTAAGGGTGATAGGGTAACCTTGACGCACAGGTTTAATCGTGATGATGACGACACACAGGACTTTACGGCTATGACCTTTGAGATTGTCGGCGTAAAAGATAGAGATGTGTTTGGTTATGTTGTTGCATTGAAGAAGGTTGCGTTATGAAAGCGGCGATAACTTTTGATGTATCAGAGTTCAAAGATAAAATGGACAAGATGAAGTTCACGCCAAAAGAAGTTAAAGATGTGTTGGGAGCAGGATCGGCGGTGGTGAAGACGACACAGAAGTTACTTGTTCCGGTTGATACTGGCGCAACGAGAGCGAGCATTATTGAGCGATTTGTGAGTGGCACGTCGGTTGAAATCGGACCAAGCACGGAATATGCCCCCTATATCGAGTATGGAACGAGCAACCCGAATTATCCGATTCAGCCGTTTATCGTTCCAAGTGCAACTGGCAGGAGTAAGGCGAGAGCGTTGCACGCTATGGCTTTTGCAATCAATCTAACGATATTAGACCATATGGCGAAGTGGTAATGTTGGCTAATGTAAGAACCTATCTAAGAACGGAAACCGCAGTAAAGAATGCTTTTGGTGAGCGTATATTTGTGTTGAAAGTCCCAGATAACGTTACTTATCCGTTTGCTGTATTGAGAACGGTTGCAGACACAGCTGGTTATACCTACGATGCGGAGGCAATAAGAGCGACCATTTTTCAGGTCGATGTGTTTGACGATGAGATTGACGGCGCATATACAAACTACAATCTAATCCGGAGTGCGTTGGCTGGGTATAGTGGAACAATGAATAGTCAAGCTGTCGGCTCGGTGTTTGTTAGAGAAGGACAAGACCAATGGATGACTGACGCAAGGCACTTTAAGGTATTCGGACAATTCGAGATACATTGGACGGTGTGATGAAAAGACATATATTAGAAGAAATGACGGTTACGCAGTTAGACGATTTGCTCGACCTAAAAGATTTGTCAAAAGAAGGATTAAAGGCAGATAAGATAGAGCGATTGGTAAACTTTGAAGAAACATTGGGCGATAAGCCGGAGGTACAGGATTATGAGGTAAGAATGTGGGCGAATATGATTCCCGTTTATGTTTGTAATCGATGTGGCTTGCAGACTGACTATAAAGAGAAAATGATAAAGCATGTCGCAGGGCACAAGTTAGTAGGAGAAGGTAAAGATGAGTAATGCTTGGTGGGCTTATGGAAGTGAGCTCCAGATTGGAACGACAAAGGTTGCTGAAATCCAAGACATTGACGGACCGAGTATGAGTAAGGACACCATCGAAGTTACTCATAATGACGGGACGGCAGGAGACGGATACAGGCAGTTTTTAGCTGGATGGCGTGATGGTGGAGAAGTTGGAATTACCGCCAACTGGATTCCTGTTAATGCAACCCACGATGGTACGGGAGGCTTGTTGCAGATATTTGAGTCAGATGCTTTACAGGCATTCAAGATTGTAACTCCCGATGATGGAAGTTCTGGAACGGTAACGATTAGCTTCAATGGTATTTTGACTGACCACAATATCAGTCTGCCGTTGGAGGAACAAGCGCAATTGGAATGTACGATTAAGATTTCCGGTGCGGTTACATTTACGTAGGAGGTAGTTATGAGCAATGCTTGGTGGGCTTATGGTTCAGAGTTGAAAATTGGTAATGACGGAACGGCTGAAACCTTCACCAAAGTCGCTGAGATTCAGGACATTGACGGACCAAGTATGACGAGAGAGACGATAGAGGTTACCAGTCAGGATTCAGCTAACGGATGGCGAGAGTTTATTCCGGGAATGAGAGACGGCGGAGAGGTTGGTATTACGGCTAACTGGATTCCGTCTGGCGCAACGCAAGATGGTACTGCTGGAGTGTTGTCTAAGTTCTTGGATGATGATTTGCACAACTGGCAGATTATCACCGCAGGAGACGGTTCGTCAGGCAGTATGGATATTGAGTTTGCGGCGATTGTAACAGACTTTAATATCAGTTTGCCGATGGAAGAGCAGGCACAGGTGGAGTTCACCTTGAAGATCTCCGGTGCAGTCAGTATTGGCGCAAGTACATAGTAGAAAGGTTTGTAATGGCTTTTAATAAAGAGCAGATTTTAAGTATTTCGGATATTAAGGTTAAAGAGATTGAAGTCCCTGTTTGGGGCGATACGGTGTTTATTCGCCAGCTTACCAGAGGACAGCAAGACGCTTATTTGAAGCGTCAGTTTGGCAAGTTCGGGTTAAAACAGCACGGACAAGCGCAGAACATCGAATCAGACGTTAATCTATTCGGACATGACGCTTGGATATTTGCTCAGGGTGTATGTGACGAGAATGGTATCAGGCTCTTCACCGATAATGAGGTGTCGAAACTCGAAGAAAAGAACGGTGAAGCGATTGGTTTTGTTGCGCTTGCGATTGTTGAGTTTTCGGGTATGCAGAAAGACGTTGAGGCTCTAGAACAAGTAAAAAACTAAGTGCCGACCCTGACCGATTATTTGAGCACAGGTTAGGGTTGGCTCTTGGAAAATCGATTAGTGAAGTCCGGAATTTGAGTTTTGAGGAGTACAGCTCTTGGCGAGCCTTTTACCAGTTAGAGCCTTGGGGTTGGCATGACGAAGAGTACCGGACATCCGCTTTACTGGCTATGATGGTGAACGTGAACGCCAGTAAGAGGAAAGATGCTAAGAATGTAAAAGACTTTTTCAGGAACATGCTTAGTTTGACCGAGAAGGCTTACTTACAGGTTGAGCATGAAGCTAATATGCGAGAAAAGTATCGTAACGCCACGAAAGAAGAGCGAATGAGAATGATTGCCTCGACTTTTGGCGTAAAGGATAAAAAATGACGACCGCCGCAACGATATTTGCAAAATTAGGATTAGACACAAGTCGGTTTGATGCTGGACTGGCTGGCGCAAGTGCGAAAGCGACTGCTATGGGTAGCGGGTTTGGAGCGGTAACAGCTTCGATGCAGTCCGCAGGTAAACTCGCTTTTATGGGCTTGGTTGGGGGTGCGGCGTTAGCAGGAACAGCCGTTGCCGGAGTTGGATTGGCGTTAGGCAAATTAACGGTTGATGCTACGCCAATACCCGGTTTACAAAATGCTTTTGATGGGTTGGCTGAAAGAGCAGATATGTCGGGAGATGCTTTATTAAAGGCGATGCAAGAAGGTTCTGGGGGAATGGTATCTATGAGAGATTTGATGCAACAAGCCAACCTTGCCGCCGCACTTGTTTCAGATGAATTTGCTTATGGACTTCCTGATGCTATGGGGCTGGTACAGAAAGCCGCCGCCGCTACCGGACAGGACATGGGGTTTATGATGGATTCGCTTGTCAAGGGTGTTGGACGTGCAAGTCCTATGATTTTGGATAACTTGGGCATTCAGGTTAGCCTTACAGAAGCTACAGAAGCGTATGCCGCAACTTTAGGAAAATCAACCGAAGAGTTAAGTAAGGCAGAACAGCAAGAGGCAGTCAGGCTTTTGACAATGGAAAAGTTGAATGAAAAGTATGGGGACATGGCGAGCGTGAATGATACAGCCGCCGCCAAGATAGCTCAATTCAAGGCAACTATTCAAGATACAAAAGACCAGATAGGTGTGGCGTTCTTGCCGACATTAAGCACGTTTATGAATATGTTTAGCGAGTTAGCTAAAAATGTGTTACCTATTGTTACGGGAGCTTTAGAAAACATTGCACCAACGGTTGAGTTCTTAGCAGATACATTATTTATATTTGTTCGCAATATCATAAACGGAATGAGTCCATTAGAGGCGTTTCGTAAAGTTATAAACGAGTTCTTCCCACCTGAAATATCGGAAAAGATACAAGGCTTTATTGATAAAGTTATAGGTTTTGTAGAAACCGTTAGAACTGCCATGCAACCCATAATGGATTGGATAGCAAACAATATTCAATTAAAAGACGTATTAATAGCCATCGGCATCCTGATAGCAAGTTGGTTAGTGCCTACCCTTATATCTTTTATCGGAACAATTATTAGTGCCCTTGCGCCTGTTGTAGCGGCGTTCTTGGGTGTTTTGGCTGTTGTTGTGCTATTGAGAAAGGCTTGGGAGACCGACTTTTTAGGAATGAGGACAGCAATTACGGAAGCCTGGACGAACACGATACTACCAGCGTTACAACAGTTATGGCAATGGTTACAGGTCAATGTCCCGTTGGCTATCGAGACACTTAAAACCTATTGGACTGAGGTGTTATTACCTGCTATTTTAGAAGTTTGGGCTTGGATACAAACTAACCTGTTGCCCGTATTGCAGGAGTTATGGAATTTTCTCGGCAACGTCTTAGTGCTTGCGATTCAGGGGTTGGTTCAGTATTGGAACAATCTGGTTATTGGAATGACGGCAGTATGGACTTTTATACAAGAAAAGGTCGTCCCCATATTTCAGGAGATTGCTTCCGTTGCAGGTGTGATATTGGGTGCGGCTTTATCGGCGGTTGCTTCGATTTGGGAGAATGTTTTACTTCCGGCAATAAATGCGGTGTGGCAGTTTATTCAGGACAATGTAATGCCTATATTTGATGCGTTGGCTGAGTTATTTGATGTGGCTCTGACGCTTGCTTTAACGGCATTGGCTGGCTTGTGGGAGAATGTCTTGCAACCGGCATTGAAGTTCGTTTGGGAGTGGGTGAAGGATAAAGTAATTCCGATATTTGAGGCTTTGAAAGAGTTTTGGGATACAAAGTTCGGACCAATCATTGAGACCGTTGCCGCTTGGTTAGAGGAGAAACTTCAACCTGCCTTTGATGGTATATCGAATGTTGTCAGTGCGATTGTGGGATGGATAGAAACTTTGACCGAAAAATTGAAGAATATAAAACTTCCGGATTGGCTCACTCCGGGCAGTCCTACTCCGTTTGAGATTGGTTTATGGGGTGTGTTGGATGCGTTGAAAGCCGTAAACAAAGAAGGATTCTTAGACAGTTTTCAGGGTTCGATAAAGAGCCCTGATTTATCCGTTGATGGAGAGGTCAGCGGTACAGGTCAAACCAACAACTACAACTTTAATGCAGTCTTGCAGCAAGACGAAATCATACAAACTATTGACCAGCTAAAGGCGTTGGCATGACAGCGAATTGGGAAAAACTAAAAGTAGAAATTGTTGTACCGCAAGCAGCAACGAATCTCATTACCAACCCTAGTTTTGAAACAAATTTGACCGGCTATGCAGCGGCTGGGGGCGCGTCTCTTTCGAGAATTGCAACGAAACAGCGCAGGGGCGCGTGGTGCATGGAAATTACCCCAGTAGACAGCACAGAATCCGGTGTTTATTTCGGCACGGTTAGCGCGGTAGATGGTACAGAATACACCTTCTCGGTTGATATCAAGGGCGTTGCTGGCGAAGTGTATCATCTG
>Ga0172381_10006470_pt1 | contig 11716 bp, 19 predicted proteins | sample Leawel6488metaG_FD_119754 | JGI IMG/M metagenome (GOLD analysis project Ga0172381, IMG submission 119754) | Leachate microbial communities from a municipal landfill in Southern Ontario, Canada - Leachate well 64-88 metaG | ecosystem: Engineered > Solid waste > Landfill > Unclassified | place... | reverse complement strand
TTGGACGCCGTAGTCGACTACCTTCCTTCGCCGAAGGACCTTCCTCCCGTGAAAGGCATCGATCCCGAGAGCGGCAGCGATATAGAAAGGGGACCCGATGATAACGAACCGTTTGCCGCCTTGGCTTTCAAGGTTGCAACCGACCCCTTCGTCGGAACGCTCACTTTCTTCCGCGTCTATAGCGGAAAGATAGTGAAGGGAAGTTACATTCAGAACGCTACCAAAGACAATCAGGAACGCGCGAGCCGCATCCTTCGCATGCATGCGAACGACAGGGAAGAGGTTGATGAACTCGATGCCGGACAGATCGGAGCGCTCGTCGGACTTAAAAACACCACTACCGGAGATACGCTCTGCGATCCCGATAAACCGATAATCTTGGAACAGATCGTATTCCCCGAGCCGGTCATCGAGCAGAAGATCTCTCCGAACACCAAAGCTGACCAGGAGAAGATGGGTATCGCTCTTCGCCGTTTGTCTGAAGAAGATCCCACATTTAAGGTCCACGGGGACCCCGATACGGGAGAGACCATCATTGCGGGTATGGGAGAACTTCATCTTGAAGTCCTGGTCGAAAGAATGAAACGCGAGTTCGGCGTCGAGGCCCAGGTCGGCCGCCCGCAGGTCGCCTACAAGGAAGCCATTCAGGCTGTCGGAGAAGCCCAGGGAAAGTATGTCAAGCAATCCGGTGGTCGTGGACAGTACGGTGACGCTTGGCTCCGCGTCGAACCTTTGGAGAACGGTCAAGGATTCGAGTTCGTTGACGCCATCAAGGGAGGTGTCATCCCGAGAGAGTTCATTCCTGCCGTCGAAAAGGGCGTCAAGGAATCGCTTACAAAGGGTGTCATAGCCGGATTCCCGATAGTCGATATCAAGGTTACCCTCTTTGACGGTTCCTATCACGATGTCGATTCCTCGGAAGCCGCGTTCAAAATGGCCGCTTCCATGGCTTTCCAGGAAGCCATGAAGAAAGCGAAGCCGGTCGTTTTGGAGCCTATCATGAAAGTTCAGATAATCGTTCCCACCGAATACATGGGTGATGCGACAGGAGATGTCTCCTCAAAGAGAGGAAAGATCGAATCCATCGACGATAGGGCGAATGTGAAGGTCGTGAACGCCACCGTCCCGCTCTCCGAAATGTTCGGATATGCGACGAAGCTCCGATCGATGACCCAGGGAAGGGGATCGTTCACCATGGAGTTCGGCCATTACGAGCCGGCGCCGAAGAATATGGAAGAGGCGATCGTCTCCGGTAAGAAGTAGACATAAAGTAAGATATCTGGAAAGCTGAAAAAACGGCTTGCCCTGAGCTTGTCGAAGGGGGTAAAATTATTGACACCCAGTCAAGCCCCCGCTAGAATACATAAGTCGTAAAAATCCACACAAAAACCAACAAAAAAGAGAAATGGCAGAAAAATTCGAGCGCACAAAGACTCATGTGAACGTTGGTACCATCGGTCATGTCGATCATGGAAAGACCACTTTGACCGCGGCCATAACCCACACCCTCTTCCTCAAGGGACTTGCTAAAAAAGAGGAAAAAGTCGATCAGATCGACAATGCTCCTGAAGAAAAGGCCCGTGGTATCACGATCGCCATTCATCACTCCGAATACGAGTCCGAGAAGAGGCATTATGCCCACATCGACGCCCCTGGTCACGCCGACTATATCAAGAACATGATCACCGGTGCCGCCCAGATGGACGGAGCCATCCTCGTTGTCGCCGCGACTGACGGCCCTATGCCTCAGACCCGCGAGCACATCTTGCTTGCCAACCAGGTCGGTGTTCCGAAGATAGTGGTCTTCCTTAATAAGGTTGATATGGTTGATGATCCGGAGCTTGTGGATCTCGTGGAGGCTGAAGTCAGAGAACTTCTCTCCAAGTACCACTATGATGGCGCGGAAACTCCCGTCATCCGCGGTTCCGCTCTTAAGGCGCTCGAAGCCGGCTCTAAAGATGATGAGGCCATAAAGCCCATCATGCAGCTCGTTGAAGCGTTGGATAATTACATTCCCGAGCCTGTCCGTGAGACCGAAAAGCCGTTCCTCATGCCTATCGAGGATATATTCACCATCGAAGGCCGCGGAACCGTCGTCACCGGTCGTATCACGAGAGGTATCGTCAAATTGAACGATGAAGTTGAGATAGTCGGATTAAAGGACACTGCAAAGACCGTCGTTACCGGTATCGAGATGTTCAATAAGCAGCTCGATTCAGGAATGGCCGGAGACAATGTCGGTATTCTTCTCCGCGGAGTCAAGAAGGAGGATATCGAGCGCGGTCAGGTTCTCGCAAAGACCGGTTCGATCACCCCGCACACCGAGTTCAACGCCGAGGTCTACTTGCTCAGCAAGGAAGAAGGCGGTCGTCATACTCCTGTGTTTGCCGGATACAAGCCTCAGTTCTATGTCGGAACGACCGATGTTACCGGTGAGGTCACCCTTCCCGAAGGAATGGAGATGGCCATGCCCGGAGATACTGTGAATGTTTCGGTTAAACTGATCGCTCCTGTCGCTTTGGAGGAGAAGCAGAAGTTCGCCATCCGCGAGGGCGGTAAAACCGTCGGAGCGGGAGTGGTGTCAAAAATTAACAAGTAAGTAATTTATTCCCTTGGATAAGCTGCGGTTAAGGATAAAATCCTACGATCAAAGATTAATAGACAATTCCTGTCGGCAGATAGTGGAGGTTTTGGAACGCGCTAACGCTGAAGTTCTCGGACCCATCCCGCTGCCCACGGAGTTCAAGAAGTATACTGTCAACCGGTCGTCCTTCGTATACAAGAACAGCCGGGAACAGTTCGAGATGAGGATCCATAAGCGGATCATCGATATCCTTAACCCGAACCAGCGTCTCATGGAGTCTCTCTCCGATCTGAATCTTCCTGCAGGGGTGGACATAGAGATTAAAATGGTTTAACATTCGAAGCACCTGACTTTAAGGTAATAGCCTAGAATGAACCGAAAAAATATGCTGAGGCTATCCCCCCGGCATATTTTTTTAGAGGACAGGCAGGCAACAAGCCAAAAGCATGAATAATATCATCGGCAAAAAAGTGAAAATGGATCAGATCTTCTCCGAGTCGGATGTAACTCCGGTGACTTGGGTTTCGGTTAAGGAACCCGAAGTCGTCGAGTTCGTCGCCGGATCTCTTGTGAAGATCGTCGGAGTTACCAAGGGAAAAGGATTTCAAGGAGTCGTTAAGCGTCATGGTTTCGCCGGAGGTCCCAGATCTCACGGTCAGAAGAACCGCGAGCGCGCTCCCGGTTCCTTGGGTCCCACCGCGCCCCAGAGGGTCATTCCCGGAAGGAGGATGGCCGGACGCATGGGTGGAGACAGACAAACCCTTAAGAAGATAGAAGTGGTCGAATGGAAAGCCGAGGATCGGTTGCTTGCCCTCAAAGGTTCGCTTCCCGGTCGCCGCGGCTCGAAGATAACGATCTTCGTCTAGAAGCCTCTTCCAAAGCGTATAAAAAAGTTGTAGAATGGCCCCGCCAGCAAAAATTCCAATGACCACCGATCTGTACAATAATTCAGCTGAAGTTATCGATAAGGTTGAGATACCCGACCGCGTTTTCGGTACTTCTTGGAATCCCGATCTCGTTAAGCAGGCGCTCGACGCCCAGCTTGCGAACGCCCGTCAGCCCTTGGCTCACACGAAGACCAGAGGCGAGGTTTCGGGAGGCGGTAAAAAGCCCTGGAAGCAGAAGGGGACCGGTCGCGCGAGACACGGCTCCACTCGCTCTCCCATTTGGAAGGGTGGTGGCGTGGCTTTCGGCCCGAGAAACGACAAGGTCTTCGCCGTGAAGATCAATAAGAAGATGAAGCAGACCGCTATCTTCAGCGTCCTTTCGAAGAAGCTTGTGGACGGTGAGGTGAAGTTCGTCGATTCGATGGCGATAGCCGAACCCAAGACGAAGTTGGCATCCGTTCTTATAGGGGCTTTCTCCGGAAAGACCTTGAACGCGCTTTTGGTTCCTTCCTCTTCCAACAAGAACATCTATCGCGCCTCTTCAAACATACAGAAAGTAAAGAGCCTCGACCCGAAGTCTTTGAATATCTACGACCTTCTTAAATATAAGAACATCTTGATCGAAAAGGATGCGGTCGCTTCGATAAATGATCACTACCATGCCGTCTAAAAACATCATCAGAAGTCCCCGCATCACGGAAAAGGCGGAAAGGATGAGATCGCAGAACAAGTTCGTTTTCGTCGTCTCGAAGGACGCCGTGAAGAACGAGATCAAAAAGCTTATCGAGAAGAACCATAAGGTTGAAGTTATGGCTGTTAATATCATCCGTCGCGGAAAAGAAAAGAAGGCGATAATAACCCTTAAAGCCGGACAGACTATCAATGAAAAAGTTTAATCCCACAACTCCTTCACGCAGGCATATGACCGTACCTGACTACGGCATCTTGTCGGGCGTCCGTCCGGAAAAAAGGCTTTGCATAAATCTTCGCGAGAATGCCGGTCGCAACAACAGTGGCCGTATAACCGTCCGTCATCAAGGCGGCGGTAATAAGAGGTCTTATCGATTGGTTGATTTCGTCGCCGTCGATAAGCTCGATGTTCCGGCCAAGGTTGAGACCATCGAATACGATCCCTATAGGACGGCTTTCATCATGAAGCTTCTTTATCGGGATGGAGAGAGGCGTTATGCGCTCGCCCCCATGGGCATTAAGGAGGGTGATACCGTCATAACCGCTGATTCCGCTCCCTTCACTCCCGGAAACAGGATGAGGCTCAAGAACATCCCTGTCGGATACACCGTCCATAACATCGAATTGAACCCCGGAAAGGGAGGACAGATAATCCGCTCCGCCGGGTCTTTTGCCGAAGTTCAGGGACACGATGCCAACTTTACCCATATCAAGATGGCTTCCGGAGAGGTGAGAAAGATACTTTGGGACAGCTTTGCTTCCATCGGTCAGGTTTCTAACGCCGACTGGCGCTTGGTCAATATCGGAAAAGCCGGCCGCAATCGCGGAATGGGTATCAGGCCCACCGTTCGCGGAACCGCCATGAATCCGTGCGATCACCCGTACGGTGGTGGTGAAGGCCGTCAGCCGAGAGGAACCAAGAGGCCTAAGACCATGTGGGGTAAGGTTACCGGAGGAAGGAAGACCAGGGATAAGAAGAAATGGTCGGGAGTCCTCATAGTGTCGAGAAGGTCCAAGAAAACAAGGAAATAAAACATGAGCCGAAGTTCAAAAAAAGGGCCCTTCGTCGATCCGAAGCTTCTGAAAAAGATAGCCGCCTCGGACGGTAAGGCTCCCATTAAAACCTGGTCCCGAGGCAGTGAGATCTCTCCGGAGATGGTGGGACATATTTTCGCCGTGCATAACGGAAAGAATTTCATCGATGTTCGCGTTACTGAAGAAATGGTCGGCCACAGGCTCGGAGAGTTCTCTCCGACCAGAAAGTTCGTCCGTCATGGAGGAAAGCTCCAGAAGGATGCCGCCGCCGCGCCGAAATCGGCCCCGGCTAAAAAATAAGGATAAAAATGGCAGAAGTTAAGGCAAAAATAAGCAGGTTGGATATCGCTCCGCGCAAGGCTCGGGCTATTGTCCGTATCATGACGGGTCTTTCTGTCGGTGATGCCGAGGCCCAGCTCATGTTCCGCAAAGAACGCGCCGCCCGCCCCGTTTTAAAACTGTTGAAGAGCGCCGTCGCGAACGCCCGCGTGAAGGGAATGGATGCCTCGAAGCTTGTTATTAAGACCGCGTTTGTGGACAAGGGTCCCCGTATGAAGCGTTGGTTGCCTCGCGCCCGCGGTATGGCCACTCCCATCCATAAGGACTTTTCCCATGTGACGATAATCCTTGCGGAGTCCGATAAGAAGAGCCGGTTCACCATTTCAATGCCGGAAGCCAAGAAAGCCGAGAAAGGAGAGGCTCCGAAAGCGAAGAGGGTATCATCCGGAAAGAAGCCCAAGAAAGTCGATACCAAGAAGGAGACCAAGGAATCGGTGAAGACGGAAGCCGCCCCCGCCCCCTTGAAGAAAGTTTTCAGAAGGAAGTCAGTCTAAACCTGCCATGGCACATAAAATAAAACCCAACTCATTCCGCCTCGGCATTCTCCGTAACTGGAGCTCCCGCTGGTTTAGCGATCCCAAGGAAAGGAGGCAGTTCCTCGAAGAGGACATCTTGATCAGAAAGATCATCATGAAGAAGCTCGCCGCCGCCGGGATCGTGTATATCGACATCGAGCGCGCAGCTAACGCCTACCGCGTATTCGTGCGTGCCGCCCGCCCGGGTCTTATCATCGGACGCGGAGGAAAGGGTATAGACGACCTCTCGAAAGAGCTCATTAAGGCTCTCGCGAAACTTCGCCGCAGGAACGGCATCGTGTCCGCTACTCCGAACATCAGCCTTAATATCCAGGAGCTTCCTCGCGGAGATGTTTCCGCTGTCGTCACCGCCCAGAACATCGCCTTCGACCTCGAAAAAAGGTTCAAGTTCAGAAGGACCGTCAAGAAGCATCTCGATGAAATGATGTCCATAAGAGGTGTGAAGGGAGCCAAGATCAAGGTCGGCGGCCGTTTGGATGGCGCCGAGATCTCAAGAAGCGAACACCTCTCCGCCGGCAGCATTCCGCTCGCCACATTGAGGGCTGATATCGATTATGGAGAGGCCACGGCCTTTACTACTTACGGTACTATTGGTATAAAGGTCTGGATCTACAAAGGCGAGGTTTTCAAGGTAAACGCCTAGTTTTTAAGCCATGCTTACTCCGAAAAAGGTAAAACACAGAAAATGGCACAAGGGAAGATCTCTCAAAAGAGAGGTCGAGACCCGCGGAACCGAATTAAGCTTCGGCTCTTTCGGGTTGCAATCCCTTGAGTCTCACTGGTTGACCGCCGCGCAGATAGAGTCCGCCCGCCGCGCCCTTTCCAACTTCATAAAGAGGGAAGGAAAAATATGGATCAGGGTTTTCCCCGATAAACCGATAACGAAGAAGCCGCCGGAGGTCACCATGGGTGCCGGAAAAGGCGCCGTCGACCACTATGTGGTTCCCGTGAAGCCCGGCAGGATACTCTTCGAGATGGACGGCGTAACTCCCGCCATCGCCGAAAGAGCTTTCACGCTCGCCGGTCACAAGCTTCCGGTAAAGACCAGGTTCATAAAGAAATAACATGGAAAATACACCGGAAAAGAGAATAAGGAAGATGGAGGGTGTGGTCGTCTCCGACAAGATGGATAAGACCATTGTCGTGAAGGTTGACCGCATCGAAAAGGACGCGAAGTATATCAAATACCATCGTTTCACGAGGAAATTCAAGGCGCATGATGAAGATAACGCCATGAAGGTCGGCGACAAGGTGGTGATAGAGGAGACTCGACCGATATCCAAGGATAAGAAATGGAAGGTCGTCGAGAAGATCGCCTAATTATCAACAGTTCACATGATCCAAGAAAGATCCATATTAAAGGTTGCGGACAACTCCGGCGCGAAGAGCGTCAGGTGTTTCCGTATTCCCGGAGGAAGCCGCAAGAGATACGCGAAGATAGGGGACATCCTCATCGCCTCCGTTCAGGTGGCAGAGCCCCGCAAAGCGACCAAGAAGAAGGATATCGTCAAGGCGGTCGTCGTTCGCACCAGGAACAACTTCAGGAGAAAGGGCGGGCTTTATGTTCGTTTCGACGAGAACGCGGTCGTTATCGTTAATGCCAAGAAAGAACCGGTCGGAACCCGTATCTTCGGCCCCATTCCTCGGGAGCTGAAGGAGAAAGGGTTCGATAAGATCGTGTCCTTGGCGCAAGACATAGTTTAAATCCCATGAAGATAAAGAAAGGAGACACTGTTTCAATAAGGAAAGGTAAGGATAGCGGAAAGACCGGTAAGGTCGCCTCCGTCGATCCCGCGGCCAATAAGGTCGTTGTTCATGGACTTAATCAGGTCAAGAAGGCGGTCCGCCCCAAGAAGCAGGGAGAAAAAGGCCAGATCGTATCGGTATCTTTGCCCCTGTCGGCCTCGAATGTTATGATCGTCTGTCCTTCCTGCGGAAAAGAAACGAGGATCGGCATGAGGATCGAAGGCAAGGATAAGAAGCGCTACTGCAAGAAGTGCCAGAGCGTAATATAAAAGCGATGAAGAAGGAAAACAAAAACATGAATGTTTCGTCAATATCCAAGGTCGTCGTATCGAGCGGTCTTGGCCGTACCCGCCAAGCGAACGCCCAGTTCGACGATAAGGTGTTGCCCGGAATAATGTCGGAGTTCGCCGCGATCGTCGGCCAAAAGCCGGCTGTCAGAAAGGCGAAGAAATCAATCGCCGGTTTCAAGTTGAGGCAGAACGAGACCGTCGGTATCGTCGCCACTCTTCGCGGAAAGAGAAAGGATGATTTCCTTCTGAAACTCGCGAATGTCGTCCTTCCTCGTTTGAGGGACTTCAGGGGAATAAGTGATTCCCATCTCGATAAGGCCGGTAATTTGAGCATAGGCTTCAAAGATCAGTCTGTTTTTCCGGAGATAAACCCGGAAGCGTCGAAGTGGAGTTTCGGTCTCGAAGTGACCATCGTCGCGAAGTTCAAGGACCGTGATGCGGCCATTGATTTTTACCGTCAGATTGGGATACCATTAACCGTTGCATAAATAGTCATGGCCAAAGAATCTGTAATAGCAAGAGCAAAAAAGAAACCCAAGTTCAGCACCCGCTCGGTGAACCGTTGTTTTAAGTGTGGTCGCAAGCACGGCTATATGAGGGACTTCGGCCTCTGTCGCATCTGTTTCAGGGAGTTGGCTTCTACCGGAATGATACCCGGAGTGAAGAAGGCATCCTGGTAATCCAAACATCCCATGTATATCCAAACACTAACCAGGATCAAGAACTCCATTATGGCCGGCAAGAAGCGGCTTAAAGTCCCGTTCTCCAAGATGGACTACGAGGTTGTTCAGGCGCTCGTTCGCGCCGGATATCTCGAATCCGCCGAAAAGAAGGGAAGAAGCGTCAAGAAGATAATCGATATCGATATCAAGATGGAGGGAGATGATCCCGCCATCCGCAATGTACAGTTTGTCAGCAAGCCTTCCCAGAAGATCTATAAGGGTTATCGCGACATCCATATGTCCAAACAGGGATACGGAAATTATTTTTTGACCACCCCGAAAGGCATCATGACCGATAAGGAGGCCAGGAAAGAGAAGGTCGGAGGAGAGGTTTTGTTCGAAGTCTGGTAATTTTTCACTAATATGTCGAAAGTAGGCAAAAAGATCATCATAATCCCCGAAGGCGTCAAAGTGGTTGCGGACGCAGGCGTTTTGAAGATCTCCGGCAAGAACGGCGAGCTCACCACCCCTGTCCTTGAGAACATCACGGCGAAGATCGAAGGCAATGAGCTTTCCTTCGTCGCAGAAGGCGAAGAGAAGCAGGTTATGGCCAATTGGGGCACCTCTCGCGCCTTGGCTCAGAACGCCATATCGGGAGTGATGAACGATTTTGAAAAGTCACTAAAGATAGAAGGCGTCGGATATCGCGCTGCCGTTGAAGGCGATGCGATAACCTTGAATGTCGGATATTCCCATCCTGTGAAGATCGTGATCCCCGAGGGCATCAAGGCTGTGGTTGAAAAGAACATCGTGAAGTTCACCGGCCGCGATAAAGAGCTTGTCGGCGCCATCGCCGCCAAGGTGAGGGCCGTCAGAAAGCCCGAACCCTATAAGGGAACGGGTATCATGTATGTCGACGAGATCATCCGCAGAAAAGCCGGTAAGAAAGTTGCCGGATCGAGCGCAAAGTAATAAGCTGGTCACACCCTGATTCCAATGAATAAGACGAAGACATTGAACGAAAATAAAGAAAGGAGAGCCAAGCGCACCCGCGCCAAGCTTTTCGGTACCGCCGAACGCCCTCGCCTTTCCGTGTTCAGAAGCAATCGGTATATCTGCGCCCAGGCCGTCGATGATGCCAAAGGGCATACCCTTTTTGCGGGATCGACCAAGGAGATAAAGGAAAAAGGGACCAAGACGGAGAAATCCTCCGCTTTGGGAACGCTGATAGCCGAGAAGGCGAAGAAGGCCGGTGTTGATTCGATGATCTTCGACAGGGGAAGCTATAAATATCATGGTCGCGTAAAGAGCGTCGCGGATGCCCTCCGTAATGCCGGAATAAAGATTTAAATAAAATGGCTGAATATCAGGGACAAAAGAATACCGGACCGGGTGGCGCAAGCCGCGGAATTGGCGGACCCAGAAGGGGACCGGGCGGACCGTCGAGAGGACCGGGTGGTGGTGGACGCGGACCGTCGAGAGGACCTCGTCGCGATGACAGGGAAAAAGAGAGGGACGGCTTCAACGAGCAGGTTCTTGATCTTCGCCGCGTAACCCGCGTCGTTGCCGGAGGTAAAAGATTCCGCTTCCGAGCTACTGTTGTGATAGGGGATGGCAAGGGAAAGGTTGGTGTCGGCGTTGCGAAAGGAGCCGATGTTCAGCAATCCATCCAAAAGGCGAAGACCGCCGCAAAGCGCAAGATAGTCTCGTTCAGGATCGTTAACGGAACCATTCCGCACGAGGTTAAGGCCAAGTTCAGCGCCGCTCAAGTTCTGCTCCGTCCCGCAAAGGAAGGACATGGACTCATGGCCGGAGGACCGGTTCGCGCCGTCATGCTTCTTTCGGGAGTCAAGGATATTTCCGCCAAATGCTTGGGCGGAACCAAGAACAAACTGACGAACGCGATGGCCGCCATCGAAGCTCTGAAATTATTGAAGAATTCCAAGTAATCCAATGCAGCTCCACGAATTACAACCTATCCACTACAATAAGGACGGCAAGCGTATCGCAAGGGGCGGTAAGCGCGGTCATACTTCGGGGCGTGGACAAAAGGGACAGAAGTCCCGCTCGGGACATCGTATCCGACCGGCCGTAAGAGATATGATCCAGCGTCTTCCTAAATTGAGGGGAAAGCATGCTTAATAAAATAACCCAAATCTTCAAGAGCCCGGAAATGAGGAAGAAAGTCCTCGTTATTCTGGGTCTTTTGATTTTCTTCCGTCTTTTGTCGGCTATCCCGCTTCCGGGAGCCAATATCGAGGTACTTAAGAATCTATTGGATGCGAACGCTTCCTTGGGCCTTCTCAATGTTTTTTCGGGAGGCGCCTTGGGCAATGTCTCGATCGCCCTTTTGGGTGTCGGACCCTATATCACCGCGACCATCATCCTGCAGGTATTCACCATGATCTTTCCGAAGCTCAAGGAGATGTACTACGAGGGAGGCACCGCGGGCCGCGCCAAGTTCAACAAGTTGAGTCGCTACATCACCATTCCGCTCGCCGTGATACAGACATACGGCCTTTTGAGCTTCCTTTCTTCGCAGCAGGTCATTCCTTCTTTCGGAATATTCGATTTTTCTTTGTGGGTGAACATTGCTGTCGCTACCGCCACTTCGATGATCCTTCTTTGGGTCGGAGAACTGATAGACGAGCAGAAGCTCGGTAACGGCGTCTCGCTCATCATCTTTGCTGGTATAGTTTCCGGCTTCCCGTCCTACATACAATCGACCATTTACGGCCTGGTGCAGGGATCGCTTCGCATCGACATCCTCGCCATCTTCGCCGCCTTCGCTCTTCTTGTCGTCGCCGCCATTGTGTTCGTCAGCCAGGGAGAACATCGCATACCGGTCTCTTATCCGAAGAGGGTCAAGGGTAACCGCGTATATGGCGGAGTTGAGAGCTATCTTCCCGTTAAGGTCAATCAGGCCGGTGTCATCCCGATAATCTTC
>Ga0172381_10006468_pt1 | contig 11718 bp, 16 predicted proteins | sample Leawel6488metaG_FD_119754 | JGI IMG/M metagenome (GOLD analysis project Ga0172381, IMG submission 119754) | Leachate microbial communities from a municipal landfill in Southern Ontario, Canada - Leachate well 64-88 metaG | ecosystem: Engineered > Solid waste > Landfill > Unclassified | place... | reverse complement strand
CAGGTTATTGTCTCGCCTCAAAAAGAAACAAAAGAAACTGCTGCGTTTTGGGGTTTAACTAGAGCTTTGTTAGCCAATGATTTAAAAGGAGTTTTTGAAGGATTTATAAAAAAATTAGAAATAGAAGGAGTTGGTTACAGGGCCGCTTTAGAGGGTAGAGATTTATCTTTGCAAATGGGTTTTTCTCATCCTGTAAAAATTGAAGCGCCTCAAAGTATAACTTTTACTGTAGAAAAGAATGTTATCAGTGTTGCTGGAGTAGATAGAGGATTAGTCGGCCAAATGGCCGCTAAAATAAGAGATGTCAGACGGCCTGAACCATACAAAGGCAAAGGAATTAGATATGAAGGAGAACAAGTAAGAAGAAAATTAGGTAAAAAAGCTGCAACTACAGCTGGATAATATTATGTCAGCAGAAAATAAAAAAAGAATAAAGAGGCATAAAAAAATAAGAGCAAGAATTTCTGGAACAGCTAAGCGCCCTCGGCTTTGTGTTTTTAAATCAAATCAGCATATTTATGCTCAATTGATCGATGATAGTAAAGGAAAGGTTCTGGCGGTTGCTGGAGATTTAGAGATAAAAAAAGGCAGTAAGGGAGATAAAGCTAAAGAAGTAGGTAAATTAATTGCTCAAAAAGCTGCAGAGAAAAAAATAACAGAAGTCGTTTTTGATAGAGCTGGTTTTCTTTATCATGGTAGAATAAAGTCGCTGGCAGACGGAGCCAGAGAAGCCGGATTAAAATTTTAATTGCATATGATAAACGACAAAAGAGGTTTTAAAAATAAATTCCGCAACGAGAGGCCAAAAGACGAATTTGAGTCAAAGCTTTTGGATTTGGCTAGAGTTTCTCATACTAGAGCCGGTGGGAAAAAAATGAGATTTAGAGCTTTAGTCATCAGCGGAGATAAAAAAGGAAAAGTTGGTTTCGGCTTGGGTAAGGGCGGAGATGTTTCTTTAGCTATAGAAAAAGCTACCAGATTATCTAAAAAGAATATGATAGAAGTGTTTATGGTTAACGAAACTATCCCTCATGAAGTTCAAGCTAAGGTTGGAGCAGCTGAGGTGTTATTAAGACCGCAGAGAAAAGGCAGGGGATTGGTGGCTGGCGGAACAGTCAGAACCGTTTGCACTTTAGCTGGAATCAGAAATGTTTCTTCTAAAATTTTAGGCGGCACAGGCAATAAAATTAATAATGTCAGAGCGACTATCGAGGCCTTAAAGAAACTGAAAGTAAAAAAATAACCATATGCAGATTCACCAATTATCTCCAAAACACAAACAAAAAAAGAGAAAACGCATCGGCCGAGGCGGAAAGAAAGGCACATATTCTGGCAAAGGAATGAAAGGCCAAAAATCTAGAGCCGGGCGTAAATTCAAGCCGGCTATCCGCAGTATTATTAAATCGTATCCTAAACTTAGAGGATATAGTTTTAATCCTTTGAGTACTAAACCAGCCATTGTTAATACCGCTGATATCGAAAAAAAATTTAGCGCCGGAGATACTATTAACCCCAAAATTTTACTTGAGAAAAAAATGGTTCGCAGAATGAAAGGCAGAGATCCTAAAGTAAAAATTCTTGGTAGCGGAAAAATTACTAAAGCTGTTATTATTGAAAAATGCGCTGTTTCTAAAAAAGCCAAAGAAATGATTGAGAAAGCAGGAGGCAAAATCAATTAATTTTTTAAAAATATGGAGTGGATAAATAAGGTAGTCAGAATATTTAAGATTAAAGAATTAAGAAATAAAATTATTTTTGTTTTGGCGGTTTTCGGAATTTTCAGATTAATGGCTGTTATTCCTATTCCCGGTATAGATACAGAAAACTTAATATCTTTTTTTGGCGAATTCGAAATTTTTGGCTTGCTTAATTTATTCACTGGCGGCACTCTTTCTAATCTTTCTATAGCCATGCTTGGTTTAGGACCGTATATTACCGGCGTGATTATCATGCAACTTTTAACCATGATTTTTCCTCAGTTGGAAAGAATGTACAAAGAAGAAGGGGAAGCTGGCAAACAGAAATTTAATCAAATAGGCAGAATATTGGCTGTGCCCTTAGCTATGCTCCAATCTTATGCTATGTTAACTCTTTTCCAAAGCCAAGGAGCTATCAGTCATCTTTCGCCACTTTTAATGCTTACTTCCATGATTACAATTACTGCCGGTTGTTTGCTTTTAATGTGGCTGGGAGAACTTATTACAGAAAAAGGCATTGGTAATGGAGTTTCTTTATTAATTTTAGCTGGTATTATCGCCAGGGTGCCAGAAAGCATTAGAGAAGTTATTTTTAGCTGGGATCCTTCTCAATTGCCCGCCTACCTTCTTTTCTTTGCTATGGCGGTATTAATAGTGGCTGGAGTAGTGATGGTAAACGAAGCCAGACGAAATATTCCAGTTTCATACGCTAAGCGCGTAAGAGGAATGAAAATGTACGGCGGAGTTTCCACTTATTTGCCTCTTAATGTTAATCCGGCCGGAGTTATTCCTATTATTTTTGCTTTATCTATTATGCTTTTTCCTGGAATGATTGCTAATTTTCTTTCTAACTCAGGAGGAACAGTCGGCAATATAGCTAGAACTGTTGGCAATCTTTTTGAAAATCAATGGATTTACGGAGCGATTTATTTTGTATTGGTAATTTTATTTACTTATTTTTATACCTCTGTTACTTTTGATCCTAAAGCCATAGCTCAAAATCTTCAAAAAATGGGAGGATTTATTCCTGGTATTCGTCCGGGATCTTCAACAACTTCATATCTTTTTTATATTTTAAACAGGATTTTATTAATCGGCGCTCTTTTCTTGGGGACAGTGGCAGTTTTACCTTCTGTAATTTCTGGAGCCACTGGCATCGCCGGTTTTACTTTTTTGATTGGCGGAACATCTCTCTTGATTACAGTTTCTGTAATTTTAGAAACAATGAGACAGGTTAACGCTCAATTGCAAATGAGAGAATACGAAACATTTTAATTTATGAAAAAACTACAAGTCATAATTTTGCTTGGCAAGTCAGGATGCGGCAAAGGCACTCAAGCTAAACTTTTGCAAAAAAAGTTTAATTTAGATTACATCGGCAGCGGCGATTTACTTAGAGCCAGAGGCAAGCAGAATGATTTTACCGGTAAAAAAATCAATGAAATAATGGTAAAAGGAGCTTTGCATCCGACAGCGGTTATTTTTAAATTATGGTTGGATAATGCCGAGCTTTTAAAAAAGAAAAAAAATCTCAAGGGCTTTATTATGGACGGCAATCCCAGAAAAATTCTTGAGGCCTACCTTATCGATAGTGCTCTTGGCTGGTATGAGTGGGATAAAAATGTAAAAATATTTTTAGTTCATATTTCTGATAAAGAAGCAATTTGGCGTTTGACTAAAAGAAGAATGTGCAAAGATTGTAAAATGTTGATTCCTTTTGTCGGTGAATTTAGAAAAGTGACTAAATGTCCAAAATGCGGCGGTCAGTTGGTAAAGAGAGCCGATGATACTCTAAGGTCAGCTCAAAATAGAATGAAATGGTTTAAAACAGATGTCCAGCCGATTATTAATTATTACCGCAAAACCGGCAGATTGATAAAAATAAACGGGGAACAGCCGATAGAAAATGTTTTTCAAGATATTTTAAAACATCTAAAGTAGTTTTCATGGTTAATAAAATTGTTTGTGTAGTGGGAATGCCGGGATCTGGCAAGAGTGTTGTCTCAGATGAATTAGCGAAGAATGGCTTCGCTTTTCTTCGTTTTGGCCAAATTACTTTAGATAAAATAATAGAACAAGGGTTGGAAATTAATGAGGCCAATGAAAGAAGTACCAGGGAGGAATTAAGAAAAAAGCATGGTATGGCGGCCTTTGCTATTTTGAATATTCCCAAGATAGATAAATTTCTAGAAAAATCCAATGTAGTGGTAGATGGTTTGTATAGCTGGTCAGAATATAAAGTGCTTAAAGAAAAATATAAGGATGCAATGTATGTCTTATCTGTTTTTGCTCCTCCCAAGATGAGATATGGCCGATTAGAAGAAAGAAGTGCTGAAAACGACAAAGAGCAGAGATTCAGAAGTTTTACCAAAAAAGAAGCAGCTGCCAGGGATTTTGCCGAAATAGAAAATTTAGAAAAAGGCGGGCCTATTGCTATGGCTGATTTTACTATTGTTAATGTTGGCAGCGTTGAAGAGCTCAAAAAAAATGTTTGGCAATTTTTGTCTGAAATAAAATGAGTTTAATAAAAACAAAAGAAGAAATTTTAATAATGGCTGAAGGGGGAATATTACTAGCTGGCATTGTAAAAAAACTGGAAAAGATGGTAAAGCCAGGAATAACTACTAAAGAGTTAGATAATACTGCTGAGGCCTTGATTTTTGAATGTGGCGCTAAACCTTCTTTTAAGGGTTATGACGGTTTTCCTGCAGCTCTCTGCGTCTCTATTAACGAGGAAGTAGTGCATGGTATTCCTTCAAAAAGAGAAATAAAAGAGGGAGATATTGTGTCTTTGGACTTGGGATTGGAATATAAGGGGTATCATTCAGATATGGCTGTAACTGTAGCAGTGGGGAATATTTCTCCTAGAGCTCAAGAATTAATAGGGATTACCAAAAAATCTTTAGAAGCCGGCATTAATAAAGTAAGACCAGGAAGAACTTTAGGAGATGTCGGCCAAGCTATTGAAGAATGCGCCAAAGCTCACGGCTTTAGCGTGGTTAGAGAATTATGCGGGCACGGAATCGGTAAAGAGTTGCACGAAGATCCCCAAGTTTTAAATTATAGAGAAAAGGGATTTGATCAAAAAATAAAAACAGGCATGGTTTTTTGTTTAGAACCAATGCTGACCATAGGGGATTGGAATATTAAGAAAAGTTCAGATGGTTATGGATTTCGAACCAAAGACGGTTCTCTTTCGGCTCATTTTGAACATATGGTAGTTGTGACCGAAAAAGGTTGCCGAGTATTGACTGAAAGCTAAAAAGTTGTAGAATGTTTTATCAAAAGGAGGAAAGAAATGAGTGAAAAGAAGCTGGCTGATTTTTCTTTCGGGGATGCAGTCATCGTGCATCCGGAACCAGAAAGATTCAGCAGGCACGAAGATATTTCAGCTGTTCTTGACGGTACTCATCCCATGATTGGCATAAAAGGCATTGTTGACCATATAGACAAGAGGGCAAATGTTATTTATGTTTTGCTCAATAACGGACAGCTCGATATTTTTGGTCTTTCTGAAGTGGAAAAAATAAAGAAAAAGAACTCTTAAAAGAGTTCTTTTTGTTTTTTATTTTTTTATGGTAAAATTATTTAATGTCACAAATACATTTATCGGTTATTATCCCAGCTTATAACGAAGAAAAAAGATTACCGAAAACCTTAGACGACATTTATACTTATTTAAAACGCCAAAGCTATGATTCTGAAATTGTGGTAGTTGACGGTGGCTCTACAGACAAAACCCCAGATATTGTAAAAGAAAAAATGCTGGCAATGAAGAATCTTTATCTTTTGCAAGTAAAAAACAGCGGTGGAAAGGGCGGGGCAGTCAAAGAAGGAATTTTAAAAGCTAAAGGAAATTTTAGAATTTTTACCGATGCCGACAATTCCACTTCTATAAACCAAGTGGAAAAAATGTGGCCGGAATTTGAAAAAGGGTATGATGTTGTTATTGGTTCAAGAGATGTTAAGGGCGCTGTTTTAGATCCCCCTCAGCCCTGGTTGAGAAATGTTATTTTAGGAGAAGGGTTTAAATTATTTAGAAAATTAGTAATTGGTTTGTGGGGTTTGGAAGATACCCAGTGCGGTTTTAAAGGTTTCAGCGCCATTGCCGCTGAAAAAGTTTTTCCTTTAACAAAAATCAGAGCTTTCGCTTTTGATCCTGAAGTTTTGCTTTTAGCTAAAAAATTCGGTTTTAAAATTAAAGAAATTCCTATTTATTGGAAGAATGATCCAGACAGTAAGGTTAACATCAAAGGCATGCTTAAAATGGCTGTAGATATGCTCAAGATAAAAGGGTATATGATAAAAAATAGTTATGGAAAAAAAGGCAAAGAATAAATTTCCTTCAGAATTAAGATCAGGCCCGATTTCGCAAGATTGGGTGATTATAGCTACCGGCCGAGCAAAAAGGCCGGAAACTTTTAAAAAGGAAACAAAAAAAGAGTTAGCTGATGATCCTAAGAATTGCCCTTTTTGCCAAATACTTAACGAGAAAGACCAGCTTTTAACTGTTTTTTCCAAGGGTAGAAAAATCGATATTCATGATTCTACGCTTAAAAATTGGACTGCTTTGGTTATTCCCAATAAATATCCGGCTTTGGTTTATTCCACCTCTCTTAACGAAAAAAAACTTGGGCCGTATAAAAGAATGGACGGAGTGGGATATCACGAGGTGGTTATTACCAGAGATCATTGCAAATCTTTAGGCCAATTTTCTTTAGCTGGAGTGAAAGAAGTAATGGATGTTTATCAAGAAAGATATTTAGATTTGATGAATAATCCTTTTATTAAGTATGTTTCTATTTTTCATAATCATGGCAAGGAAGCAGGCGCTTCTATTTTTCATCCGCATTCTCAAATTATTGCCTCTCCGGTAATTGATCCTGATTTAAATAAAGCTGTTTTAACTGCTGAGGATTATTATAAAAAACATCAAAAAATAGTTTATTGCGAAATGAATGATTGGGAAAGAAAAGAAAAAACAAGAGTGGTTTTTGAAAATAAAAAATTCTTGGTGGTTTGCCCGTTTGTTTCTAAGTCAGCTTTTGAAATGATTGTTTCTCCTAAAAAACATTCGCCGTATTTTGAAAGAGCTACTGACGAAGAAAAAAAATATTTAGCTGAGGCCATGCAAGCTGCTTTATTTAAGTTATATAAAGGATTAAACAATCCAGCTTATAATTTTTACCTTCATACTGCTCCTTGCGACGGTCAAAATTATCAATATTATCATTGGCATTTTACTATTTTACCTAAAACAGCAGTCATGGCTGGCTTTGAATTGGGAACCGGAATAGAAATTTCCACTATTGAGCCAGAAGCAGCCGCTGAATTTTTAAGAAAACAATGATTCTAGCTGAAGAGTTAAAAACTCTTATTGTGGCTATGTCTCCAATTGTGGAATTGAGAGGTTCTATTCCTTTGGCAATTGCAATTTATAATTTACCGCCCTGGTCTGCTTATGTTTTTTCTGTTATAGGCAATATTATTCCAGTTGTCCTTATTCTTTGGCTTTTAGAAAAAGTTTCTGGATTCTTAAGCAATCGGTCAGCGTTTTTTAAGAAATTTTTTACTTGGTTATTTGAAAGAACTCGTCGTCGGCACGAACGCAAGTTTCAGAGATGGCAATCTATGGCTTTAGTAGTTTTGGTAGCTATTCCTTTGCCTTTTACCGGAGCTTGGACGGGTTCTTTAGCTGCTTTTGTTTTTGGTATTTCAGCTAAAAAAGCTTTTCCTTTAATATCTTTAGGAGTGCTGATAGCTGGGATAATAGTTTTATTATCAACCTTAGGAATAATTAAAATATTATGAAACCTTTAATTGTCGCTAATTGGAAGTGCAATCCTGATACTTTAAAAGAAGCTAAATTTCTTTTTGATAAAGTAAAAAATTTAGGGGCTGTTATTTGTCCGCCATTTGTTTATCTTTCTTCGTTAGGTCGGGGGCTCTTTGGGGCTCAAGATGTTTTTTGGCAGAATGGAGGAGCTTATACTGGAGAAATTTCTCCTGCAATGCTAAAAAATCTTGGAATAAAATATGTTATTGTCGGCCATTCAGAAAGAAGAAAATATCAAAAAGAAACAAACGAGATAATTGAGAAGAAACTGCAAGCCGCTTTGGCAATTGGTTTAAAGCCAATCCTTTGTGTGGATAAGGTTTCTCAGTTGCCTCGGGATTTACAAGGCCTTATTATTGCTTATGAGCCTCTTTTTGCCATAGGCACTGGCAAAGCTTGCAGTATTGAAAAGGCCAGAGAAATGAGAATAAAAATAGAAAAAACGGCTGGCAAAAATATTCCTATTCTTTATGGCGGTAGCGTTAATTCAAGTAATGCTGCTAGCTACATTAAAGAAGCCGGTTTCCAGGGATTATTGGTTGGCGGAGCTTCTCTCAAAGCTGTTGAATTTATTGACATTGTCAAAAAGGCGTGTTAGTTTAAATAGATTTTATGCAGGACATTTTTAATAACGGCTATTTTTTTAATCCAACATGCGGGAATCTGACTTTTGAAGAAGTTTTAAAAGAGCTTTTTTTACACATGAAGCAAAAGCCGGAAAAGTTTTATGATATTATTGTCGGCTGCGATTCTTCTTCATCAGAAGAACCTAATTTTCCCGTGGCTATCGTTGTTTTAAGACAAGGACAAGGCGGTCGGTTTTTCTTAAAGAAAATAAAATATTCTTCTGATCGCAAGTTTTTTGGCTGGCGGCAAAGGATTCAAAACGAGGTTTTGTTATCCATAGAATTAGCTCTTCTTTTGAAAGAAAAAATGGCTCAAAAGGCCAAAGAAAATCCCGGTATTAATTATCAATTGAGATATATCCATGCCGATGTCGGAGAAAACGGAGTGACTAAAGATATGATAAAAGAAGTAGTGGGCTTAATTAGAGGAAATGGTTTTGAACCAAAAATAAAACCAGAATCTTATGTGGCTTCAACCTTAGCTGATCGTTATGCTTAAAGTTATTTGCGCTATGTCTGGAGGAATAGATAGTACTGTGGCTGCCGCCCTGCTGAAATCTGGCAGGTTCCTGCCTGCCGGCAGGCAGGTTAATGTTTTGGGGGTGTTTATTAGATTTTGGTCGGAGAATAAAACAGAAAACCTAAAGGCAGAAAAAAAAGCCAAATTCGTAGCTAAGAAATTAGGCATTCCGTTTTTTATTTTTGATTTTAAAAAGGAATTTAAAAAGAAAGTTGTCAATTATTTTATTCAAGAATATAAAGCCGGCCGTACGCCCAATCCTTGCGTAGTTTGTAATAAAGAAATTAAATTCGGACTTTTTTTAAAAAAAGCTTTAGCTATGAAAATCGATTTTATCGCCACTGGTCACTATGTTCGTTTAGAGAAAGGGAAATTAATGATGGCTAAAGATAAAGAAAAAGATCAGTCGTATTTTTTATGGCAACTTTCTCAAAAGCAGTTAAAACGCTGTTTGTTTCCTTTGGGCGGTTATACTAAAACAGAAGTTAAAAAGATGGCTGAAGATTTCAATTTGTCGGTTTCTTCTTTTAGGGAATCGCAAGAGGTTTGTTTTGCCAGTACCAGCGCAGCTGATTTTCTTAAAAAGAACATAAAGCAAATTTCGGGAAATATTATTAATAGTAAAGGAGAAATTTTAGGCAGACACAAAGGATTGTCTTTGTACACAATCGGCCAAAGAAAGGGGATAGAATTACCGGGAGGTCCTTATTGGGTGGTAAAAAAAGATATTAAGAAAAATATTTTATTGGTCACTAAAAATGAAAAAGATTTATTGCAAAAAGAATTAGCATTTTATTTGGCTAATTGGATTTCAGGTAAAAATCCTAATTTTCCCTTGAAGGTTAAAGTCAAAACCAGATATCGATCCCAATTAGCCGATGCTGTTATTAAAAAAGGGAATAAGGTAGTTTTTAAAAAAGCGCAAAGAGCAATTACTTCGGGCCAGTCAGTTGTTTTTTACCTGCCTGTGCAGGCAGGCAGAGGCAAAGAATTATTGGGCGGGGGAGTAATAAAATAAATATCTCTCAAACTCCATATCAAAAATGAAAGAGGCGAAACCTCTTTCATTTTGTTTTCAGTTTATATAACAAAGGCCCATGATGAAGGTTTTATGTTCGAGGTCGAACCTCGAACATTCTTATGATGAAGGTCGAACTTTCATCACAATACGCACTTGACAGAAGCTATCTATTGTGCCAAAATAAGTCGTTAATCCCAATAATTTTTTGGGAATTAGGACTTTAAAAATTTGATTGAAAGGAGGATTATTATCCATGGATTGGAGGCTGATTGCTTGTGTTGTGTTTCTATATAAATACGGATTTGTTCATGTGGCTACAAAAAAGATCGGAGCCGTAGAGGGCTCGCGTACACGAAAACTTGTATGGCAGTATTTTTTTGCGGCTTGTATAGCCGTTGTTGTAGCCGCTATAACTGGACAGCTCGAATTAAGTTGGCCAGTAGTGATTGTCATGGTTGTCGGGGCCGGTAATGCTTTCGGATGCTATTGCCAGTGGCGTGCTTACGATATCTCGATGTCTCGCACGGCCATGCTTAGCAATTTTGATGATCTGGTTGCTATCGGGCTGGGTTATGCATTTCTGGGGGAGTTACAATTACTGACTCCGATTCTGACTGCAGGAATTGTGGTTTCTGTAGTTAGCGTAATGGTTTTTGCGATAGCAGGGCGTCGTGATAAGCTGAAAGACGGAAAATCTGTTTATCAACTTATTGGCTGGGTTTTAGGATACACCCTTGTCTGGGGGATTAGTTATTTTTCTATGCGTTTCTTTTCCCTACAAGGGATCAGTATCCCGACATATGTAGCAGCGTTCTATGTGGGGTCGCTTCTAGGCGCTCTCTTTACTCGTTTTGTGATAATGGGAAAGAAAGAAGAGGGTGAACCACTAAAACCAAGACAATTAGCGAAAGTTCTACTACTAGCGGTTGGGATATTAACGGCTCTTATGCTTAGTTACTGGATGAGAGCATTTGTTCCAATCACGGTAATCCAGCCTATTCAGCTGGTTGCCGGAATGAGTATTCCAGCGCTGATCGGGATGATATTTTTTAAGGAGATTCATAACATGTCTCGCCAGGAAATTGTTACAATAGGGTTTGGCCTGGTTGGAGTCGCAATAATAGCTATAAGCGCTATTTAAAAGAAAAAGAAGGTGAGTAATAACTTACCTTCTTTTTATTTTGTTAATTTTTATCTGTCTACACAGACAGACCTGTCTATACAGATAGATAAAGGTAGAGAATTATTGGGCGGGGGAGTGATAAAATAAATATCTTCCAAACTCCATATCAAAAATGAAAGAGGTTTCGCCTCTTTCATTTTGTTTTCAGTTTATATAACAAAGGCCCATGATGAAGGTTTTATGTTCGAGGTTCGACCTCGAACATTTTAGTTACGGCTTATTGCTCTTGACAAATCTGATAATGTATGCTATAGTATAAACATCAGAAATAGAGAGCTATAACGAAGCTGCTCTCATTCTGAGAACAGCTCTTTTAATAAAAATAAGAAATAGGAAGGATAAATAAAGATGTTTTTTTCTACTAAAAACTCTCTTTATGAAGCGAGAATCGAAGGGGAAAAGATTCTCCTTGAAAAAATCAGAGAGGATAAATTATCTCCCGAAATAGAAATAGGGGAAGTGAAGGAGGGGGAGGCGTTAATAATAACGCCGAATGGCGCCTTTTTGTACAAAGAGTCGCCAATACCAGAGGGTGTTCTTGTCAGAGGAATGTTTATGTTAGGGGATAAAATTTTCGCCCCTGAAATAAGCACTTCGGAAATAAGAAAGCTTTAAGAATAAAGCTTTCAGAAAAAATTTATAGAGGAGGAAAAAAATGACATACTATGTCATTAATGGCCTCGTATTTTTTAAAAAGGATGAGGCCGTAAATTACAAAAAGGAGTCGAAATAATGGCTCCTTAATCGGGCAATTAAAGTTAACCATAAGGTTGCTAAAATTGCCCGATTTTTATTTATGGCTATTTTGTATAATAAAGGTCGAACCTCTATCGTT
>Ga0172381_10006467_pt1 | contig 11719 bp, 11 predicted proteins | sample Leawel6488metaG_FD_119754 | JGI IMG/M metagenome (GOLD analysis project Ga0172381, IMG submission 119754) | Leachate microbial communities from a municipal landfill in Southern Ontario, Canada - Leachate well 64-88 metaG | ecosystem: Engineered > Solid waste > Landfill > Unclassified | place... | reverse complement strand
CTCTAGGGATAACAGGCTAGTTCCGCCTAAGAGTTCATATCGACGGCGGAGTTCGGCACCTCGATAAACACCGAATGTCGAGGAGAGAGAGTCTGAACAATTCTCTCATACATAAATTTATGTATTAAATCAGCTCATAACGGAGAAAGCCATGATATAATTCGCGTTATATATGGTCAACACCGTGGGAAGTTTAGAAAGTAAATATTGGAATAAGAAAATGCTTATTCTTTTACTCTACAAGAGATTGAGAAACTTTGTTTTATTGTTAAGAATAAATTTAACATATCTATGTTGTCTTACAAAGATAGAGATAAAGGTTATAGAATATATTGCAATAAAAAAGAGACTCAAAAACTTGTTGACCTAATTTGTCCTTATATCATCAAATCTATGAGATATAAGATAGGACTTTCATAACCCCGTAACGACTGGATTTTTGTATCTGTAAGAATTACAGAATAAAATGAAGATAACAATATAAACATTGTTATAAGACGCTGGTATATTTAGAACAAATCTAATATAAAGGTATAGTCTGCACCATTAGTAATAATGGTTTTGCAATGGTTTCATTGCATGTAAATAAGTGGTCGGCTCACCTTAGCGCGGGGGCGGAGAAGCTCCCAAGCGTTTGGCTGTTCGCCAATTAAAAAGGTACGCGAGCTGGGTAAGGATTCATGAGCCCAGCTAATGACTTTCTACGAGGACATGGATTTATTAAAATCCATAGTTTGACTTCGCTCGGACGAAGTGAAAATTATTATTTTCACTCGCTCCTCGCTTGTCAAAATAAAAAAGAGATAAAAAATAAACTGACTCATAACGGTGAAGTCCGGTTGTGTGTGATAAAATACACATAATGGATAATATCGTGGGAAGATTACAATCAACATTTCCATCACATCAGCTAGATGTGATTATAGGGTCGTTGTTAGGAGATGCACGGCTTGAGTGCAGGTCAAATGGAATTAGGGGTGTTTTAACAGCTCGATTTCGTGTGCATCATGGCGAAAAACAAAAAGATTATGTCTGGTGGAAGTATGAAATATTAAAGAGTTTTGTTTCTTCTAGTCCAAGAAAAATTTCATGGACAAATAGAAAAAGAAATCTTAAAGAAATATCATGGTACTTTCATACGAGAAGTTTGGAAGGATTTGGAATTATACATAAAATCTTTTATAAAGATAATGTGAAAATATTTCCAAAAGAAGTACTTCCTATTTTTTCTGATAGAATGTTAGCGATATGGTATATGGATGATGGTTCAAATAATCACAGTAATGTGACTTTAAGTACACATTCGTTTTCTTATGAAGATCAAGAAATAATTGTTGATTTTCTAAAAAAGAAATATAATATATCTGCGACAATAGTAAAAGATAGAAATCAATGGAAAATTGCAATTGGAAAAGAATATTACAATCTTTTTCTCTCAATAGTTTCTCCATTTATCGCCCCATCAATGACTTATAAGATTGATAATCCCCGTATCGACTTGTCTAGTAAATAGACAGAGCGAGCGACATGCTTGCTAACACGTCAGTTCCAAGGCAGGAAAGTTTTGGAAAAGGTATAGTCAGTACCATTAGTAATAATGGATTAAATGTCAGACCGTGGAGAAGTTGTTTTTAGTAATATAAACGACTATTCCACAATCTGAATCCTAAGAGAAATTATAAAATACTGTTATTAAGAAGTTTTTTCGTTTGTTAAAAAGATAGAGTAACCAATCAAATCACGGCGGTCTTTATTTAAAAATAAAGAATAAGTCGGGGTTATCGGTAAAATCCCATCCATTATAAGTGGAGGACAATACCGAGAAGAACTTTTGTTCTTTGTAGAGACTACAAACCGACCCCTGTATTATAGGGAAAGTATAGTCCAATGCATACAGTAATGTGTGAAAACATGCGTGAGACAGGTTGGTCTCCTATCTACTGCACTCGTTGATTCTTGAGAAGATTTGCTCCTAGTACGAGAGGACCGGAGTGAACTGACCTCTGGTGTACGAGCTCTACTGCCAAGTGGACTGCTCGGTAGCTATGTCGGGAATGGATAACCTCTGAAAGCATCTAAGAGGGAAGCCGGCTTCAAGATGAGGAATCGTTTAGAACCCTGAGAGATGATCAGGTTGATAGGCTTTAAGTGTAAGCACAGTAATGTGTAGAGCTGAGAAGTACTAATTGTTCGATTCCTGTTAAGAAATTTGGAAATCATAATAATTCACAAAACTTATAATGTATAAAAAACACATTTAAGATATTTTCATAAAAATTCATATATTATACATGTTTATTAAAAATTTGTATTAATAAATTGAATGTTTTGTGTTGGTGATTTGACGCAAGGGTCACACCTCTTCCCATTCCGAACAGAGAAGTTAAGCCTTGTAGTGCCGATGATAGTTCTACGGAGCGAAAGTAGGCAATCGCCAGCACAAAGCATTTAATATAACAAAAAACCCGATTATTTTTCGGGTTTTTTGTGTTATTAGGTATAAAAAAACTCCAGAAAAGGTAGGATTCTGGAGTATAAGCCCCCTTGGGAGGGGGCGCGCTTAATTGATTGGGGGACGGTGAAGTCTTTTTGTATTCTAGACCTTTTTAAAAAAAAGTCAAATTTTTGTATACTTAGTTCAACAATCAATTGCAACACCTGTATTAGAATATAGGTGATATGAATAAAAATAAAAAGCACCCTCAATATTTGTCGAGGGTGCATATTTGTGAGTTATTGTGCCACCTAGAAAGCAAATACATACTGTGTTACAATACATTTATGACTTGGGCACTCAAAAGGCAAATAATTTTTATCATTGTGCTTATTGTTACCTTAGGAGTAATAGTTTTTTTTATTGTAGCTCCGCATATTGATAATATCCCTACTTGTAGTGATGGAAAGCAAAATGGAGATGAGACAGGAGTAGATTGTGGTGGATCGTGCAGTAACCAATGTTTGTATGAAGTGGACCAGGTTTCTATACTTTGGGCAAGAGCTTTTAAGGTAGTAAAGGGGAGATATAATGCAGTAGCATATCTTGAAAATCATAATCCAACAAGTGCAATAAGAAATATAAGTTACAGATTTCGTTTTGCTGATGAAAATAATATATACATAGGAAAAAGAGAAGGAAAAACTACCATCCCTGCTTCAGGGAAATTTGCTGTTTTTGAACCTGCAATTGATTTTGGTAATTCTATACCTGTATATGTTTCTTTTGAATTTACCGAAACACCTTTTTGGGTTAAGGCTCCAGAAGAAAAATTGAATGAAGTAAAAGTTTTTGTTTCAGATTTAGAACTTAAAAATGAAAATACAGATCCTTATTTATCTGCAGTTATAAAGAATAATTCTCTTTTTATAATTCCTGAAGTAGATATTGTTGTTATTTTATATGATAAAGATGGGAATGCTATAACCTCTTCTCGGACATATCTTGAGCAGTTGGATAGAGGAGAATCAAAAGAAATAAGTTTTACTTGGCCTTCGCCTTTTAATGAAAAAGTAGTTGCAAGTGAAATTATTCCTATATATGATATTTTTCTTACAAAATTAAAATAGAATTGTAGGATAGAAAAGTTTTTAAAACAATTTTTAAAAATGGAATATTTAAATTTAAATTTATATCGTTTTTCTCAAACAATTAAGAGAGTGGACTGGTTGCTTGTCTTCTTTATTCTTCCAATAGTAATTGCTGGACTTGTTACCATGAAGTCTTTTTCTATTTCTGAAAATGTGGGTAATTTTTTTGACAAACAGATAATTTGGGCATTTTTATCATTGATTGTGTTTTTTTCTTTTTCATTTATAGATTTTCGTTTTTTAAAAAAAACATGGGTTCTTGTTGGTCTTTTTTTATTTATATCTACACTTCTTATATTACTTTTTGTTTTTGGTAGCACGGTCAAAGGAGCTCAAAGTTGGTTTTCTTTTGCAGGATTTTCTTTTCAACCGGTGGATTTGATGAAACTCATATTGATACTTATTCTTGCAAAGTATTTTTCTCGTCGTCATGTGGAGATAAAAAGCATAAAGCATATTTTTATTTCTGGACTTTATGCATTTATTCCTTTCACCTTGATTCTTTTACAGCCGGATTTTGGTTCTGCTATGGTTATTGCTCTTATCTGGCTTGGAATGGTGCTTGTTTCTGGTATCTCAAAGACTCATTTACTTCTTGTTTTTACTGGTGGAGCAATTATTTTCTTTTCTCTTTGGACTTTTGTTTTTGCCCCATATCAAAAAGCAAGAATTGTAAGTTTTATCAATCCACTAGCAGATATGCATGGTTCAGGTTACAATGCTTTGCAATCCACCATTGCAGTTGGTTCAGGAGAATTAACAGGAAAAGGATTAGGTTTTGGGACTCAATCAAGATTGCAGTTTTTACCTGAGCCACAAACAGATTTTATTTTTGCTGCTTTTGCAGAAGAGTGGGGATTTATTGGTTCTTTTTTGTTATTAATTCTTTATGGTCTTGTAATATGGAGAATATTAGTTTCTGCTTTGCTTGGAGCTACTAATTTTGAAATTTTATTCGGAATAGGTATTGCTATTTTCTTAATGAGTCATATATTAGTAAATATCGGAATGAATCTTGGTCTTATGCCTGTCACGGGTATTCCGCTTCCTTTTATGAGTTATGGCGGATCTCATCTTTTAACTGAATTTATGGCATTAGGTATTTTGATGAGTTTTAGAAAGTATTCTAGACCAGCACATAAAGATGATATGAAGAATGAGTTTTTGGGTATATAACAATAATAAATTAAAAATGGAAACAAAAATAATTGACGGTAGGGAGATAAGGAAAAAGATTTTAGAGGATATAAAAAATGAAATTAGTCTATTGCCATTTCAACCTGTATTTTGTGATGTCTTAGTTGGAGATGACTCTGTTTCAAGGCAATATGTAGAAATGAAAGCAAAAACAGCAGAAAAAGTAGGTATTAAATTTCACAGAGCAGAATTTAATGAAGATGTTACTTCTCAATCTTTATCAGAAGAAATACAAAAACTTGGTAATATTTTAAATATATGTGGCATTATTGTTCAATTACCGCTTCCATTAAGATTTTTTGATGATAAAAGAAAAATACTTGATTCTGTGCCAGAGGAACTTGATGTGGATTGCTTAGGAAGTAAAGCAAGCGAGAAATTCTATAGAAATGAAAATGAGATAGGTTTTCCTACTGCTCTTGCTTGTATGACTATGCTTGATTCTTTAAATATGGAATTAAAAGGCAAAAACATAGTAGTAATAGGGCAAGGAGAATTGGTGGGAAGACCTGTAACGACTTTACTCAAATTCAGAAGACTTGAGCCAGTAACAGTAAGAAGTAACACAGAGAATAAAGATGAAATAATAAAAAATGCTGATATAATTATTTCTGGCATAGGAAAAGGAAAGTTTATTACTGGTGATATGATAAAAGAAGGTGTAGTTGTTATTGACGCTGGAACATCAGAATCAAATGATTCAAAAAATGATTATTCCATAAAGAAAGAAATAGTAGGAGATGTTGACTTTGATTCCGTAAATGGTATCGCAAGTTATGTTTCAAAAGTTCCAGGCGGGGTAGGTCCAGTAACAGTGGCTATGTTATTAAATAATGTGCTAAAGGTTGCAAAAAGAAAATTATGAATAAAGAGATTTTTTATTACTTTTTTGGTTTTTCAAATATATCAAAAGAAATTGATTATTTAATAGTATTTTTTGCAGAAACTTTTCCTTATATTGTAGTTTTTATTTTTGGTGTTTTTTTACTTTATTACTTTAAGTTTTTTTCTGTTAGAAGTCTTCGTGAGATTGTTTTTTTAATAAAAAAAGATTGGGAGAAGATTGTTTTTGCTCCTTTTTCTGTTGGTTTTGCATGGATTTTATCTTCTTTCATTAAAGAAATTTTTGAGAATCCGAGACCATTTGAAATCTTTAAAGATATTACTCCACTTTTTCTTGAAACAGGTTATGCTTTTCCTTCTAGTCATTCTGCCTTTTTTATGGCACTTGGATTTGTGGTTTTATTTTTAAATAAAAAGTTTGGTTATTTTTTTATTATTTCTGCATTATTTATAGGTATTGCCCGTATAATGGCAGGAGTGCACTCTCCTATTGATATCATAGGTGGATTTGTCCTTGGTTTCTTGGTAGCGTATCTTTGTTTTCTTTTCTTTAAGAGATTATGAAAAGAATAAAAAATGGTGAAAAAGGTTTTACTCTTATAGAGCTTCTGATAGTAGTTGCAATTATTGGAATCCTTTCTTCTATAGTATTAGTTTCATTAAGGAATGCAAGAATGAAAGTAAGAGATACAAAAAGAGTTTCTGATATTCGTCAATTAAGAATTGCATTAAATTTATATTATGATACTTATGATTCATATCCATCTACTACAGGATATGTTTTTCAGGATCCTTCTAGTTGTAATGAAACATTTGAGGAAGCGCTTTCTCCATTGGTTTCTAATGGATTCATTTCCAAAATTCCTGTTGATCCTATAAATGCAATAATACCTAGTGGAAGTTTTTGTTATTTTTATTATACAAACACAAACTGTGGAAATACTTCTGTTACCACTAGCCAACCCTTTGCCATAAGATTTCGCACAGAAAAGAATAAACTAGATTATCCATCTTGGTTTAATCAAGGATTCCCAGACGGAGGACATTATTGTGCTTTCCCCCTTGGCTCTGGATATTAGAAACAAGATTTAATTAATCTCAAAACTTGCCTTAACTGTTACCATTATTTCTTTATTGATTTTTGAAGTATCATACATTCCATAATCTGAAATTTCTAAAGAATTTTCAGACATAACTTGTACTACACCAGAAGAAGCAGATTTTAATGCTCCAATTTTTTTACCTCCTGCTTTTGCGAGTTGTTCTGCACGAGCTTTTGCATCTCCAACGGCTTCCGCTAATAATTCTACTCTTGCTTCTGGGAGTTTGGAGTAATAATACTCAAGGGAATTGATTGAAAATAATATTCCTTTTTGAACAAGTTCACTTACATTCTTTGCCATTTCACCAATTTTTTCTACTTCTTCAGATTGTATCTCTATGTTTTGAGAAAGATTGTATTTTTTTTCTGAACTAGGATTTTGTTCCCAAACTTCATTCATATATACAGGAGATACTTCTATTGATTCTTCTTTGATTCCATTTTTAATTAAAAATGCTTTAACTTCTTTTAAATCGGTTTCCATTTTTGAGTATCCTTCCTCAATAGTGCTTTCTCTTACAGAACGAGAGATATTTGAAGACCATTTTACTTTATCAGATATTACTGCTTTTTTTGCAGAACCTGTGGAAGATATATAATCCATTGATCTTAATTTATAAAAAGTGGCAGAACCGATAATAGCACTTGCTACTAATGATAGCCCTAAAATCAGGGCAAAAATTGTATAATTTGTTTTTGTGTTGTTTTCCATGGATTGATTATAGCATATTTTCTTACAAAAAACATAGAAAGACTGGGTTTTGCAAATTTTAAGAAAAGTAGTATTATATTATCAATATGTGGAAAAAAAGAGTGTTTGCCTTGTTGATATTGATATTAGGAGTTGGAATCTCCTTTTTTGTATTTAAGTCTGAACCAAGAGTAAATCCAAATTATGAAAACGAGAGTTCGTTTCTAAAGAAATTTCCTTTTCACCTCGGATTGGATCTCTCTGGTGGAAGCCATTTAGTATATGAAGCAGATGTTAGTGAAGTTCCAGAAGGACAGATAGGTGAATCAATGGATTCTCTTCGTGATGTGATAGAGCGAAGAGTGAATCTTTTTGGTGTTTCTGAGCCTATAGTTCATGTTCAAAGCGCAGGATTTGTGGATGGGGGTGGGGAGAAACTAATAGTAGATCTTCCAGGAGTGACTGATGTTGAAAAAGCAGCAGAGATGATAGGTGAGACACCACTTCTTGAATTTAAAGTGGAGAACATAGAGAATGAAATTTCTACTCAAAAAGCGACAGTAGATGAAAATGGGCAACTTGTATTAGATATTGATCCTTATACCCAATTTGCTTCTACGGAACTTACAGGTAGATATCTAAAGAAGGCTACTCTTCAGTTTGATCAGATGACTAGAAGACCCCTTGTAGGTTTAGAGTTTGATGATATAGGAAAGGAACTTTTTGCAGAGATTACTACTCAAAATGTAGGTAAGTTTGTAGCAATATTTTTAGACGGAGCACCTATTTCTGTTCCTACAGTTAATGAACCTATTCTAGATGGACAAGCACAGATAAGTGGTGAATTTACTCCAGAAGAAGCAAAACAACTTGTCGGAAGATTAAATTCTGGTGCACTACCTGTTCCTATCAAATTAGTGGGAAGGCAAACCATAGGTGCAACTCTTGGAGAGAATGCTATTACAGCAGGAGTAAAATCGGCTATTGTTGGACTTATCCTAGTAGGAGTATTTATGATACTTTGGTATAGATTGCCTGGGGTAGTTGCAGTATTAGCTCTAGGAGTATATATGGCTATCATTCTTGCTCTTTACAAACTCATTCCTGTTACTCTTACTGCTTCAGGTATTGCTGGGTTTATAATTTCTCTTGGTATTGCGGTGGATGGGAATGTGCTTATCTTTGAAAGATTAAAAGAAGAATTGAAAGGGGGAAAGACTATCATAGAATCTCTAAAAGATGGATTTTCTAGATCATGGCTATCTATCCGTGATTCAAATATTTCTACTATTATTACCTCTATCATTCTCTTTTGGTTTGGCACTTCCTTAGTTCAAGGATTTGCTCTTACTTTAGGAATGGGAGTGTTGGTATCAATGCTTTCTGCTGTAGTTATCTCTCGTCTCTTCCTTTATGGAATGAGTATCTTAGGAGAAGGTAAGATAGCGAGATTTTTATTCAGTTCGGAAATTAAGAAATAATATAAAAATATGTTTGTAATAAATCACAAAAAAATATTTATAGGTATATCAATAGCATTAGTGATTCTGTCTATCATATCTCTTTCTGTATTTGGTTTAAAGATTGGAATCGATTTTAAAGGGGGAGCAATTACAGAAGTAGTATATGAAAATGAAAGACCCGAACAAGTATCTCTTAATACAGAACTTCAGAATCTTGGAATGGGCTCAATTCTCCTTCAACCTACAGGTGAGCTTGGGTATATAGTAAAATCAAGAGATGTCAATGAGGAAGAGCATACTCTTCTACTGGAAACTCTTGGAATGAAAGGTGAATACAAACTTACAGAATCAAATTTTAATTCTATTGGTCCTTCTGTTGGTAAGGAACTTTCAAGGAAAGCATTATTTGCTATTATTCTTTCTTCTTTTGCTATTGTGCTATTCATTGCTTTTGCTTTCAGGAAGGTCTCTAAACCAGTATCTTCTTGGAAATACGGAATCATTGCTATAGGGGCACTTCTTCACGATATCATAATCACAGCAGGAGTATTTTCTTTAATATCAAGATTCTTCGGAGTAGAAGCAGATTCACTTTTTGTGGTAGCAGGGCTTACTATCGTCGGACTTTCTGTCTCTGATACTATAGTTATATTTGATAGGATAAGAGAGAATTTGAGAAAGAATGAAGACAAACACAAACTAAGTTTTTCTTCTGTAGTAGGAGAGAGTTTAAAACAATCTTACCTTAGATCACTCTTTACCTCACTTACTACTATTTTGGTTCTACTTTCACTATTTTTCTTTGGTCCAGAAAGTACGAAGTATTTTGCATTAATGCTCACAATTGGAATGTTTTTCGGCACATACTCATCAATCTTCCTTGCTTCACCACTTCTAGTCCTCTGGGAAGAGAAACAGAAGAAATATAACTAAAAATATGCTATAATATCCTCATGAATACAATGACATATATTTATATAGTTTTAGGTTTGATAGTGGTTTATGTTGCTTATGTTTACAATAAATTCATTTCTTTAAGAGTCAGGTCTGAAGAAGCTTGGGCTGATATTGAAGTTCAGCTTAAGAGAAGATATGACTTGATTCCAAACTTAGTAAATACAGTGAAGGGTTATGCTACTCACGAATCAAGTGCATTTGAAAATGTTACAAAAGCACGATCTCTTGCTATGGGGGCAAGTGGTCCTACAGAAGCTCATGCTGAAGCAGAAAATATGCTAACAGGTGCATTAAAATCAATCTTTGCTCTAGCTGAAGCATATCCAGACTTAAAGGCAAATACAAACTTTTTAGAATTACAAAGGGAACTTTCTGATACAGAGAACAAGATTCAATCAGCAAGAAGGTTTTATAATACCAATGTGAGAGACTTGAATATGAAGATTGAGAGTTTTCCTTCAAATATAATCGCAAACATTTTTAAATTTGCAAAGAAAGAATTCTTTGACCTAGCAGATGATGATATTGCTCAAAAGCCCGTTGAAGTGAAATTCTAATTTGGTGAAGACTCCTTGTCTATAAAGGTTAATTTTAAGGAATATATTAGAACATATAAAGTATGTTTGGTAACTTGTTTTTAGTTTTTACTTTGATATTATCTGTCTATGGCAGAAAAAGAAATTCAAAAATATATAAAATAACTCAGAGATGAGGCAAATGAAGATATGAAGAAGTATATAAGAGATTTAAATGAATCAAATTTAAAAATCATGAAAGATATTTTTTACCTTCATAAAAGTAGCTAGTTTGGCATAAATGGCGACACTATACACACATCAATCAAATAATGTTCTTAAAACTTGGCTTTTAATGAGTGTTTTTTTAGTGATTGTTATTGTTCTTGGATGGTTCTTCTCATATTACTATAGCAACCCAAACATTCTGTATTTTTTCATTATTTTTAGTATTTTAATGAATATCTTTTCATATTGGTTTTCTGATAGGGTGGTGATAGGTCTCTCTGGTGCAAAAGAAGCAAAGCGGACAGAGTATTTTGATTTATATAATTCTGTAGAGAACCTATCTATCACCGCTGGGCTACCGATGCCAAAAGTATATGTCATAGATGACCCTGCTCCAAATGCTTTTGCGACAGGAAGGGATAAGAATCATTCAGTGGTAGCGGTTACTACAGGACTTCTTGGTATTTTAGATAAGAATGAACTTGAAGGAGTGATAGCTCATGAGTTGTCACATATAGGGAATAGAGATATTTTACTTTCTACTGTAGTAGTAGTCTTGGTTGGTTTTGTGACTATTCTTTCAGATATGTTTATAAGAAGTCATATATTTGGGGGAAGAAATAGTAGTAGTGATAATAGAGGAGGAAATATCTTAATGCTTGTTGGGGTTATTTTGATGATATTATCACCTATCTTTGCAAATCTTATCCATTTAGCAATTTCACGAAAAAGAGAATTTTTAGCAGATGCATCAGGGGCACTTTTGACGAGATATCCAGAAGGGTTAGCAAATGCTTTAAAAAAAATTTCTTTGCATAGCACTCCAATGAAGAGAAAAAGTAAAGCAATGGCACATCTATATATATCAAATCCAGAAGGAAGTTCATTTGGTAAAAGTGCTGGTAAGAAGATTGCAGGGCTTTTTTCTACACATCCACCTGTTGAAGATAGAATTAAAGCATTGATAGGTAAATAGCTTTTTGAAAATGTTTTTATTATTTCTAACATAGTATAGTAAACCCAATGTCTTTTAATACAAAAAGAAAATATCAAAGAGCCTTCACTCTCATAGAACTCTTGGTAGTAGTAGCAATCATAGGAATACTAGCCACTATAGTCATAGCATCTCTAAATAGTG
>Ga0172381_10006466_pt1 | contig 11720 bp, 8 predicted proteins | sample Leawel6488metaG_FD_119754 | JGI IMG/M metagenome (GOLD analysis project Ga0172381, IMG submission 119754) | Leachate microbial communities from a municipal landfill in Southern Ontario, Canada - Leachate well 64-88 metaG | ecosystem: Engineered > Solid waste > Landfill > Unclassified | place... | reverse complement strand
TGATTTGATTTTGACGCATTTCCCGACGATCCGCGCCACGACGCGCCGTCGATTCGTCTATTATTTAAAGAATTTCGCCTACCGGCTGGTGATTTTTTGCGCTTTGAAACGGGCGAAAAAAGTGATTACGGTTTCCGAATTTACCAAAAACGACATCGTTAAAAAATTTCATATTTCACCGACGAAAATCACCGTTACTTATGAAGGCGTGGCCAATTTATCCAAAGGCCGGGATTCCTTATTCGTCTCAAAATTAGACAGCCGGGAAACTTTAAATCAATATCACATCCCCCAGAATTTTTTGCTCTATGTCGGTAACGCTTATCCCCATAAAAATTTGGAGGCATTGCTTAGGGTCTTTAGTCGCCTGTATGCCGTCCAGCCGGAGTTGCGTCTGGTTTTGGTCGGCCGCGTGGATTATTTTTATGAACGGATACAGGCTTTTGCCCGCGCTCTGAATTTATGGCAGAAAGAAAATTTTAATAGTCCGATAATTTTTCCGGGCTACGTGCCGGACGCCCAATTGGAAATTTTTTACGCCGCCGCCCGGGTTTATATCTTTCCTTCTTTATATGAGGGTTTTGGCTTGCCGCCGCTGGAAGCGATGGCCAATGGCTGTCCGGTTATCAGTTCGAATCGGACCAGTTTGCCGGAGGTGCTCGGTGAAGCGGCTTTGTACTTTAATCCGGAAGATGAAGCGGAAATGCTGGAGAAAATCCGGCGGGTTTTAAATGACGATAATTTACGGGTTGATTTAACGCGCCGGGGGATTGTCCAGGCGAAAAAATATAATTGGTGGGAATGCGCCCATCAGACTTTGGAAATTTATCGCGAAGTTCTGAATTCCTAAAGCGTAATATCTAAAAATGGCTGACGCTAAAAAAAATAAATTTAATAAGGATAATCCGGACAGAGAACGTTTCTCTAATTTTGTCGTGGATCTGCGTCCGGCCGGCCGGCTTGTTTCGGAAAAACGGATAAAAAGAAGAAATGATTGGGGCGCGAATTTGAATGTTAAATTAGGCGTCGCGCGGGAGAGATTGGAGTCGGAATGGGAAAAATTGGGAACAGTTGTTAGGAAAATCAAGCCGGATTTGTTGGATAAAAAATTACGGCCGCGGTTTTTTCTGTTCCGGCTCGCGCCGAAAAATCGTTGGCGGGAATTTATCAGAGAACAAGAACGGATTTTTCGCGCCGCGCCGCGGTTTAAAAGTCGGCTCTTTTTTAAAACGCCGACGGCGAAATCCGTTCCCTGGTATCATTCTTCCTTTTCTTTTATTTTGGTTTTGTTTTTGCTGATTGCGTCGCTTAAATTTCTGTCTTATTTTGAGCTATTGGATTGGCGCGCCTGGGAAGGGAAAATCGTCGGTAAGTCGCAGTCGGCCTTGGATAGTCTGATGGCCGCCGCCGCTTCGGCCGCCAAGCTGGATTTTCAAGGCGCCGATCTCAATTTTCGTTCCGCCGGCGAAAGCTTTTTATCGGCGCAGGCGGATTTGAATAAGATAAACGATTCGCTCCTGTCTTTAGCGGCTTTATCGGATAATCCGCAGATTAAACTGGCGGCGGAAAGTAAGAAATTTTTAGCGGCGGGTGCCAGCGCGTCGTCTTTGGGCGGCAATTTGGTGCTGGCGACCGATAGTTTATTCAACGGCGACAAGAATGATTTCCGCGGGACATTGGATAACTTTTTGACTTACGGTCACGCCGCGATTAAAGACGCCAGAGAACTGGAGCAAGTAGTGGAAAAAATCAATCCGGCTAATTTACCTGATAATTATCGCGATAAATTTGAGTTTTTAAATAAGCAGGTGGCGCTGTTGGCGGAAAATTTAGATAATTTTGTGACGACCGGCGATAAGCTGAAAGAGATATTGGGTTTGAGCCGCGATAAAAGATATTTGCTGGTTTTTCAAAATAACGCCGAACTGCGGGCCAGCGGCGGTTTTCTGGGCAGTTACGCTTTGGTTGATTTACGCGACGGGAAAATCCGTAATTTGGAAGTTCCGGGCGGCGGTTCTTACGATACTGAAGCGGGCTTGAGCGTTCTTGTCGCCGCGCCGCGGCCGCTCTGGCTGGTTAATCCTCTCTGGCATTTTTGGGACGCTAATTGGTGGCCGGATTGGCCGACTACGGCTCGTAATTTAATGTGGTTCTACGAAAAAAGCAACGGTCCCAGCGTGGACGGAGTCATTAGTGTGACCCCGACGGTTATTGAACGTTTATTGGAAATTACCGGACCGATTGATTTAAGCGCGGAATATGGGTTGATTATAAACGCCGATAATTTTTGGGAAACGGTTCAGAAAGTGACGGAGCGGGAAAATTTAATGAAGACCAATCCGGAAGCGGTCGTCGTTTTGTCGGCGACTTCGACGCCGGTAGCGGCGACGGTTCCTTTGAAGCAAGGACTGGAGGTCAACGCCGCCAATAAGCCGAAAAAAATCATCGGTGATTTATTGGCGAAAATCTTGGAAGTTTTGCCGCAAAAGCTGACTAAAGAAAACCTGTTAAAAATTATTACGCTCTTTGAAGAAAATATGACTGAAAAGCAGATCTTGCTTTATTTTACCGATCCGACTTTGCAGGCGGAAGTCGCCAGACTTAATTGGGCGGGAGAAATAAAAGATACCGCTAAAGATTATTTGTCGGTTGTTAACACTAACATCGCCGGGCAGAAATCCGATCGGGAAATAAGCGAGAAGATAGAAATTAGGAGCGAGGTGGGATCGGACGGAGTGATTATTGATACGCTTACAATCGCCCGGACGCATAACGGCGTAAAAAATACGCCGCTGACCGGGGTGAGAAATGTCGATTGGCTGAGAGTTTACGTGCCCTTAGGCAGTGAACTTCTAAGCGCCGACGGTTTTCAATCGCCGGATGAAAAGTATCTGCAGGCTAAGCCGGAAGAGTCCTGGGAAGACAATCCTTTGTTGGTGGCGGAAAATTCCGCCGTTACTGATCCGACCACCGGAACGAAAATTTATCCGGAAAATAATAAGACGGTTTTTGCTAATTGGACGCTAGTTGATCCGGGCGAAACAACGGTAATCGTTTTAAGATATCGTCTGCCTTTTAATTTTTGGAGCAAGCCGGCGGACGAAAGCGGGTGGAAACGGCTGAACGACTGGTTTAATCCCGACGCGACGGAATTATGGCCTTATTCCTTGTTGGTTCAGAAACAGCCGGGCGCGAAAGCGAGTGAATTTTCCGGCCATTTGATTTTACCGGATGATTGGCGTATTTTTTGGCGTTATCCGGAAAATTTAAACGGTACCGGCGGCTGGGATATCGCCGCTCAAATCAATTCCGACAAATATTATTCTATCTTGACGGGAAAGACTGAACCGCTAAAATAAAAAATAAAATTAATAATTTGCGATATAACCGTATGCCTGAAAAAAAAATAAAGAGAGTCTTGCGTGTCGGTCGGGAGGAGGAATCAAGTCTGTCTTCTTTCGTGGAACGGCCGATGCCGACGGAGAAAGAAGTGTCGACTTTCGAGCGCGTCATGAAGCAGGAAGTGCGCGAACAGGAAATCGATTCCAATCTTTTGGAAATCTACAGCGATAAAAAAGGGCGTCGGGCGGATGTACAGACAATGAAGGCCAGAAAGCGGCCGATTTTTCTGGTTCGCTTATTTCGCCGGCTATTGCTCCTGGCCTTGATAGCTTTAGCCGCTTATCTCGTTTATTTTTATTTTTTCAGTCGGGGCGGCGATATTAATTCTTTGGAACTAAAAATTACCGCTCCGGAAAAGATTCTGGCTGGCGAAGAATTCTCTTACAAAATCGATTATCATAATCCGACGAAATATCCTTTGTCGCAGGTGCATCTGGAATTGCAATATCCGGAAAATTTTATTTTTACCGCGGCCAATATCCCGCCGACCAGCGGTAATTACGGCTGGGCTTTGCCGGATTTGGCTCCGGGCGGCAACGCGACTTTGACGATTATCGGAAAATTGATCAGTCCGGCCGATTCGGTCAATGTTATTTCCGGCCGTTTGAGCTATCTGCCGGGAAGCTTCACTAGCCAGTTCAAGAAAGAGGCCTCGGCCGCGACTTTAAGCGGCGGTCCGGGTTGGCGCGTTGACTTGGATTATTCCAACACTTCTTTTTTGAATCAGGATAATGAGATGACACTGATTTTTTCCGAAGAGCAGAATAACTATCTGGGTGATTTTAACATTGCCTTTTCTTTGCCGGCCGAAACGGACGCGGCGGTTGTTACCGGCGATCAAAAAGCGACCAGTAGCCCCGCCGGCACCGGATTGACGGCGGAAAAAATCGCGGTAGTCAAAACCGGCGGCGCCAGCTGGCAGGTGAGCGGTTTAAATCCGGCTTTGGGCCGCCAAGAAGTGCCTCTGACTTATAAAATTAAGAAAAAATCGGATAATTTAGAAATCAAGGTGCGTCTGGAAAAGAGAACCGAGGATGGCCAGGCTTATGTTTTTTGGGAAAAAACAATTAAACCGGAACTGGTTAACAGCGATTTGAATCTGACTTTATTCTTGAACGGTTCCAAAAACGACGGCGCGATCACTTTCGGCCAGCCACTGAATTATTCGTTAACCTATTCTAATCGCGGCGACAGTTCCTATAAAGACGTGGTGGTCATGGCGGCTCTGAGCGGCGATTTTCTGGATTGGAATTCTCTGCAGAACGAAAAAGGCGGCCAAATTCAGAACAATTCGATTATCTGGACAAAGCAGGAAATTCCGGAGTTGGCGGAAATAAAACCGGGACAGGAAGGCGCGGTTGATTTTTCTCTTGGTCTTCTGCCTTTTAAGGACGGCGATCTGGATAAAAATTTGGTGATTACCGCTTATGGGCAATATGGCATGAATAACAAACCGGTTAAAGGGCAGGATAATAAAAGTAATACGATTACCAGTCGGATCAATAGCGACTTGAGTTTAAGCGAAGAAATCCGTTATTTTAACGCCGATAATATTCCGGTCGGTTCGGGATCATTGCCGCCGCAAGTCAACCGCCAGACCAGTTTTAAGGTCTATTGGGTGGTGAATAATAATTTACACGAATTAACCGATACGCGCGTCGTTTTTAACTTGCCGAATTACGTTTCCTGGGGAGGAAAAAGCACGACTAATGTCGGTAATCTATATTATGATGAAACGAGCCGGCAGATAATTTGGGAAATCGGCCGCTTGCCGGTTTCAGTTTATCGCGTGGACGCCGAATTCGATATTAGCATCACCCCTGGCGAATCCGACCGCAATAAAATTTTGGTTTTATCGCCCGGCTCGACCGTGAGCGCCATGGATACGGAAACTAAAGACACGATTATCAGAAAAACCGATCCGAAGACGACCAAACTGGAGGATGATGATGTCGCCGGCTTGAATAATTCGGGAGTGGTGCAATAAATATGTTCAGATTGATTAAAACGAAAAAATCCGGTGGTCGTTGGGGCGAAATTAAAACCGCTCACGGTGTTTTGAAAACGCCGTTCTTCATGCCGGACGCGACGCGGGGTTTTGTAAAATTGACCGATAACGGAGAGGTGAGACGGACAAAAACGGAAGCGCTGGTCGTCAATACTTTTCATCTGTATTTACAGCCCGGTTTGCGCGTCCTGGAAAAGGCCGGCGGAATACATAAATTTATGAATTGGTCCGGGCCGCTTTTATCCGATTCCGGCGGCTATCAAGTTTTTTCTTTAATCCATCGTAATCCGGGAGCGGGGAATATCAGCGACGATAAAGTTATCTTCCGCTCGCCTTTAGACGGTTCGAAACATGAACTGACACCGGAAAAATCGATTCAGATCCAGTTCGCGCTCGGTGTCGATATGATGGTCTGTCTCGACGACTGCCCGCCCAATGAATTTTCCCGCCGCGATCTGAAGAAAGCCGTGGCGCGAACGGTTGCCTGGGCGAAGCGTTGTAAGCTGGAATATGAGAGACAAATCAAGAAACGAAAATTGCGCGGCACGAACCGACCCCTGCTATTTGCCGTTATTCAGGGCGGCGCGGAAATTGATTTGCGGGCAGACTGTACCAAGGAATTAGTAAAAATCGGTTTTGACGGTTACGGTTTCGGCGCGCGTCCGGTCGATAAAGAAGGTAAATTTTTAGGCGAAGTCTTGCGCCGCACCGCCAGTTTTATTCCCGCGGATAAATTACGTTTCGCTTTGGGCATCGGCACGCCGGAAGATATTGTTCGCTGTGCGTCCTGGGGCTGGGATATGTTCGATTGTGTTATTCCGACGCGTGAGGGCAGGCACGGTAAATTGTTCGCGGCGAAGCAGACAATTAACATCAACAACGCGAAATTCGCCGCCGACTTTACACCGATTAATAAAAACAGTAAGATAAGTGAGTTAAAAACCCAGTCGCGTTCCTACTTGCACCATTTGTTTAAAATGAACGAATCTTTGGGGCATAAATTAGCCAGTTTGAATAATCTGGAGTTTTATCAGGAATTACTTGGCAGTCTAAGAAAACCTAATAAATAAAATTAATTTTCGTCAGTTTTATGATGCAATTAATATTTTTCGCGGTTTCGATTCTCGCGGTCTTCCTTGGACACGCCGTTTTTTGGCTGGCCGTCACCAAATTACTGCATATCGCCGCCTGGCAACACCATTTTATCCTTATCTCCCTGATTTCTTTTTTATTTGTCAGCACAATCATCGCTTCTTATTTGATTCATAAATGGGACAATCCGTTTACTCGCTGGTATTATATGATTGCCGGTTTCTGGATCGGCTTGCTGGTTAATTTTGGTTTGATGGCGATTTTAATTTTATTCTTCCGGCTATTCGGAGTAGTTTTTGACTTTACCGTACCGGCCGGTATCATGAAATTTATTTTTTTCGGCGGCGCGAGCCTGGTTTCTCTTTACGGTTTATACAACGCCTGGAACCCGCAGGTTATCGAATACGAAGTAGCTATCAAAGACCTGCCGGATTATTGGAACAATAAAGTCGTAGTACAGGTTTCCGACGTCCATCTCGGACCGGTTTATCGAAAAAGATTCTTTTCCCGTTTAATCGCCCGCGTCGACAATCTTAAACCGGAGGCGGTTTTCATTACCGGCGATCTTTTTGACGGTATGGAAGCGGATTTTTCCTGGATGAACCATCCGTTCAGCAAACTGCAGACGCCGAGTGGAATCTATTATAGTTTCGGTAATCATGATTTATATTTGGGGTTCAACCGCGTCATCAGTCTCTTAAAGGAAAATCCGGTGCGTATTCTGGATAACAAGATGGAAACGGTCAACGGCCTGCAGATTATCGGCCTTAATTATTCCTTTAACAGCGATTTCGATTTGGAAGCGGCGATTTTAAAGCAGGTGAATTATGATCAGAGGAAACCGAGTATTTTGCTTTTCCATGCTCCGAAAAATGTCCCGCTGGCCAAAAGCGCCGGTATCGATTTACAGCTTTCCGGTCATACGCACGACGGGCAATTATTTCCTTTTAATCTAATAGCGAAATTGGCGCATCACGGCTATGGTTACGGTTTGTTTCAAGAGGGCGATTTTTCCATTATCATTAACGGCGGCGCCGGCACCTGGGGGCCGCCAATCAGAACTTCCAGCCGGAGCGAGATTGTAAAGATTATTCTAAAGAAAAAATAATAATCAAATGAATTTAGAAAAATTATCAGAAATTTTAAAAAATGAACCGAAATTCCGTTACGCGCAAATCAATAAAGCGCTGTTTCAGGATTATATTTCCGTTTGGAGCGAAGCGTCCAGCCTGCCCAAAATTTTGCGCGAGCGACTGACGGCGGAATGCTCTTTGGAAATTAAAGCGCAAATCTTTAAGACCGCCGGCGGGCGAAAAAGCGAGAAAGCCTTGATTACTTTGGCGGACGGAGAAATAATCGAAACGGTTTTGATCCGGCAGAGAGGCGAAAAAACGGAAAAAGCGGAAACAGCGGAGAAATCAACCGGCCGCAATACGATTTGTGTTTCTTCCCAAGCGGGCTGTCCTTTGGGCTGTGCTTTTTGCGCGACCGGAATGAACGGCTTTAGCCGAAATTTAACGGCCGAAGAAATCACGGAACAGGTAATTTTTTGGGCGCGGCGGCTGAAAGCGGAAGGTAAAGGTGAAAAGATAGACAATATCGTTTTTATGGGCATGGGCGAGCCGTTCTTAAATTATGCGGAGTTCATTAAAGCCGTCAAATTTTTGAATAATCCGGAAACGATGAATATCGGCGCCCGTCGCCTGTCAGTTTCCACCGTCGGTTTGACGGAAGGAATCAAGCGCCTGGCCGGCGAGAAGATCCAGATAAACTTGGCGCTGTCGTTGCACGCCCCGAACGATACTCTGCGCCGCGAGTTGATTCCGGTTGCTAAAAAATATCCGCTCCGCGAGATATTCAAAGCGATTGATAATTATATTTCCCGGACCGGCCGACGCGTCATGATGGAATATTTGATGATCAAAGGGGTTAATGATAGCGATAAGAACGCATTAGAACTCGCGGATTTAATGAAGAACCCGCTTTATATGGTCAATCTGATCCCTTATAACGCGACCGGGAAATTCAAACCCGCGGATCGCGAACGGATCGCCGCTTTTAAGAAAATTCTGGAAGACGAAGGTGTTCCGACAACGGTACGTCTCAGTTTTGGCACGGAGATTGCCGCGGCTTGCGGGCAGTTGAGAGGGAAGAGAAAAGGGTATGTATAGCTTGGCGTATAGTTTATTCGCGCGCCGCCGCCGACTTGATTATCTGGCACGGAAGGAAGAGGCGCGGACGCTTATTGGTGAAAGGCTGGAATATTTTAATCGCTTTTACGGTTTTAAATATAATCGAGTCAGCGTACGCAATCAGAGGACGCGTTGGGGGAGTTGTTCCCGGAGAGGTAATCTTAATTTCAGTTACCGCCTGCTTAACCTATCGGAACGCGTCCGTGATTATATTATTGTTCATGAACTTTGCCATTTGCAGGAGTTTAACCATTCGCCGCGATTTTGGAATTTAGTGGCGCGGATTCTGCCTGATTATAAAGAACTGCGCCGCCAGTTAATTATTCATTAATTTTTTAATAATATGTTTACTTTGCCTTTATTACCTTATGACCGAGCCGCCTTGGAGCCCTATATTTCCGCTCGGACATTGGATTTTCATTACGGCAAGCATCATCAGGCTTATATTGATAATCTGAATAAGCTGGTGGCCGGCACGGAATTGGAAAAAGAGACTCTGGAAAATATTATAAAAAAAACCGCGTCCGATCCGGCGCAAACGGCGATATTTAATAACGCCGCCCAAGCTTATAACCACGCTTTTTTTTGGAACAGTTTGCGGCCGGCCGAAACGCCGACGGAAGCTTCTTTGCCGGAAATCGCGCCGAAGTTGCTGGTTTTAATAAATTCGACTTTCGGATCTCTGGATAATCTTTACGCGGATTTTAAAGCGGCGGCCGTCAGCCAGTTCGGCAGTGGTTGGGTTTGGCTAGTTAAAGACGGGGAAGCGCTTAAAATAGCCAAAACCGCAAACGCCGACAACCCCTGGGCGCGGGGCTGGAAGCCTTTATTGACAATCGATGTTTGGGAACACGCTTATTATTTGGATTATCAGAATCGCCGCGCCGATTTTGTCGAAGCGATTTTGCGCCATCTATTGAATTGGCAATTCGCGGAAATAAATTTTCGTTAATTTCCGTCTTTCGTTAATTTTCACCGTTAATTTTTAGTGAAAAATAATCCCCCTTATTTTATGTATCAGAATCCCTACGTTAAATTAAAACCGAAGACGCGTCGGCCGTACACGGAGATTTTTTTAGTCCGTCATTGTCATCCGGATTACCGATTGGAAAAAACACTGGGCGAATACCATATGCCGTTGTCAAAAACCGGACTGAAACAGCGTAAATTCTTAACAGAAAAGCTATTAACGATGAAATTCGATAAAGTTTACGCCAGCGGTTTACAACGGGCGCAGGAAACCGCGTCCGCGTATATTGAAAAATCCGGAAAGAAACTTTTAATCGATTATCGCCTGGATGAAATCGACTGGACCGATTGGTATAAGATAAAATATTTTAACATGTCGGAAAAAACGCGGGAGAAGAAACTGCGCCGCCGCCGGACGCTCGATAAGGATTTGGACAAGATGCAGACCGTCGCCCGCCGGGCACTGGCGGATTTATTCCGGCGTAATAAAGGCAAGAAAGTTTTGATTTTTTCCCACGGTAATTTTATCAAAGCTCTGATTACCGGCGTTTTGAACGCGGACGTCATCGGTTTTTTGTCGCTGGAAATTTTTCAGTCGTCGATTAATAAATTCGTTATTGACCGCGACGGTTATATCAAAATCAGCTATATCAACGATGCCAGCCATTTGCCGACGCCGCCGACTGAGGATTTATTTGTCACTTTAGTCGATTGATTTTTTAAATCAATCAATCTTTATTTATGAATTTTAAATTGTCTAAGCCGATTTTGTTTTTAATTACCCTGTCTATCGGTTTTGGCGTCATTTTTGGTCTGGCACCAGCGTTTTCAAACGCCCCCGAGGCGCAAGCCGCAACGAATTTAAACGGCCGGATTCTCTTGGCTGTTCAAGATAAGGGACAGGCCTGGTATGTCAATCCGGTAAATAGTAGGCGTTATTATCTGGGTCGGCCGGATGACGCTTTTCAAGTCATGCGTTCTCTGGGTCTGGGAATAACCAATACCGATTTCGCCGCTTGGCAAAAAATCGCGCCGCGCCGTTTAGCCGGCCGGATTTTATTAAAAGTCCAAGATAAGGGGCAGGCTTATTACGTTGATCCCCTGGATTTAAAATTATATTATCTCGGGCGGCCGACAGACTCCTTTAATCTGATGCGGTCGAAAGGGCTTGGTATTACCAATAATGATTTAGCGCGGATTCCGATTTTTACCTCTTCGTCCGCTTCGGCGACCAGTTCATCCCCAGCTCTCTCGTCCGCTGATCCGGTTTCATCGACCCCCACTGCAACCCTTATCAGCCGCTTTACTTTTAAATATCAGGGAAATAATTATGAGTTTGCCCAAAATTTATCGGAAAGTTTATATAACGCTTATAAAAATTCGCCGAAAGTTTATAGTTATAACAGTGCCGAAGAGCCGCCAAATCTGCGGGAAGCTTTTTACGGGTTGTTTTTAAAGGTTAAATCGGGCGATGTTTCGCTGGTCGATCTGGCCGCGAAATTAAAGACGATAGCCGGCGCGAATGATTGGAATAGCGATCAACTGGCGGAATTTGCGCTGGCCTTAATTCAATATATTCCTTACGATCACGCGAAGTTGGCGGTTGACGGTAACCGTAACACTAACCCTTACTATCCGTACGAAACTTTGTATTTGGATAAAGGCGTCTGTTCGGATAAAACTTTTTTAGCCGTGGCGCTTTTGCGGCAACTCGGTTACGGCGCGGCGATTCTCGATTTTCCCGAACGTAACCATACCGCGGTCGGGATCGCCTGCCCAGTGGAATATTCGCTCAACGATTCTGGCTATTGCTATGCCGAAACCACCAATTATTTTCCTTTGGGTGTCATTCCCGAAAGCATCAGCTCGGGGCAGGCGCAAACGCCGGATAACGATCTGGTCGGTCTGTTTGATTCCGCTGGGCTGGGAAAAATGGAAATTTATCAGGAAACGTCCGGTCAGGTTTATCGCGGCGTAACGGTTACGCGCGCCAAAGTCGAAGCTCTGAGAACGTCTAAGGATGAGTTGAACGCGCGACAGACGGAAATTGATGAATT
>Ga0172381_10006465_pt1 | contig 11721 bp, 12 predicted proteins | sample Leawel6488metaG_FD_119754 | JGI IMG/M metagenome (GOLD analysis project Ga0172381, IMG submission 119754) | Leachate microbial communities from a municipal landfill in Southern Ontario, Canada - Leachate well 64-88 metaG | ecosystem: Engineered > Solid waste > Landfill > Unclassified | place... | reverse complement strand
TGCTGCGGAAGGCGTTCCCGGAGATGCCGGAGCCGCGGATGGAGCGGCCGCGCTTGGTCCCGGTGAATACAGATGTGTATGCGCGTTAAAAACAGTTACCAGATTATTCAAATCCGTCTTCATCGTATCAAAAGCCGATTTCATTTCCGTATATTTTATTGCCCAATTCCCATTCCCATTTAATTCAATCTGCGTCGATGCCGTAATCACTGCCGTTGCCGTATTTACTTCAACTTTCGTATTCCCTGCGATTGTTACTGTATTCGATGCCGTCAATTTTACTATAGCGCTCTTTACCTCAGCCGATACCAGTGCATCCAGTAATATCTTTGACTTTGCCACAACATTAAAATCAGTCATGGCATTTATTTTTACGCTTCCCGGCAATTCACCTGATAATATCCCTGTGTAGAATGCCAGATATGAACCGGAAAAATGTCCGGTAATGACATCGGTTGCGTCAAACAATGCCTTTGTCAACGGGGTATAATATCCGGGTTCAGTCAGGGTATTGCCTTTCCCCTGGTATGGATACCGGTTTACGACATAGGGCGCGCTGAAATTGCCGTTTTCAAAGCCCACCATAACCATTTGTCCCGGTATTGGTCCTTCATAAGTTCCATGTAGATTCCCGCTTTTGGGATCAAAAAAAGCTCCGGGATAGGCTACGCTTGTTATTTTACCCCCGCGGGCCATTTCTACCGTTACCACTGTCTGTTTATACAGCGGTTCCGGCTGCGCGAATAATATTTCTCCCGCAAGAGTTTGATACGTCCGGGATGCCTGCGGGCGGAAGCCGTTCCCCGGCATTGACCTCACGAAGGTGTCGCGGCCTGTATTTTTATTCATTTTATATTGCATCATAATTTAGATAACGCTTCCCTCGTGGCTTTCAATACGGAATATTCTCCATCAACTATACCCGATTCCGGAGGCAATATTTCAAAATCAAATAATAATAACGCAGTCTGAGCCACCGACAATGGTAGGGGAACTCCCCTGATAAGATTCAAAGTTGTGGTAAAACTCAAGGATTCATTTTCAAGACTATAATTATGAGACAATGAATCGATATAATATATTCCAATATCGCGCAAATTTTCAACCTTTTTCCCGGATAATGCCGGTAAATACAAGCAATACATCCCCGGCCTTGCGTAAGGTATATTTTTAGCTGTAACCGTACCTTCCCGAAATCGTGACTGGTTCCGGAACCACGTCGAAAGAAGATTGCTTAATTGATTCTTAGATAATACCTGTCCCGGAATTCCCATTATATTCTTTTGTATTCTTTCCATGTAACTTGTCGCAATTCCGAGTCCGATCTGAGAAGTGCAATCTATAGATTGTATCATCTCTCTGCGCCCGAAAGTGGGAATGCCTCCGCTTGCGAATGGATTCATCGGCCCCGGTGATTTTATTCCTCTATCCGTGACATCAGCTACGCCTCCCCCTGCCATTTTTGAACTGTATACTGTTCTGAAAACAGTTGCCTGATTCGAGCTGTCAAATCCTAACATTTTATTTTCGATTATTTCATCAGTAATGATGATAAAATCCCCACCTATAAGCATGTGCAATGCCGTGAGATCGAATACCAGCGTTTGCGCCAGATGCATTGGATTTACCAGCCCAAGCAGCGGGTTCGTATAAGGAACCGTCCTTGCCACGACATAATTTATTCCCGGTAATAACGCGGCAGGCGGCGCGAATGCGTCTGTAACAATTGTTCTGCCCCCGCTTTCCGTGAATAATTCCATCCAGGGATTCGGGATAAAACTTTGCAGAAACGACCACACGGATTGAGACGATCCCGCGCTATGCATTTCAAACATATCCGAAGTCAAAGTCATAAATGAAGCGATACCTAAATTTGCGATAGCTCCGATAGGATTCGGCCATGCCGCCAATCTCATGGCCAGGGGGAATCCATCGCTGCCTTTGAAAAATTCTGTTAAAGTTGATGTTTTGAATGCATTTAAAATAGCCTGTATTCCGGTCTGTATTGTTACTCCAATCAGGCTTGAGGACAATGATAATGCTTTTTGCATTGAATCCGTAATTTGCCGTTGCATTCCGTCGAGTAAAATCAGATCAAGAGTTGTTGTTCCAAGATTATATAGGTTTCCCAATTCTTCGATTATTAAGTTATAACTTATTTCCCGGCTTTCGTTGGCCACTGTTGACGCCCTCATACATGATCTTACAGTTCCGGTCATCAAATGATAGCCGTTTATCCAGACCTGACACAACGTCATCGGTTTAAATAAATCTTCTAAATCAACGCCTAATTCATTCCATATTTTTGAATATAGATTAAAAGAAAATTTATTTAATAATTTTACGATTTCCTGAATAACTTTTTTATCCGGGGCAATAGTTATCTGCATAACTCCGCCGGGGTTATTTCTGTCCTTTGTCCATGAAAACCCGGTTACAATCTTATTTATATCAGTTCCCACGATTTCAATAGGAACAAACGGCAGTCCAAACAAAGAGAAAAGGATCTGTATTTTCGGAGTAATATGACGGCGCGGATTTGTATATTCCATGCTCGCTTCCAGCCCGGCATTGAATATAATATGCTTATCCCCGGATATTACCTGTCCTATTGCGCTATTTTTTAATATTTCCATAATTTATCAATTTTGAGCAGGGATAAAAATAGGCCCGCCTCCAAATGGATTTGCAATATAAGTTCCTGCTTTATTTTTATATGTTTGACTTTTTGAAAAATTATCCAATGTTTCAGATACTTTTTTGAATCCTTTCTCAACATTATCCGCAGCTATTCCTAACCCTATCAATGCTTTATCAACGGCAGGAGCAGCATCTTTCGCAATTTTAAGCATACCCCGTTCCATTTTCATTGTAGTATCAGCAAAAGCTTTTCCGGCCTGAAACATCAATTCTTCTCTTTGTTGAATTTGTTTTGCCGCCATCCCGGCGGGGCCGCCTTCAACCGCTCCCGATCTTTCCGCAATCAGATCCATTCCTTTTTTTTCCAGATTTTTACCAGGTTCTTTTGTATTGTTTTTTAATATTGATTCCGTCTGGGATTGCGATTGCGACCAATTCTGAGACAACGTAAAATCATAAAATCTTTGTCGGCTTTCAGGCGTATCTCCAAAATTTTTACTTGCTAATTTATATGTTTCTTTCTGAATTTCAACTGGATTCGTTTCCGCTGTAAATTTCCTTAATAAAGGCATTGCAAGTCCGGGGATAGATTCTTGTAATTTAGAAAAATCCGTTGTCGGGCCAAGTTTTCGTAATTTATCAGATTGCTCCTTACTTATAAATTCTTGTTTTTCAAGATTGCTGACATAATTTTCTTTACTCATCCTTGCAGCTTGCTCTTTTGTAATAGCTCCGCCTTTTAAAGCCATCTGCCCATAAAATCCCAGATCCTGTAAATTTTCTCCGGATATTCTGCGCATGAGCATAGATTGAGCTGCTCCGGTAGCATATAATTGTTCAGAACTTTGTACTTTTCCTCTCGTAATCCCTTGCACTACCCCTTTAAAATTATTGATCATATTCAGCGCGGCTTCTACGCTTTTACCGGGAGTCGTCATCGCTAATCCCGCGATTTCTTCTGCCATATCCTTTGCCATGTCACTGGTATTAATACCTTCTTTTACCGCTTCAGTTAATGTATCGGACATACCAGTAAGTAATATCGGGAGATCGGATTGTATCCCCGTGCCTGCCGCTACTGCTGCCGCCTGCCCGTAATTTGCACCAGCCCTTCGGAATTGTCCCGCAGTTCTTAGCGTTTCCTCAGCAGATAATCCGTGTATTGCACCGACTTTTAATGCTATTGCAGAAGGAGGTTCTTTTGCTGTCATGAATTGCCCGGTAGACCGGGCATAAGCTCCCATACCGCCGCTGATCTGGCTTGCTGTATATATTCCTGCACCTTTTGTTCTGAATCCACTTACGCCTACATTCGATAATTGCTCACTTGCTTTTTCAATGTATGCATTCCCGATCTGATTTATTTTTTGTACAGCAAGCCCGGAAGCGGCTATGATTGCGCCAATAATAGGTATAGATGTTCCAATACTACCGAACCCACTCGTCCCTCCACCTTCTCCGCCGCCAAGTCCGCCTTTGCCTTTTTCGACAGCTTTTGTCAACTTCTCATTGGATGCGATCAATTTAACAATAGAAGAATTTAGTTTTGATACAGGAAGTACATTTTTATTTTCAGGCATTCCTAATCCCGCATCTTTTGCGGATTTTCGGAATGAATCCTTCCATTCCTTGCTCGGCGTATAGGATTTTTTTTCTATATTTTTTGGTATTTTTTCGTTTGCTGCGATTAATTTTGTAATGGAAGAATTTAATTTCGTGTATATCGCAGAGGATGCGTCTCTGCCCTTCCCTGCTGATGCAGTAACCGGGCTGATGCCGGTCTCTGTTGCTTTTTTTGATTGCTGGATAGCTTTCTGGCGTGCGCCCTGGATTCCTTTACCTAAACCTTTATATTCAAACTTAATGTTGTAATCCATTGTCGCCGCCTGTCTTTTTTATTATTCCTTTCCCGTGTAAAATATCCCAAAGTTGTTCCTTTTGGGAATTATTATTTACCGGATCATGTCCCGGAATTTTAACCCTCCCCGTCTCCGGATTTTCTTCTTTAATTCCAAATTTTTTATTTAACTCCTGAATCCGCTGAGTCTTTTCAATGTATAATTTTTCTTTTTTAATTTTTTCAATATCTTTTCCCTGCATCCGCGCTAAATCAATTTCAGTTTTGTCGAGTTCAATCTCTTTTATCGCCGTAATCGCTTTATATCCTTTTTGATATTCAGTCTGTATCTGCCAGTCCTGATATTCCGGGATTATTCCAAGGAGATATACTAAAAAAATTTTTTGCTGTTCAAATAAATTATTCCGGTCAAGCGTAGCCGGCCATACATGCAGATGCTTTAATAAAAACCCATCTACAAAGTAATCACCCTTTTGAGCCTCCGTCAGCAAGTCTATTTTTTTTTAACTTCTCCTCGATGTCGTTTGTATGATCCCTGATTTCTTTCGCGAGCGCGTGTATGAGTTCGATGTCGTCCCATTTAGCGCAAGATTCATATTTTTTATAAGGAAAATCATCAGGAAATTTTTCAACGCATACATTGACGATTGCGATATTTTCAAAGAACATGAAATCTTCCTGAGTAAGAGAGTCAATAGAACTCCCGTTTTGCAGGGATAACCTGCCTTGTGTAATCCTGATCCGATCAAGAGGCGACATGTACCGGATAACGAATTGATTTCCTAAGACTTCTACTGTTTTTAATTTTTCTTCTTCGAGATTTAACAAATTCATATTGTTTTATTCCCTTATCGATTTATTATATTTTAAAAATAATTAACTCACAGATAATCCCGGCAATAACATACGCGCTCTCCAGCGGGTAGCTCTTGTCATTAAACTGCCTTGCGCGATATTCAAGTCACCGCCGCCGTATTTTACTCCAATTGCAGTAAATAAGACGGTTAAGTCATGAACGTCCAACCCCGTGAACGTATATAAACCATTACTGTTTATATTATTGTTTCCGTCCGGTTGCCATCCCGGAAGGCTTACGCTACCGGCAATATCCGCGCCTCTGAGTAAAAATGTTCCCATGGTCATGTTACAATCATATCCAAGAGATAAGAGATCACGGAATCCGTAATATCCCAGCGTCTGCACGCCGTCGAGCATATAGTCTTCCGATATGCTCAAATCCGTACTGTATGCAAGGATCGTATTATCCTGCATCAAAAAACAATCTATACCGCTGCCAACCGGCCCCGGAAGTTGCCCTGCTGTTCTGAATGACATAGTTTTAGTTCTCCTTTAATATATTAGACTGATTGTCCGGGTACGATGAAGGTAAAGAAATTAAATGCAAATCTCGGCGTTACACTCATCGTCAACGTGGCTCTTGTTATAAATTGCTCTCCGTTCTGAGTAAATGAAACATTTGCGAATGCTTTCTGTTCCCCGTCAACGCTGTCGGTAATCCATTTCTTGCTGTCTCTATAGTACGGGAAAAGATAAGTCAGGATCCAGTTCTGAATTTTGGCTATAATTACCGAATTCGCAACCGTAGTCAGTCCCCGTATCTGCTCCGTTACCTGTTCTTCAAAATCCTTAGTGAGAACATTGATCTCATAAACAACTGAAGGATTTGTCCGGGTTACCTGACTTCCCTGATAGGTTGAATTATTTACTTTGATCTCGAACTGGCTGATATTATTTACATTGACTGTTTTCTGTATCAATGTTGCCCCTGCCGCTGCGTATGCTTCCTGATCGAGTTTTTCTATTTCAGGAGTCGACAATACATTCAGAGATTTGAAAATAATATCCATTCCGACTTCGTTGGCATATCTCAATCCCGCAACCATCGCGTACAAATAGTAGGGATAGAAATCCGCTGACGGTGTTATCTTATTTACGTAATCATATCTTTTAAATGGGCTTACACAATATTCAATATAAGCTGATCCCAGCGCTTTCATCTCCGCGATCCTTGTCGCCTTTGTAGCAGTAGTCGAACCCGCTCCGAATCCGGCCTGTCTGTATCTTTTCGTTTTAACCGCGTTCATCCTGTCTACATGATCCTGAACAAGAAGATGAATAGTCGGGCTTCCCGTCATCGCGACTATGCAATTGAGGTCATATTCTTCGAGCTTCAGCAATGCCGCGATCCAGTCCGCAGTAGTCGCCGCGGATACAGTCCCGCCAGTAAGATATTGATATTCCGACATGTCATCGATAACCGTTCTCGCCGCAGTCGCGTGTAGTACCGCAGTCATCATTTCCGAAGCATTCAGAGTTCTTATAATGGATTCTATGATTCCAACGCAAGAATACGAAGATGTAATATCCTGCGCAGTGACGGCATCAAATACGGTTGTAGCTTCATCGCTTTGACCCGTTAATGTGCAGGTATAATTCGGTTGAGTATTGATGAAATTGATAAGACTTCCGAGATCAGAAAAATCGGCAAGGGTAATATCAAGATTGTCCGAAGTCGCTCCCGTACACGCGGTTATCAATTTTGTCGCAGTAATTGTCATAGTTGCCGGAGAACCCGCGCCCGTGTAAAGAATATCCATGAGCGATAGCGTAACATTATCCTGATCGATAATTTTTGAGCCTTTAAAAATTACTTCTATTTTTTTACCGGTCACGGATCCAGAACTGGAACGTATCGCTGCCGTGTTCCCGTCAACTCCATACTTATTCCAGGCAACATCTATAATTGCGGCCGCGCTTGCGTCTAATTCTGTTTCCGCAGGTGTCATCTGGTTTACAACGATACATTTTGCCTGAGACGGTTTATTAAATCTGTCATCTTTTGTAGGTGTGAGATAAAATTCTGCGCCGTAGTAGAGGTCGCCGCCGCCGAACACATTAAGTGCTTGCGCCTGCCCCTCGACTATATTTATGACATCATTTACATCGGCGAAAGCATTGTAAGGAATTCCGCCTTTGCTGGCTTCTCCCATTATAATAACTTCGCCTGTGGCTGCACCTGCGCCCTGATCGGCAGGAAATTCTCTTTTAGTGTATGATCCGGGAAGGATTATTTTTTGTCCGGCAAAATCATAATAGCGTCCCATGTGTTTACTCCACGATGATTATTGTTGACGCTTTGCCAGAGATTGAGGCTTATTCGGTCTTATTAATTAAAAAAAATTATTTCGCGGTTTCGTTTTGAAACGATTCCATTATTTTATCCCATTCTTCTTTTGTCTTCCGGGGATTCGGATTATTTCTATTATTTATCAGGAACCATTTCCTGATCACATTATCAAGTTTTCTGTTTCTGTTGTGTTTTGCGAGATATTCATTTAGGCTGATTACGGGAGTGGAAGACTTTGAAACAGATGTATTTTCTTTTTTAAAATCAAATCCTACTGATGAAAAATTATTTTCAGAATCTATTTTGTTTCTCATTTATGCCTCTCCGGGTGTAAGAAATGTTCCAATAAAATCATGTCCTGTGATAACATCGTCTGTGTATATTACATAATTGCTGAAAGTATTTAAAAAAGTCAAGTTATATTCTGTCCCATGTAAAAGTTTCCCGAAATTAAAATTAGTTAATCCCTTCGTAGATGAATATTGCATATCCCTGATAGGAGATTCGTCTCCAATTGTTCCGATCTGCACCATAGCTAAAATCGATTCCATTAAAGTAGAAAGCAAAATGTCAATATCCGGGGATTCCCCCCATATCGATATATTTATTTCTTCGCTTTTACTCCATTCATTCCTTTGAAATCGCATACTTCCGGCCGGATTACGCCGGTATTCGCTGAGAATTAATTCGATTTGTGTCGGTGTGATTACTGCCAGTTGTTGAATCTGTTTATTCGTTTTATTTTGATATTCTTTTACTGTTTCGATAAAAGTAGCGTCAACTAATTCCGCGGTATAAGATTGTCCCAGGGTAAAGCCTTTTTCCTGCCCGCTTGAGGGAGTAACGGCTATCGCAGGCAATAATCCTGCTTTTAGGGGATCCTCGCCCCTGACATCGCTTATTTGCGATGCCATAAGCACTGCCAGTGGATGTTGTTTTGTAACCCGCAATAATTCAATTTTCCCGTTTGATAATTCATTGATATTGCGGAAAGCAATTTCGGTTTCAATCTGCGTGATAAACCATTCAATTGATTGTATTCTGTAATCGCTGAATTTTGTTAATATAGTAGACATTTTAACTTACCAGTAATTTTGCCACATCTTTTGCGTTAGTTTTCGACCAGCTCCGGGACAGTACAATTATCGGATACATTTTATTCTCAGCGCTATTTCCCTGCGGATTGTCCTCAAATACAATGTATGATGGCTTATATCCATATCTTACAGAAAATATTTTACCTACCGCAGGTTTATTCCCTATCCATTTTATATACCGCCCCTGTAAGATATAATCCGTATCGATATTATAAATATTTCCGTCCTGATCCAGAATTTTATCATTAAGAGAGAATATTTCGATTTCATGCAATCTATCCATGTCCTTCTGGTGTGGAAGCGTTTCATTTCTTTGCAAAGTCATGGCTGTTAAAACGATTAAATCGCCTTTCGACAACTCCCAGAATGGATAAAAAGCCATCTTGCATTCACCGCTTTCGATGTCATGAATCCATATCTCGTTTATCTGTTTATTCGCGACATCGGTAAGAATTACCTGCGTCAGATCAGAGAAATAGTATTCAATGTACATGTTGTCGGCGTCAATTGCCTGAGTCGTAGTTATTTCGTTCCCGGTAACTTTGTAACTCGTTATTTCCTTTCCCGTTGCGTCATTCCATATCCGTACTACCTGAGCTATGTCCGCGTAAGAACGCAAGGGATTCCCGGATGGATAATTTGCCGCTGCTATGGTCCCGTCCGCGTACATGATTTTATTCGGAAGATCAACTCTTAATTTTTCCCTTGCAATATGCGTCCAGCCGTCAAAATAATATGTTACTCTCTTCTTCTCATAAGTAATTACAGGTTGCGTCAGCGTGATTTCAGAACCCGTAAAAGAAGCTACTTCAAGTTCAATGATTCCGCCCTGAGCCTCGCTTGTCAAATTCTCTACTTTCACGACAGATAGAAGAGGGATCCAGTATGGATATATAATTTTACCCGCAGAACGCGAATCCTCATCGGTAACGAGAAATCTGCGCTGATAGGTATAGATGTAGCCATCGCCTCCGCAAATTTCACAGTTATAATCCGCACTGCCGTGATTTGCGCCTACACAGGGGCAGACTATAGCCTGCTTGATCTTACATCTCTGCCCATGTACGGTAATAAGTTTTTTGAAACTTTCGGGATTACCATATACGGTAATTGCGGTATCCTGGCCGATATTAGTATTTGTTCCCACTATTCCATGTTCCTGATATTTATTGCCGGGTCGAGTTTCTCCAGATATGAAGTCATATCTGACATAATATTTTCCGGCATATCCTTATATTGTTTCTTCAGCATAGCAAGTTGTTCCTGAAATAAACTTTTTTGTTTCTGAAATAATTCTTTTCTCGTCTTCTGTATGTTTTCAGGAGATAAAGCCAGGCTATTACGGTTATTCTTTGTTTCTTCTACGACAAATCGCATCATCGCCATATAATTATCAACGCGTTTGCCATTGATATAATATCTTGAGTATTCACCTTCATGAAAATTATTAGCCTTGGCATCCTCTATGCTGTCCGCGACTTCAACCTTAATTTTATGTTTTCCCTGCGTGTATTCCTGCGTAATCATTCTTCTTTTTCTTCTTCTTTCGGATGTGTATATTCTTCCCAATCGTTAGCCAGTAAATCCGGGGCGGCTCCCATCCACGGCGATGTGTCACCGGATATTAAATTAATCATGACTATCTGCTTAATCGTTTTCGTTTCCTTTTTTTCTCCGGTAAGTAAATTTACTTCTTCCGGTCTCGTTTTCTCAAGCAAAAGAATGGCGTTTTTCCCCCATTCCTTTCTTTTCAGCCATTTCCCTGCTATTACTTTTTCTACTGAAAAATACATATTTTTATCTCCTTTACCTGATATTTTTTACAGCACACCTATTGAGGTACGGCTGTATTTTGTTTCGTTATATAAAAACCATTCCTTAATTTCTTTCTGATATTGAATGATTCTGGCGCCAAACATAGCATTCGTAGCCGATTGCGTAGTGCTGATGCTTTCACTTACATTATTGAGAGACACCGACCTGCTTGCGATAGCTGCGGATCTGCCGTCTCCGTATATATTCATCAACGTACACGTTGCTATTTTCTTAATAATATTCCTGAATTCATCAGGCACGTCCTGGCAATTCTCATAGCCGGTATCATAATCCAAGAGAAAAATCCTTTGCATATCCCTATCAAAAGGCGATCTCAAATAGGTATCCCATAATACCTGAAAGGTATTCGCTCTTGCCGTTAATAGCCTCGGCCTGAAGTAGCAGACTCCGGTAAATCCTTCCTTAACGACCCGATAAGGCATTAAATCTATAATAGTATTGCCGAAATAGGGATCAACGAATTTAGCGGAGAGTAAATCACGGACGGGCCTGCGTCTTAACTTAACTCTGAATTCTTTTCTTGCCTGAATGATACGGAAGGGATAACCCTGCTCAGTAAGATATAATTCGTGTAATTGTTTCCTGTCCATTCTCGCCGTGTATGCGGCATCGTCGTAATCAGTTCTGGTTTCGTATACTCCGTCTTCTCCGACACCCGGCTTATACCGGATACGACGCGGCAGGATGTCAATATTAAGTCTGCCTTCGATGTAACGAATTGCTAATCTGACATAATCCAGCAATTGATTATCGGTAATGCTTTGGCTGTCCGCTTCCGCAATTAATTTATTCCCGAACATTTCATCGTATCGCAATTCATCTGCGCTGATGAGATAACCCCACTTCGACGCGTGGTAATCGCTTGTTACGTCCGGATTATTGAAGGCGAATCCTATTCTTGTTTCAGTGGCCATTGCTGTTCCTGCAAAAAAATAATATCATACCCTGTTAAGGTATGATATTATTTTAATTTATTTACATGTCAATATGTTTATTATTTTTTGTAATAAACGTAGATGTCGCCTAAATCGGCATCAGCATGAGTAACAACTTCAACTCCGTCCGCGCCAACAACCTTATAGGTTTGATCGATACTTGCCGCCCTGTCTATTGCGTCCGGGGTTGCCATATCTATAGCATCA
>Ga0172381_10006464_pt1 | contig 11722 bp, 16 predicted proteins | sample Leawel6488metaG_FD_119754 | JGI IMG/M metagenome (GOLD analysis project Ga0172381, IMG submission 119754) | Leachate microbial communities from a municipal landfill in Southern Ontario, Canada - Leachate well 64-88 metaG | ecosystem: Engineered > Solid waste > Landfill > Unclassified | place... | reverse complement strand
TCAGCGACCTTTTGATCGGCCTCATAGCGTTCACCGCCTGATTCATAAGATACTTTAGCCCAGACTGTCGCAAGCGTTGACCAGACCGCAATGCGCTGACCAACGGAATCCGTTGTCCAAGTACATTGCTCGATCCTAACCCGCCTGTCTAAGTCGCCTAATTGCATCCTCTTCTTCTTTTGAAAGCCAATCAACAGTAAAATCCTTTTTCGTGTAGTGGTCAAACCCCCAGATGTTCACTTCGCTTTTAAGGTCTAAGGCCAAAATCTTATCGGACAGATGAATTTTTTGTATGACCCCGTTAGCGTTTAAGATACAATCTGAAGAGTAATCCAATCCCCGATTTAAGTCATCACCCCACAATTTCGGAGTGGTTTTCTTTTCAGAGATTAGCTGCGTTTGACCGCCCATCATTTGCCAGAAATGCCTTGAAATAGTGACCTCTTTACCAGGGATGGTAACACCAAGCGGCCCGACCATACATTCACGGTATTTAACCGTTACCTGATCGCCCATCCGTTCGATAACATCCCTTCGGATCACTCTTCCTGCACCAATGACATAACTATTTTCAAAGATCGCTGTTTCGCCTGTCAGGGTGTTCAGCACACCACAACGGTTTAACCCAAACGCCTCCCCCCCCCAAGGGTAAGCCTCCATGATCTCGCCACTTAACAGATCATCACTCCCAAGCGTCAAAAGATAATCCCAATCGTATTTTAACGCTTCCTTGAGTCCGAAATTCCACTTTTCGCCAAGTGGCAGATTCCGGTGTTCAACAGGAATTACATCGTACAATCGGCACATCTCCTCAAACCCACCTGAATGAACCGCTAAGACAGTCAGATCAACAGACTCCCGAAGCCGACAGATACCACGAAAAAAAACCTCCGTGATCTCCGGTCGTTTCCATAGGGCAGTAAGACAAAGAACTTTAATAGACACGGTACATGTCATATAATGAGCGTGACCCACCGGGCAACTCGTTCATTTTTTCTTTCGTTACGTCCTGCCTATTTTCGTATAAATGACCTAAATGCAGGTACATCCCGGCCTTGATAAGATCAGGAACCGTACCTGCATTAGACCACCCACAGACATATTCAACACAGACCGAGTTTTTCCTTCCTGAAATTGAAGGCCAGCTTTGACCGATAGCAAGCGAAATCCGTGCAGGTTCGCTCGCAAAATCAGTCAGGTACGTTGCTTCGGCTAACGTAGTTAGCGTGTCATCAGCGTTATAGTATTTAACTGAGGTAATCGCTGTTACTGGGCAGAGTGCAATCTCAAACCAATCCTGGGACTCATCGGGAAATTCATCCCGGTAATCGTACCACGTCTGGGAAATCAATGCCCTACCCATGTAAAGTTCAGCAGCACGGCGAACGGCCTTAATCATGTTCGTAATTAAAGTATCTTCATCCGTGTTGTCAACCTTCAGGAAGATTTTAGCCTCTGATAAAGTAAGAGGCTCAGTTGTCGGTTCTGTTTTGATCTTTCTCATTTAGCTTGCAGCGTGAACCAGATATTTGATCGGGTGCATACCAGCGTCAAGCAGTTGACCATCAGTTCTGCGAAGCAGAACCATAGCCACCTGATCGTATTCAGCATAACGCTCAAGCAGAATCTTGAAGCGGTCACCCCGGACTTTACGGATCAGGTAATTTTTGAAGTCCCCAAAGAGCATGGATTTTGCCGATGCTCCGATTGAAGCAATATCCTGATTGATCGTATAGGGATAACCAAGAATCGTATCAGGTGCGCCCTGTGTAATAGCAGGTTGCCACAACGGACGGCTGTCACCGTCAATGATCTTTTTCAGGTAAGCCAGCGTAGCATCATTGAACATGAAGCGTCCGTTCATCCGGTAAGCCGGATCAACCGAATGCAATAGGTCAACCAGGTTGTTGTAAGTGATTGCAGTTGCCCCGACACTCGAAATAGCCGAGTTTGTTGCCCCGGTCACAACCCCTGAAATAGTAGTTGTCCCAGCTCCGGTCGTATAGGCAGCATTCAAGCCCCGACCCATGCGGATACCGAACAGGTCAGCAAGGATAGATTCCATGTTGAAATAGGAATCTTCAAGGATTTCCTGACTGATCTTAACCAGACCCGAAGACCATTTGTAGGCTTTCAGCGTGAGGGCCTTTGCAAAAGTCACATCAACAGCCGAAGTATTCAGGTCGGATGCTTCATCAACCTGATAGGCCACGTTTGAGGTATCATTCGTTGACGGCCAGGGAATGTCATTACCCTTATCGGTATTGATAACCCTTGAAACGCCCTCCATGCCACCCCATGCTTTTTCAGCAATGGCCAGTTCGTTTGAGAATCCTTCAGGAATGGTATAACCGCCCTTGTTGTCGGTTGTTGACTGTGCGTTGGTACGCAATTCCCGAAACGGATTTTCGTTCGGATCGCTCAGGATGCGAAGATCCGGCATTTTCCCAATGCCGAAAGCACGGAAAAGGATCAGTTCCCGGAAAGTGTTGTTCACCCTCTCACGGACTTCCTCTCTGGTTTTCCCACCGATAACTTTGTGGTCGTCTGCGTGCTGCTCGGCCTGATATTTCAGGATATCTTCAGCCCGTTTTTCACGGACAATATCCTCATCAATCAGGGCAATCTCATTGGAGTACTTGTCGAAATCCGTCCTTTCCTCCGCCGTCATCCCCCGCTTTTCGGCCTCCAACTTGTCCCGAAGTTCTTTAACCTTCAGAGCAGTTGCAGCCCTTTTCTCATTCAACTCTTTTACATTCATAATCTTAGTTTTTGTGTCCGATAAGGCCGTTGGCCTCGTTTATTTCAAATTGTGCAATTCTCTCGTTCACTTCTTCGAGGTCTTTTTGTGCTTGTTCTTTTTCTTGTTCTGCTTTGATCTGGCTCAATTCATCAACCTGAATATTCTCAATACTTCTTTTAGCAACCGTTGTGTCTGGGTAAGCCGGAAACGTCACAGGTGAAACGTCATAAATCTTTTCAAGCCGATAAATCCGGCGTTCGTACATCCCGTCACTTGCTTTTTTAATTTCAGCACCATCTTTGGCGACCGTAAACGCAAAAGACGACTGATTAACATCACCCCGTTTTATTGAGATAAGTAGGTCTTTTCCATAAGACGTTCCACCATCAACATACCGATAATGCAAAGCCGATGGCAACGGTATAACTTCAGCCGTTTTTGCAGTCGTTCGACCAAGAATAAAATCAGGATTATGATTTTTTAACACCCTGACATCTGATACATCAGCCTCGTCAAAAGCGTGCGGCATAATCATTTCACGAAATCCGCCTAAATCTTCAGACCAACTATTCGCAATGGCCGCATCTCCTTCAACCCAATCTATACCGTCACGATTTTCAACCCTAAATTCAGCATTTAGTATTCTTTTTTCAACATTGCGTTCCATTTCTTTTACATTTACAAAATTTACCCATCTCAATCCGTTGTCTTTTAAATACCTTTTGGCCTGATCCATAGACCAGACCGAAGTATCGAAAAGTATCGTTACCCCTTCGCATTTAATCCCCCTCGCTCTCAGTAGCGACAGGGGCTGTTTTTCCAGTATCGCTTTGTGCTCGCTCAAGTGTTTGATAATTGACTGGTACAAAATATATATCTCCACCCTCAATAGGGTTCTCGTTCTCTTTTGCTCTTATCTCGTTTGCGCTTAACGTGCCGACTTGCCACATTTTCGCATAATATTCAGCCCGTGTTTTGGCATCTCCTCTCATCAGTCCGTCTGCGTTGCCTTCGATAAAAATATCCGGTTTCTCGCTTTCCCAAATCAGCTTTTTAGTAAATTCTTGCTCGATACGGATCACACAAGGCATCAGGGAATATTTCACAAATTCAATACTCAACTCTTCAATGTTTGAAAACGTGGCGTGTTCCAAGTCCTGAACCATGTGAGGAGGCAGCCCGAAAATCCTTGCTACATCTGTAACCTGAAACGCCCTGGTCTGGATAAATTGTGCCTGATCCGGCGGGATGGTTAACTGTTGAATAGTAGTCCCACCCTCAAGCAGAAGCGGTTTATGTGCGTTCTCTATTGTTGACTGACGGGACATGATAACCTTCTGAAGCCGTAAATACTGCTCATCGGTTAGTGACGCCGGAGAAGTAAAAGCCGTTTCCGAGTTTGCCCCGTTTTTAAAGAAGGTTGACCCGAAACCTTGTGCTGCCAACCCCAAACCGATACTGTCTTTATGAATCTGAATAGGCGACTTTCCTATGATCCCATCCAAAGAAAGCCACCGGACATGAATCATCTCATAGTCCGCCAATATCTCAGTACCCAAACGGTAAAACAGCGACCCTTCAATCAGTATAGGACTAACGAGTGAGGGATGAATTAACTCTAATTTTACAGGCCGTTCAAACTGATCCTTCCAGATACGGGCATATCCATTGCCCCAAAGAAGGACATTAGCCATCAGGGACTGAATAAAAACAAATTTTGTGGTATAGGAATTAGGGGAGGCATGGATCAAATTGTAGCAGGGATGCGCCTTGTAGATTTCTTTATTCGCCCCGACCCTTCGGTAAATCTGATATGGTATCTGGGCTGAACTTTCCGACAGGACTTTGACGGCAGCCCAAACAGCAGCAAATTTCAGGGAGGATTCTTCGTTCACCTTGACCCCGGACATACTCTCGTAATCAGACAGCATATCATCAATCCATGAGGGAGGCCGTTCAAGGTTCCTTTTTTCAAGTTCCTCGATTCGACCCCGGAGTATTTTGGACTCCGGTACAAAAAATGGAAACTTTCCAATAATAGGCATACACAAAGCTAATTCCTATTTTCGGAAAATCTTGTTAAATAGTTTAACAAAATAAGAATCCCCGATATCGGGCGACATCGAGGACTCTTGACTAAAAACAACCCATGAAACTAACCCAAACTTACGAATATTTTAGGATATCATCAACAGGGAGGCCGATTTTTTTCAATATCTGAGCGTTAGGCACAACACAATGCCCTCCGATCTTCTCATCTTCAGCTTTCAGGACAGGCCGGACAACGTGATCCATACCCAATTTTTTGTACCCTTCGTTATAATTTCGATTCCACTCGGAAAACAAACTGAAGTCGATTCCGTTATTTCTGAGTAATTGACTTGCGTCCCAAGTGAAAGCGATACATTTCCCGTAATAGGTCGTGCAAAGGAGTTTAAGAAACTCGGTTGCCGTGCTCCCTTCAACAGGATAGACCTGCATTCCTAATTCGCACAAGTGAGCGATAGCCCCCGGAGAGGGATGGTCGTACCCGATCCACTTTTTAAAGGTCATCAGCCCTTCATAAAGGTTCGGATGAACCCCTATCACCGGAGAATGAACAACCTCGATCCGGTGGGTTACTTTCCCGTCAAAGAAGTTCAGGTTATAATATATCTCCCGTGTTGTTGTAGGCGCAACGGTCGAATGAATGATAACAATCTTTGCCCGTGAGTTAACGGCCTCAAGAAAGACCTCCCGTACAAAACTATCACTATAAGGGATGCAGACATGAAGAATATCGCAAAATTCTGACCCATTAGAGCCTTTTAAGTCCTTGTAAGCAAACGGAAAACCCTTGTTTTCGAGGCATTTCCCGATAGATTTCCCGATCTCACCGTACCCGAAAATCTTTATCACGGCGGTTTCCGAAACTTTCTCCTTCATTACGTTGTGTTTTAGTTAATACTCGATCAATCCAAACAGGTTCTAAAATAGAAAAAGCCCGATCCATCACCCGGTAATCACTCTGTTTATACGGGTCAAACTGAAGCAAAGGAATAAAATTTGAATGAAAGCAAAACCCGATCATCGAAATATCCTTTACAACAGGCCGCTTGCCGAAATTTTTCTCACACGGGATCACCCTTCCACAAATATCCACCTTCCAGAAAACAACCCTTGTCGGTTTTGTCAGATAATGAGCAATCGTTTCCAGTACATCAGGCGAGGAGAATATGTCATCATCATCTAGTATCATAACCCATCCTTCGTGTACCTCTTCCAGTAAGCGATTCAAATATAAATTATAGGGAAAGTGTAGCATTGAAGTTTTTGCGCCCTTTAGATACGTTCCGTTTGACTTTTGTGCCGGGTAGCGGATAGGCAAATATCTATCGGCATAACTATCTAATCCGTCAACCCCGACAATGATGTTAAAATCCCGATAGGTCTGCTTTTCGATTGACTGGGCGCAATCCCAGAAATAAATCGGGCGGTTGCTTGTACGGATCAGGATATTAATCATAGCTTGTATGTATTGTCAGGTGTTGCCGTTTTCCCTTTCGCTCCCCGGATCACATACCCGGCCAGCCGATCCATGTTTGATCCGAAGTCAACCGCTACGCCTCCCTGATTTTTGATAGCCATCATAAACGGCTTCCCGATAAACCCGGCCCCGATAAAACAGAGATACCCGGTTAGATCATGTGAAGTAATGTATTTCATTGTCCGGTTGAAATAATCCGGCCAGTAGGGTTTCTGATTCGGGTATTTACAATGCTGAAGCGGAATCTGAATATGGATAATGTCTTTCAGGTTCTTGAACTTCTCGAAATTAATCGTATGACCTGAAATATACAACACCTTTTCGGCAGCCCCGATGAGTTGTTCTGTGATATGATTCTCGTTAAACCAAGTATGGAAGTCAAGCGATACAATAGGCTGTTCGGCCAAATCCTCAAAATAGACCCTTGAATCTCCCCAGAACCCGGTCTGAAGAGTAGTAATCCCTATAACATCCAATCCATGAACGGACTCCCGTACCAGTCTGGAAATGGTTTTTTTAGATCTCGCATCAGGAATGTACCCTAAATGCTTTTGATAACATAAGTCAGTCAATCCACAGGGAACAGCAACAGCATACTCACCGTCACCATAACGGGCAACGGCAAAAGGTGTTTTAGTTTTGACCGCAGCGAGAATTTTATCCGCTAAATCTTGTTCAGTTATTCGTGTAGCCATGTTTTTTGAATATCTCTTTGCAAGTTACAATTTCTTCTTCTGTCAACTCACCATCTTTGTAGATCGCCTTGTTCCAGTTCGGGAGCATTCGACCTTTTTTCATGATGTGCCCGATTGAAACGACAAAATTTCCGACAGGCATCAGGATAGCGTACCCGTCATTCTTTGCCGTGTCACGAAGTTCCCAATCCCAGGGGCTAAGATCAGAGGTAAGGTATTTTTTGAAGTAAGAGGTTTTCCAAAGCGAATATTGAAGCGATAGGCGGTATTTTGCGCCCTGACCAATCTCCGCAATCTGATAATCGCCAAAATCTCGTATAACTTGATCCGATCCATAGGCCCCTCGTGATCCTCCCGTAAGCCACATCCGCCCGAAATTCGGCATATCCCGAACGGTTGCCATGATCTCGTCAAGGAATTGATAGTTAAATTGGTTGGTCATAACCGTATCATCGTTCCCTAAGATAAAATATTCATCCGTGAAATCCTCGAAAAACGGTGCAATATCGTTTGAAAAGGTGTCCGGGGTCTTGTATTCGCCCATCGAAACGAAACGCCAGGATCCCAGATCAAAATCCGGTCGCTTAAACCCTAACACGGTGACATCCAAGAAAGACCCTCCATGCTGAAGTGTAGTATATTTGTTGGCCTCCAGTAGGTTCCGGTGTCCGTCAAAAGTTGTTAAGATGATCCGCATACATATTCGTTTTAAAGAGTTCAGCAAGCCTGGGATGGTTATACCAAGTATTCATAAAGTTTTGCCTGTATCGGTCGAACTGTGATTTTCCTTCCCATTCAGGAACGAAAACGACCTTATCCATAGCTTCGTGAGGATATTTTGTCAGAAAAAGCGTCTTATGAGGTATCTGACAGAAGCGATAAAGTAATGAAAAACGCTCCTCTGCTGAGTGTATATTGAACATTTCCGGGTCTGACCAGAGAAAAACAGGCTCCAATTCCCTACTTACCCGTAATCTTTCCCGGTATTTCTTCAGTAAAAGTTTCTCGTTACACTCGTGAATCCAATGGATTTCTATGTCACCCAGAAACATAACGGGGTAATTCGTGATTTTCCGGCTCAAATTAACCCATTTCCCCGTATCTCGATGCCATTTTAGACAGGTAGATGGTTCTCCAAATTCAGGTTCTAAAGCCGTGTACCATGCGTATCGTTCGCAAAACCGGACATATTGCTCATCTTCAGGGAACCATGAGGCAATAAACGGATTGGTATAGTCCACAAATGATTTATGTACCCCCGGATTCAGGAGTTGATAAATCACACTCGACACGCAGGAGTTTGATATTAGCGTGTAGTCCATTTCATCAGGATTGAGTAAACATAAACTCCTTCTCGCAAAATCTTTTCCCGGCTCACCTCTTTAAAGCCTAATTTGTTGTAAAGATACTTTGCCCGGTCGTTGGTTTCAAGCACTTCCAAAAAAACAGCATCCAAATCATAATATTTGAATAGTAACGGCAAAAATTCAAGGTAGCTGTGATACCCATATCCTTTGCCCCTATGAAGGATATGAATGTCGGCTCCTATATACATCGACCGTTCTTCCCGATTGCTCGTACGAAAGTACCCGATCCGTTCACCGTTATTCCATATAATCCACCATTTCGGTTTCGTTTTAAACCATTTCCGGGTTTCTTCGAGCGTGAACGTCCGGGGATCGTGCAGATACTCGGCACATTCGTTCCTGACCTCGTTCACAAAGGCCAGATCATCGGATTTTATCAGGGTAAAATAGATCATATTCTAATTATTTGCTTATAGAAAATTCAACAATATCATCCAATAAACCACCTACTCCACAATAACATACATTTCCCTCATCATACCAACCCCCACTTTTAGACCATAGGGCATACCGCATAAAACCGTCTTTATCTTTAACCAAAGCCCGTGTATTATCTTCCAACTTCTCGCTTTCTGTAACCGGATGAAAAACAAACTCTATCCTACTACTAACAAATAGTTCCATTTTTGCTATTATATTGTATTGTGATTATAAGTCCAAAAAATCCAATTTGTAGATAGGCTAATTTTTTAAATGGAAACATTACTCCTTTCCGATACCACAACTTATTCGAAAATGATCTTTTTACATTCCAGTTGTTTAATATTTTAATTCCTGTTATCATTGTTTGTATATTAAATAATTACCATCCCTTATGTATACATTCGACAATATACTCCCGATCTTCAGGTGTCACCCACCAACCGACAGGAATAGAAATCAGGTGAGGACAAATCTTGTCCAAGTTCGGGAGGATCGTTTTGAACTCCCGGAGGCAGGAATGAATATCGTTACGCTCATGTACCTGACTGACCACAATACCGCAACTCTTCATATAATCCATAAAATCTTGTTTGCGTTCGACCTGAAAAGAGTAAATCCAGAAAGCGGAATCCATGCGTGGATCACGTTTAACAAGTGTCACCCCTTTAAGGTTCTCATCGTAATACCGCCCGTTCTCTTTGTGAACCCGGATAACCTCGTCAACTACCTTTAAGTTCTCGATCCCTACGCTCGCATTGACATCGTTCATGTGAAATTTAAAGCCCCATTCAGGAATATCCATCTCACAGCGAAAATCCTTTTTATTGGTTTCCCGGTTGATACCATACCACCGGAGAAGTTTACCTCTCTGATAAAGTTCTTCGTGAGGCAAGACAAGTGCACCCCCGTCAACCGTTGTCAGGTGTTTGATAGCCTGAAACGAGAAAGTACAGATATTCCCGTGACTACCCATCGGCTGACCCTTAAAGGTACTTCCAAAGGAATGAGCGCAATCCTCGATGACAGCAGGTTTAAACCCGAAATTATGGAACGCCTGATTCTGAATCTCCCTCACCCGGTCAAGATCAACAGGATAACCGCCCCAATGTACGAGCATGATCGCTTTGGTTTTCGGGGTTATTTTCCGGGCTAAGTCATCCAAATCCATGTTAAAGGTGTCGTCAACGTCAACCCATTTGATCTTTAGACCGTTCGCAAGAATAGGAAAGTTGCTTGCGGTGCAAGTCAAAGGCGTGGCAAGCACTTCGTCCCCATCCTGTATGCCCGGCCAGTCGGTTTCGTACTGACCAACCCCGAACGAAACGGATTTTTTTAGCGGTTTCTTCAGCAAGTGGAGTGCAAGGTGTTCGGCTGAAGTGGCGGAGTTAGTTGTCAGGGTGTAGTCGTTTCGGAATCGCTCTTTCAGTAGCCGTTCAAATTCTTCGACCTTTTGCCCCTGTCCGATGTACCCGGAATCCAATACTTGAGCGACAGCATCTTTGGCCGTTTTGCTCATGAAAACCTTAAACAGATTGATTGGTAGGTTCATAGTAGGGTAAATATTTCATCGTAACTGTGAACATTGATAATCTCGGATCCTCCCAGATGGTGATAATAAGCAAAATCCCCGGTCATGTTTTCCCTGGGGTAAATCCGATCTCCCACCGTTTGAGGATTGGTATAGATAATATTTCGACCTCCAAAGAACGAAGCTAAGATACAACCTCCCCCGTTCATGGTCAAAAATAATTGACAGTTCGCAAACGCCTGAAGCTGGATCAGATTATAGTTTGCTCCAAGTTCGTCAATGTGGGTCACATTCTCAAACTGATCGCACAACTCCCGGTCAGCAAAAGGCAAAGCAGGCGCATTGTCATAGAGTTCCGGTTTGCCCTGAATGTTCAGGTACAAGATTTTGCCCTTAAACGTTTGGAAAAGTCTGTAAAGAAAAAAGATTGAGAAGAAATTGATCGGACGGTTCAGCTCCGGCACTCCCGGCCACTCCCGGTTGTAGCGATTATAGACCACTAAATCAAAGTGATAGAGGTCATTTGCGTACTTTTCCCGGTAAGGAGGAGGGGTAAACTCACCCAGATCGAGCGTAGGTTTATGAATCCAAGCGTTTGGAGTGGTCATTTTCTCTACATTGTACCAACTTCGAGGCTCCGGGTTGATCTCATGGCAGGGCGAAAAATAGTAAAAAGGTTCACTTCCTATGCCGGAGATGGTTTTTTCCAGTAACCCACGAGTGAAAAGGTTATAGGCGTACGGAACGACAGAGATCATCTCATAACCAAATTCAGGGTTGAAGCTGTTAACTATCATTGTATGTAATTCAATAGTTCATCAATATTTAAAACCACAAGATTCAATTCAGACTGTTTTAATATTTCACTTTCCATTCCTAAATAATTCTTCTCACAACTTGAAATGTCTCGATATGCAATTAACTTGGTTTTTGTTGCATTTAGTCCTTTTGGCATTTTATGATAGCTACCAGAATGAGACCTTTTATCTATCCTTATTCCCGTATTTAGAAAAACATCTCTATTTAAATACTTCTCTAAATACCTTTCTGGATATTTAAGACGCCACTTGTTCTGATATTTCCTCGCGCACATCGGACAATTTTTTACATTATCATCCCTGACGGTTCCGCATTTCTTACAAGTTCTCATTTCTTCTCGTTTTGAAATTGTGACATCCGTGCCCGGAATGAATCGTAATTCTTAAACCTCCGCTTTCCGAAATACGCCTGAAAAAACACCTCTGTTGTTTCGTAGGCTTCGGCATTGCTACTGGTATAACCCAAACGGCTGATGTACTCATCGTAAAACCCCTGCATGGTCTGAAGTTTTAGGATGTGTTGTTCGTACTTATGCTCAGGACTGATGGTAAAGGTTTCGCTTTCGACAAGCGTTTTTTCAGGAATGACCTCTGGCAATTTTTCAACCTTTCGAGGCCGACC
>Ga0172381_10006462_pt1 | contig 11727 bp, 16 predicted proteins | sample Leawel6488metaG_FD_119754 | JGI IMG/M metagenome (GOLD analysis project Ga0172381, IMG submission 119754) | Leachate microbial communities from a municipal landfill in Southern Ontario, Canada - Leachate well 64-88 metaG | ecosystem: Engineered > Solid waste > Landfill > Unclassified | place... | reverse complement strand
CCTCTACCAGACCGGCATTACGGATACCTCTAAATCAGTCAAAATAGCCTCAATTTTAGCTTTTAAGTACGGGGTAGGGTTCTTATTGGTAGGAAATAAAAAAGGCCGATAAGGGAGATTCTCCGATGCAACCCAGCTGCCGTAGCAACGCCAACTGCCTAGCTTGCCTAAAAAGGCAACGGCTTGTTGCGCTACTTTAGGCCTGTGGCTTTGCGACCCCCGGCTTTCACCGGGGTTTACCCTTACCGGCAATTTATATATACAATATATTTTTGCTATTTTCAAGTGGGCTTATTTAAGCGGGATCTTTTCCTTAAGCTAAGGATTAAAATAGCAGCTATGTAACTGAGTAAACCGCAGCAAACTGCAACGACCAAATATCCGAGCATAACCGGCAATATCATTTTTAATACCGATATTTTAAACAACCCCGCGAAGGTAAAATCTTTCAAAAATAATGACCATTTTTCTTTTAAATCCTGCCAGTTGGCTCCTATTATACTTGAGCCTATTTTTATGGATATTAAGAAAGTAACAAAACTTAACCATGTGTTTGTAGCCAAACTGCCAAGTAAAGCAGCTGCGCGGTTGGCCTTGGCTAACGAGGCTAAAAAGACTGCCGCAATCGGGCCTGTTCCCGGGAGTATTCCCGAAAATACACCCAACCCAAAACCTAAGGCAATTTTCTGAGGGGTATCGTTGGTCCGGACTAATTTTACATATAGTATAACTAGCAGCCGTTTTATGTACTGCAAATTTATCAGATTTGAAATCTTCATAAAGGCGTGTTTTTTACGGAAAACTTTTCTAAAGGCCGGTATCCGGATTAAAATATACGCCAGCCATATCCTCTTTCTGGGTAAAATCCTGGACCCAGCCACGAAGGCCAAGGTCTTCTACTAATTTTACTACATAGGTATACTCATCTAAATTTACGGTGCGGTTTATCTGAGAATTGAGTTTAGCTTTGTGATATGGCTGGTATTGAAACATTATACTGGTTAAACAATCAGGGAGATTCTCCTTTATCCAGAAAAGTATTGTAGCTGTTTCCTGTATATGCCCGGGAATAACCAAGTGCCTTATCACAAGGCCGCTCGTTAAAACATCTCCGTTAAAAGACGCTTTATTTTTTTGCTTATACATTTCAAGTATTGCTTCTTTATTGCAGGCGCTATAATCGGCAGCATTGGAACATTCACGGGCCAGGCCTTCGCTTATATATTTCATATCCGGCAGATAAATATCTACTATACCGGAAAGCAAGGCTATAATTTCCTTTTTCTCATATCCGGAAGTATTATAAACAATCGGTATTTTTAAGCCGCCGGAAATAGCAATGCGCAATGATTCTAAGATTTGTGGCAAAAAATGCGTGGGAGTAACAAAATTGATATTATGCGCTTTTTCACTCTGAAGCTTAAGCATCATATCGGCCAGATGCTCCGGGCTTTTTAAACTGCCCTCAAGAAAGTGGGAAAATTTATAATTCTGGCAATATATGCACCCAAGATTACAGCCTGAAAAGAATATGGTACCACTCCCCCCTGCTGCGCTTAGGGCGGGCTCCTCTCCCCTATGCAAAAATGCAGCATAAACAACCGGCACAACCCCTGCCTTACAGTATCCGCGCTTACCAGCCGTACGGTTAACCTTGCAGTTTCTGGGGCAGATATCGCAAGCTTTGAGCCTTGGAGTAAGCAATTTCAGGCTTTCTTCGATAAGTTTAATTTTACTTTGCATTGCTCTTTAGCTGTTGCCTGTATTTTTCTCGTATGTAAAGGAAAAATTCCTTATACTCAGGCGTTTTATAATCCGGGTACGTTGTCGGAAGGTCCTGAAAATTTGAATCTTTATAGTATAGAGTTACCTCTTCGAATATCCCGCAACCCACGTATATGCGGTGGCAATAATCCTTTGTAGTTGTAAGCACCAATTTTCCCTCATTGATATAACCGGGGTCTATGTTTATAGTGCGCTTTTCGCCATGCGCCAGCTTTTTTTCTATTTTTATACAAAATAATTTTATCGCAACGAACTTTGCCGGATCTCTTAGTTTTTCAAAAGAAACAAACCGTCTATACAGGGGGCTGCCCATTTCTTTTTCGTAATAATTGGTAAAACTAAAATTGGAGGGTTCGCTTTCAAAGTCAATTTTACCGAATTTACGTTCAAGCGTTTTTCGTGTTTTAAGATAACTATCTTCGTTTGAATAAATAAAACTGCAGAATAATTTGACGGCTAAAGGAAAGAGTCTTTTAAGCACTTTTTAAAAGATATTTGAAGGTTTCGATATCGAATCGAGATAAGATACGAGGCAGCGGCGGTCGGCTTCTTTTATTTCGCTAAAGTATATACCAAGACAATAGGATTGTTTACCGTTATCCTGCACGTGTTCGCTTCGAACGACCACACCCTTGCAGTTTATTTTTTTTACTTTTTTATGATCAGTCTTATTAAGCGGCACAAGTAAAACGATATCAAGCTTAGTCATCGGCGCGATAGGTTTATTAACCGCGCAATACGCGCCACTTGCACTTATATTTTTAGTTTCTGTGACCAGATCGCAGTCCGCTGCACAAAGCTTTAAAGGAAGATTACCTTCTATGCGGGGATAACTTCTTTTTTCACTCATTAAGCTTTAGCGGCTTGTTTTTTGAGGTGCTCTTTAAAGCAGTTTTTATTACAGAAATAAGCGTTATTCCTGTAATACCATTTAACTCTTTTTAAAGATTTATTACACGCAACACAGTTTTTTCTTTTTTCTTCGCTTTTTGCCATAATTAACCTACCAGAGCGCCCTGTTGGACTACTCCACTATTGAATTAAGATAATTTTTACTTTCTTCAGCTATTTCTACAAATTCTAAACCCGCGGAATATCTGTCAGCAACCCTTTCTTTATTGCACCAAACGACTTTTGCTTTCATACCTAAAACCTTATCTATAAGATTGATATTTAGCTTAAGGCAATGGTTCTTAGATAAAAATTCATCGCTAAGTATGCGTACCCCGCCTGCACTCAGGTCTTTGCTAACCGTATAAAAATATTCTTTTCCGGGAAGGACATTACATTCTATCGGAAAAGAAATAGGGCTACGTGAATTTCTTCTCTTTTCGTCTATCATAAATTGTTATAATATAACATAATTTCAGGTGTTTGTCAAATAATGGCCGCATATTCCTTGAGCGTTTTGCTTATCAAGCCCTCAGGAATTCCGTCAACGACTTTAACCTTACCGATTGCCTCAAGGAGCACCAGCCTGAACCGGCCGGAAACGTTCTTTTTGTCATGAATCATCGCTTTATAGATAGCCTTAAAATCATATTTGCATTTAACGGGAAGCTCAAATTTTTTAAGCAGCTCGCGTATCTGACAAATTTCATTCATACCGCAAAGCCCCGCTTTCTTTGACAGGAAAGCCGCATAAAGCATGCCTAAACTTACTGCTTCGCCATGCGAGGCTCTCTTGTATTTTGAGGCGGCCTCAAGCGCGTGCGCGAAAGTATGGCCGAAGTTAAGTATGGTTCGTATAGATTTTTTTTCTCTCTCATCCGCCTCTACTATTTTTGCTTTTATGCCGGCACAAACATCAATAACCTTCGATATCGACGACGGCTTTAAGGAAAGAATCTCCCGGTAATTTGCTACCAAAAAGCTGAAAAATGCGCTGTTTTTAATAACTGCGTATTTCACGGCTTCAGCAAGGCCCTCTGTAATTTGTTTCTTTTTCAAAGTACTTAAAAAGGCGGGGTCGATAAATACGGCTTTTGGCTGATAGAATGCGCCTAATATATTTTTGGCCTCTTTAAGGTCAATCGCGGTTTTGCCGCCTATGCTTGCATCAATTTGAGCAAGCAATGTAGTTGGAACCTGCACATAAGGGACTCCTCTTTTGTATATCGAGGCCGCGAACCCTCCCACATCCCCCACCGTACCTCCGCCCATACAAACTATAAAAACTTTTTGATTTAATTTATCCAGCTTTATTATCCCTTGTATTATCTTGAACAAATTTGCCTGCGTCTTCGCCATCTCCCCATCAGGAAGAACAATTACGCTATGCGGAAGGTTAGCAAAAGATTTTTTTATTTTATTTTTGTAAAAAGCAAAAACGCTGCGCGAAGCAAGGATTATTGCGAAATTTCCGAGATTAAGTTTATTTATGTAAGAACCGGCATTCTCAAATAGATTTTGTTTTATATATATTTTATACGGATTTTTAGATAAATTAATTTTTATAACTTTCATATTGCAGCCTTTATGTTTAATAACTGAAAAAACAATCTTACTATCGGCAGTAAAAACCATTTAAAAAAACCTACCATAATCAGCAGAATTAGAACAAATGACCCAATTGTTTCCATTTTAAGATACGAATAAGAAAGCCTATAAGGAAGCATAGCGCTTAAAACCCTGGAACCATCCAGGGGCGGTATGGGTACAAGGTTAAAAATACCCAAAATTAGGTTAATCAATATCCCCTCTATAATTATTTCCGGGATAAACAGGTAGTTTGACGCTTTGAGCAGCCCCGTTAATAAAAGCGCGATGAGAAAATTAACAGCCGGGCCGGCTAAACCTACCAAAAGTATGTCTCTTTTCGGATTTTTGAAGTGATATGGATTAATGGGGATAGGCTTTGCATATCCAAAAGCAAACCTCCCTCCGCTTAGCACAATCAAAAGAACAGGAAGTATTATTGTTCCAAAAACATCTATATGCGTAAGTGGGTTAAGGCTGAGACGGCCGCTTGCCTTAGGGGTTGGATCTCCGAATTTTGTCGCAACAAAGCCGTGCGAATATTCGTGCAGCGTTATAGACATAAATAATATTACGCAGATAGAGATAAAATTTAAAATATCAACGGGTTGAATCATCTTGCAAAGACTAATTTATACACGATTATATAAGAGCATGCGCCTTTTGCTTTTACACCTTCTATTTTTACTTTTTTATTCACATACTTTGTTTTTCCTTTTGTAAGTATGTTTAAAAAGTAATTTTCTCCCGGTGTCTTTAATACATAATTAGCTTCACAATTTATATCGTTAAACGGAAACAGCGTACCCTCAAGATTAACTACTTTCTCGCGTTTTTCTAAAAAGTTTTTATTAACCCAGCCATAAATATGCGGGTAGCCTCTTAACTCAAACCAATCATTTTTCTTTCTCCTTATGAAAAATACCGTTCCTTTTTCTGCCTGGCCCATTACATAAGAAGACATGTTGGGGCTGCTGCGTAAATTTAAATTAGAAGCGATAACTTCAACCTTATTGCTGTCTATTTCTTTTAAAAATTCTGCTGCGGCGTAAGCGGAAAAACGTTTGGGGAGAGCTATCTTATACCATTCAAATCTCTCATCTGCTATGGTAACTTTTTCTCCGCGTTTTAGAAACCCCACAGAAGGAGCCATGGCGGTTGCGTCAACCCGTACATTTATCCGGTCTTTAGTTACAATAGCTTCATCCGCACCGTAGCATATAATGCCGTTCGCTAAAAAGAAAAACCCCGTTAGAACAAAGCCGATTACAAATTTGACCTTTTCTAACGGGGTAATCATTTTACTATTTTGTAGATTGTTTTGCAGCCTGTTTTGTGGCTGCAGGTTTCGCGGCTGCGGCAGGTTTCGCCTGTGCGGCCGGTTTTACTCCGGCAGCATCTACCGCAGGAGCGACAGTTTCTGCTGGCTTTTCTTCTTTCGCTTTCTCTTTCTTATCTGCCTTGATTTTTACGACTTTTATTTTTGGTAACCCCGACACTTTGTCGCCCTCTTTCCACACACCTCTTTCCTTGAGCCATTTAAGGCGCTCGGTGCGTTTCATTACGGAACGTTCCGATGATAATTTTTCAGCTCGCTTCAAAGATGAATGTAAACCCATCATAACCTCCTTAATACACAATCTTTATAGTTTTTTTTAAGTAAACCCATATTCTTTTGAGCTTCAGCAATAGTTTTAAAGGTTCCCGCGTATAAAACGATAAAGGCACCCTTCTTTGCCGTAAAAGACGGAAACCCTCTGGCTTTTAATTTTTTCGCTTCCGTATCGGCAAAACTCTCTTTATTGTAACTTGCTAATTGTATGTAATAGCCTTCTTTAACGTTAACAACTGCCTGAGGAGCCTCTATTTTTTTATCCGCGATTTGCACATTCTTCACTGCTTGCATCTGGCGAGTTTCTCCTCCTACGACAGGCTTGGAAACTGCGATATTCTGCTGCCTTATAGGTATATTTTTATTCTGGGCCACGATTGACGTTTCCTGCTTTAAAGCGTTTTCCGGAAACTCAGCCGCATCCTCGCTTGCTAAGGAATTTTTTCTTCCCTTCTCTACACCCAGAGAAAAAGCCAGGATAAAAAGCAGAAAAACCACAACCCCGGATAAAATAAAAGTATCCAGTGGTATTACTATTAACCGGCGTTTGAGCTTTGAATTCGACTCATCGCCGGCACCAAAAAGCTTTAATTGCTCTCCACGCATAAGGCTTTATTATAAGATTTACAGGAAGGAACGCAAGTATTTTCTAATGTCTTTCCTTTTAAGGATTTTCAGTAAAATTTCAACTATTTGCGGGTCAAATTGCTTACCCATTTGATTACGTAACTCTTTTTCTATCTCATTAAGGTGTATTCTTTTCCTATAAGGCCGGCCGAAATACATTGCATCAAACGCATCAAGCAAGGATAGTATACGGGAACCCAGCGGTATCTGATCCTTACTGAATTTTGAAGGGTAACCTTTTCCGTCGTATCGCTCATGATGATGTAAAATTATCGGTATAACCGGTTTTAATATCTCCAAATCCTTTATCATCTCAACTCCCTTACGCGGATGTTTCATTATTATTTTATATTCCTCATCTGTAAGCGGAGTTTGCTTTTTAAGTATCCCGGAGGGAAGTTGAATTTTTCCAGCGTCATGCAAAAGTGACGCATACTCAAGCGATTTCGTTTCGGACTCAGAAAGCTTCATTTCCTTACCGATAGCCTTAATTAATCTAAATATGCTTTTAGTGTGTAAATACGAGGTTGGAACATACTGGTCAAGTAATTTTGTGAGCGACTTTATGTAGTTTATCATCAACCTTTTTTCTTCACGGTAAAGGTTAAAAATCCTTAAGGATATGCTTATCTCTTCGGAAAGTGCCAAAAACCATTTTTTTTCTAACTCATTAAATTCCGGACTATTCGGATTGCGCTTAAGATAAACAGCTCCGAGAGTGTCGGCAAAAATGAAAGGATATATCAGGCGGTTCCCAAGCATTATTTCCTTCTCCTGATGCAATATCTCCTTTTCTCTGTTGGTAAGTATAGAGATACCTCCTTTTTTAAACGACTGGCTTTTGTTCTCAAGCCGCATCTTCATAAACCCTTGGGCGTTAACATTTTTAAATACTATGGTCACTTTATCTGCCGCGAATATGTTCTTATAGAGCCGGCATACGCCCATTGCAAAATTCTTTATGTCGCCGGAGGTGGTAATCAGGCGGTATATCGTATGAAATGAAGAAAATACAGCTTTATACTTTTTCATAAGGGTCAAAAAATTTCTTATACTCCTCTAACGCATATCTATCCGTCATTCCTGCCAAATAATCGCATATTGCGCGCTTAACGCCTTTACTTTCTGTTTCATCTCTAAAGGGCGGCGGAAGCAACTGCGGATTATGAAAGTAAATATCAAAAAGGGCGCTGACGAACCTCGTTGCTTTATCGGTCATACGCAGGACGCGCCAATGACAGTAAAGATTGTCAAAAAGAAATTCACGAAGCTCTCTTCTTAAACTGTTCATTTCATCGCTAAATGACACAATGCGCTCCTCGCATTTTAAAACATCTTTAAACGTGGATATTTTCAATTTACTGACATTACGAAAAGTATTTTCTATCAAATCGGTAACTTGCGTATTTATAAGATTTCTTATCATAAGATAAACGCGCAGATTGCTGTTAAGATTTGCATGTTCGGCTTTTACTTTCTTGTAAATCATATTCCATAGCCGGGAACTTTTGCGTAAATCTTCTTCAAAAATTAACCCTGACTTTATGCCATCGTCTATATCGTGATTGTCGTAAGCTATTTCGTCGGAAACATCCATCACCTGGGTTTCCAGGCTCGGCTGCTCGGCAGGATTAAATTCAGCATAACGAGCAGCGAAAGCCTTACTTACATTCATGCTGTGTTTTATTATACCTTCGCGAGTCTCCCAGGAAAGATTAAGCCCCTTAAAAGAAGGGTATTTTTCTTCCAAAAAATCTACTACGCGAAGCCCCTGTTCATTATGATTGAATCCGCCATCGCCTGCCATTAATTCATTAAGCACAGATTCAACCGCGTGCCCAAACGGGGTATGCCCTACATCATGCGCAAGCGCAATCGCTTCAGTAAGATCATCGTTTAACCTAAGGTTTCTGCTTATAGTCCGAGCTATCTGAGCAACTTCCAAAGTGTGAGTAAGCCGGGTACGGAAATAATCGCCTTCATGATATACGAAAACCTGGGTTTTATACTCAAGCCTTCTGAAGGCCGCGGAATGCACTATCCTATCCCTGTCTCTCTGATATAACGACCGGTAAGGATGTTCTTTTTCGTAATATTTTCTCCCTCTGGAATATTTAGACTTCATAGCAAGCGGGGAAAGTATTTTTTCCTCATAGTCCTGCCAACTATGCTTGTCGCTTGTCTTAATATTTTTTTGCATGGTAACTTTGCTCATAATCTGATTTATTTCTTTTTCGCGGTATGCTTAATTAACTTGGCATAAAGCTCACTCAGGCTTTGTGATATTATTTTGGTATCAGACAAAACAGGCATAAAATTTGTATCTCCAAGCCAACGCGGGACAATATGAATGTGCATATGTTTATCTATGCCGGCGCCTGCAACTTTGCCTAAATTTATACCGACGTTAAAACCTGCCGGCTTTAATACCGCCTTAAGCGCAAATGTTATCGTAACGAGCACTTTATTCATATCCAAGATTTCTTCATCTTTAAAATTTTCGATAGAAGAAACATGCCGGTTGGAAACAACCATAACGTGGCCGTTGTTGTAAGGAAAAGCATTAAGGATAGCGAATGAGTGCCTGGACCTTAAAACTACAAGATTTTTTTTGTCTTTTTTTTCCTTAAAAGCCCTGCAAAAAATACACCCCTTGACTCGGGTATTAGAAACATAAGTTATGCGCCAGGGTGCCCACAATTTATTCAAATTTCACTATCCTCCTTGTAATATTTTTCCCGTCTATTTCTAGAATGCCATAAGACGGCTCCGGCGCGAAAACCCTATCCGTGCAGGAACCGGGATTAAAATATACCCGGCCACCGATTTCTTTATCCAACGGATGATGAGTGTGCCCGAAAATAATTATATTCAGGGTATTTAATTCCTGCTTAAACTCTGTATCAATATAATTCATAAGCGTTGCGGGAGAGCCCCTGCCGTGGATTAAACCTGCCCGTATGCTGCCTAATTCAATTATTTGTTTTTCCGGAAGCTCTTTCCTAATATCGGAATTATTCATATTACCGCATACCGCATAAGTCTTCGTTATCTTAGAAAGCTCATAAAAAACCTTTACATCGACAAAATCACCTGCGTGTATACACGCATCGCTCTTTTTAGCCTCTTCTATCACAACCGCGGGCAGTTTATCCGCTACAACAGGTATATGCGTATCAGAAATCACCAATACTCTCATTCTTTCCTCTATGCTTGTTTAGCGTCAACGCAAATAATAGGCTTATTGTATGCCCGGCACAAATCATTCATTTCATTAATTCCCCAGGCAATCAGTTTATTATTTTTTGCCATTAATTTGGCGCTGGACGTGAAATCCTCAAGGGAAATGAATATCTTTTTTACGTTTTTTCCTTTTAGGGAACCGCCCTTTTCAATAAAATCAAAAATATCATTATCATTTACTTCTTCTTCTTTTATCGCGACAAACAGGACTTCCCTGCCTTCGCCTATAAGCAAATGCGTTTTTTTATCCGGATAAGACATAAGCCTGCTTTTTTCTATGAGTGGCAGCCGGTAACGGTCTTTCCCCAATTTTAATACATCGTTTTTAAAGGAACCAAAAAGTTCAAGAACCTTCTTTATTTTATCTTTGTAAAAATCTTCCTTAAAAAGTAAAACCGATTCCTCTACTTTTCTACGAAACAGAAGAAACCTTTTCTGTGAATCAAAAACAGGAGTGGAAAAAAACATTTTAAAAACATGAGATATCCAAAAAGAAAACAAAGGATCTTTTATCCTGAAAACACCGCCAAGATTCTCCACGTAATTCAAGTCGCAAAGTTTCTGCAATTTATTCTTTAAATTTTTGGCATCAAGAATACGTAACGATACCAGTTCTCCTTCCCGGATATAGCCGTCGCTTATAGCAATTAACAATTTAATCAGCGCTGCCGAATCACGGAAGTTATCTTCGATTTTATTTATTCTTTTCATGAATTTTTGGAAAAAATACGTTTCCCGCACATATAGCGCATCGCGCAATGCCGCGACTATAGAGCAATTCTCGTCTTCTTTCTTGTAAGTATTTCTGACATAATGCTTCATCAAATTGTAATAGACCGTATTTGAACCGAGGATATTGACAAAAAATGACACAAAAAAAGGAAGGCATTCGATGTCTTCAAAAGATTTTCTCACGCACATAAACCTGTTTACAAAATTGCTTTCGCTAATCGCGATTTTTTCGAAATTTCCAAACAGAAAATTCAATTCGCTATAAAGTGTTTTTTCCGACTCTTTTGTGTCAACATCGCTTAGAATAACCATGCAGCTATTTTGCAAAATTATGAATTTAGAAAAATCTTGATGAAAAGTTGGAAAGATATCTCTTAATTTAAGAAAATCTTCTATTATAAAAACGCATCTTTTTGAAGTTTCATTTATAAATTTGTTGATCAACTCCAGAGCTTCGATGAAAGACGGGGCGTTCGTGCGCTTGATTACGTCTTTGGCAAAATCAAGCGTAGAAGGCAGCATACCCTGGCTGAAATTTATGAGATTATCCAGGCTGTCTTCTCTATTTAAATATTCACTCAATAAAGAAAATAGTATGCTCTTAAAAAACCCTCGACGGTCAATATGAGCAGTTGAGGTACGTATATGAGTAATATCCTTTATTTTATTTGCACCAAAATAATTATCCAAAAGACAGCTTATCTCATCGCTATCTTCCCCTAATATTGCAATATTCTGCCGATACCCCTGCGAAAAAGCATTTAGCCTTTTATCCAAAACCTGTAATTTATCTCTCCAGAACTCCTGTTCTTTCATATTCTAATTAACCTTAAGATAACGTAAGGGGTTATCTGCAAGATGTTTTTTTCTTATCTCAAAATGTAAAACTCCCCCTTTGTCCGGTACAAGCCGGGCAATACGGCCTACTGGCTCGCCTCTTTTCACCAAAAACCCCTCTCTTACTTTTATATCATCCAAATTTGCATAAACAGTATAAAAATTATTCGCATGCTTAATGATTAATGTTTTACCCCACCCTGTTATATAATCTGCAAATACTGCCCGGCCTGATTCAGACGCAACAACAATATCCTGGGACTTAGCTTTTATATTTATGCCTTTGTTTGAAGTATGATTTACATTAGCACCAAAATTATTAACAACTTCGCCCTGAAGAGGCCAAACGAAATCAAGGCATGATTTTGCGGTGCTAGAATTAACCTGGTAATTTTTAGAAACCGCAGAATATG
>Ga0172381_10006460_pt1 | contig 11727 bp, 7 predicted proteins | sample Leawel6488metaG_FD_119754 | JGI IMG/M metagenome (GOLD analysis project Ga0172381, IMG submission 119754) | Leachate microbial communities from a municipal landfill in Southern Ontario, Canada - Leachate well 64-88 metaG | ecosystem: Engineered > Solid waste > Landfill > Unclassified | place... | reverse complement strand
GCCGCCGCCGCCGACGCATATGTCGCCGCGTCATCGGGGTTCGAGGCACTGCTTACCGCCGTCCACGCGCCACCGCCGTCATCCTGCCAAACCAACGCGCGGTCAGCGACGGGGGTGTCAAAGGACACCGACGCGATGTCGGACGTTTCGGGTAACTGGATGCTGCGGCTGATCTCCTCGCGTAGCTGTTGGCAAAGGATAACAGGCTTGTCAAGCCCGGCTTCGACTGCTTCTTCGCGGAAAACACCACCGGACGGGATGTCAACAGCCTGTGTATATGGCTCATCGAGCTTTACGAAGCCGTCTTCAGCTACTGACGGAGCAGTCGTAAACGTCACGACACCACCCTGCGGGCTACCTGCGGCAACCGTATAATCGGTGTTCAAGACTTGGAGCGTAGCGACTTCGGGGGTGACGTCCGTCGCGATCTTGTAGACCTTGATGCTGCTGTCCGACGAATATTTGAACGCGAAGCTGACCGTCTTGGTCGACCCATCGCCATTCACGCGCACTTTTGTAACTTCGTCATTTACCATTATTCTTCTCCTCCGCCTTTCTCTTCCTCAAGTTGTTTTCGTAAGTCCTCGACCTTTTTGGACGAATACCCCATTATGCTTGTGATAAGAGGGGCGTAGTACCCAACATCCATGTCCATTCTTGCTTTCTCATTATCATACACGTTCCCGATGATTTTGGCAAACTCTGGATATTGAACTCCGTGAGCGACAGCACCGATCCACGATGCACCTTCGGCGGCGTACATCAAACCACGGATAATATCTTTCTCGGTCTCTTCGTTCGCGTCTTCGTCGGGGGTCTGAAAAGCCTTCCAGCTCTTCATAAAATTCTGCCGAGCCTTATCCATCGCGGACGAAACGAGGTCTTGCCCGTTTTGGTAGGGCGTCTTTATCTTTTCTTTTTTATCGCCCTCTTCGTCGTCTCCGCCGCCTACTTGAACCGCGTTGATCGCCGAGATGACGTTGTTCGTGAGCACCGCGTCCATGATCTGCCCGACAACTTGCACATCCCCGGCAGGACCGGTCAGCGTCTTCTTGAGTATTTCACCGATCGATACGGAACCAGAAGCGACCATGTACGAGAAAGGAACCCAAAAGTTCCACCGCTCAAGCACGTCGGCAAGTTCGGCTATCGCTTTCTTTTTGTTCCCCGTAGCCCAATACTTGCTGACCTTATCCATCTGCATCATATTGCGGTCAAGCATCTGCAAGACTGTCGTCTGCAACTTTAAGGCGTTAGCGACAACAGGACTAGTGCGCTTAATACCCGCGACGAAAGCCGGGGTACGAGCAGGGTTCATGGTCGTCTGGGACGCTTCCGCTTCGCGAATCCCCTCGGCAATAGCGTCATCTTGGTTCATGCCATTGTCGATAAGTTCGCTCGCCTTAGCGTGGGCAACGGTGTAATAGGCAATTCGGTCGCCTTCACGCGGCGCTATCGAGAGCAGTCTGTTCCAGAAATGCGCTCTGCGTTGCTTCTTCGGCGTGTTCTCGGTGTCCGCGTATTCGGTGATGATGGGGCTGAACATCGACAAGTCGCAGTAACGAGGATCAATACTTTTGAGTTTGACGATGACGCGCATAATTGGGTCTGCGTTCTTGGGGTCAATGATGCCCTCGATCGCTGCAGCATAGGACGTACCTAACCGCGACCGGTCGATATTTGCTGTGAATACGCCGACTGGCTGCTTGACGAGCTGCGTGACACCACGGACAACTGCTGATGCGGTGTTCTTAATCATCTTCGATAGCCCTTTACCGCCGTAAGCCATATTGCGTATTGCCTGCGCGCTCTCAAGAACATCGACTCGGTCTCGCATTGACTGCGTGAATCCTTCCCCATACGCGACGTCGAGCGTGGTCTCGGCTTCATTGAGGTATGCGCGAAGGTCGTTTACATACTTTCCAAACGCCAAGAAATGCTCCATCGAGTCGATATATCTGGTCATCGAGTCAGTGTCTGCAGGGATAACAAAGCGGTATTTCTCAGAGCCTGTACGACCTTTAAGGTTCTTTGGCGTAGCGAAGAGCGCCTTACGGTTTGCACCTTCCTCAGTCGGGGCTGAGAGCGAAGGCATAAAAGAGTCCTCTGTATCCGCGAGGTACATTCTTGCCGTCATGAAATAGTTCTCGATAGGCGAGAAATATGCGAGCGGGAAAGCGTCGGCGTACATCGCTTGAATACGCTGCGCGTATCTCTCAAGGAGCTTCATGTTTCCCTCAGCCAAAGCCTTATGTCGAGCGTTCTCCGGTGCATTCATCCACGCTTCAACTTCGTCGATTGTCTCTTCGGAAACGGTGCCGCTCTTGACGAACTCACTGCGGGCTTCGTTGTTCCGTGTCATCGACCACAATGACCGTATCTGCGATGGCGTATACCGAACGGACACGTTCATGTCGGGTTCTTTGGGGTCAGGACTTTTAACCATACGTGTGAAGATCGGGTCATCCGCGCTCTGCGTCGCGTCGGCGTGGAGGATATCGTCTATCTGGTCGTCCGTCTTTCCGGGCATTGCTGCGCGGCGAACATCGCGGAGGTCTTCTTTCGCCTTAGCGATCGCCATGTGCTTGCTGAAGAATGGCGCATGGATGTCGAATGCGCGTTTAATGTCCTCACCGATGAGCGTAAAGTCTCGGAGAAGAGTCGCGGAGAACTTTCCGGCTCGGAGTAGCCCGTCTCCAGGTGTCTGGATAAGCGGGTCGCTTTCGTAGAGCTGTCCTTTCGGGAGCTGCTTCTTCAAGCCTTTCGCGCCTTTCTTCGTGAGAGCTAGAAGGTTCGCGAGCTTGTCTTCTCTCTCGCGGACGATTTCCGCTAAGAACTGCTTCGACTCCGCGCGGTACTTCATGAGCTGTTCGGCAAGCGTGATAACGTAATCGTTCGCAAGTGCATCGTTGCTGTAGATATAGCGCACAGAGTTAAGGAACGAATCGAGATGCGGTGCGATAGGACGTGTAGGCTCGCCGCGTCGCGCTTGGTTCAAGGCTTCGCCAAACGCTCTGTCTTGCCCTAGCTTCCCGCGCATAAGCTGAAAGATACTACGCTCGATGTCGCGCATGGCGCGTTTGCGTTGCTCGACGCGGAGGGCTTCGTCGATTGCCGTCTGGATAGCCGGGTAAACCTCGAAGAGTTCCTCGTAAGTATTCGCTTTCGCGTACTTGGTGATAAGCCCATTCTTTACGTCACGGGGAAGCTTCGTCGATTTGATTGCGCGTTTCACCGCGTTGTATGTGCCCGCGATCTCTTGCTTCGTTACACGCCTTGTTGCCGCGATATTACGCAGAGTATCTCTGGCGGACTTGAGCCGGAACTCCCGAATCTTCGCCGCTGTCGTGATGATGCGTCCTTCGGGTTTTGCGACACCGTTCAAGATGTCCTTGCGCTCTTGCTCAAGCTCGGCGTACTGCTCGGTGAGGTCTTCGAGTTTGTCGTTGAGATCAAGCTGTTTATCTATCTCTGCCATCTCAATTGCGCGCATTGTTTCCGACATGGCCTTCGCCGTGCGGTCCAACGCGTCATCCATATGCTTGACGGAAGCCGTCATCGTTGCGTCCAGCGTCACGTCAGAGTCTTGACGGCTTTCAACTGCGAGTCTTTGAAGTTCGGCTGCCTGCTCTTGGAGCAAGCCCATATCCTTGAGTTGCTTATCGAGATTGGCTTTCAGCTTTCCGGCAACAGGATCGCCTTTACGCTCAAGTGCCGCGATAGCGTTCAGCTTCGTCGTAATCTCAGAGTCCAACGACTTCACCTTCATCGCGACTTCGGGGGCTGTTTCGGAGAAACCGTCGGAGCGAATAACCTTTTCTCCGGCTTCGTTTGTGGTGTATTGCGGCATCGTCGCCGTCACGCTATCGACAATGGCGTCGAAGTCGCGTTTCCTATTTGCCACACGCTCGATGTCTTCTTGCGTCAGGCCGTTCGACGTAACGTCAGCTCCGCGCATTGCGTCGTACCGAGCGTTGATCTCTTCATCGACTTCGGGGGAAAGACGGACGTTCTGTCTACGCGCTTCGAGCATGTTGATAGACTGCTGCACAAGGATGTTGTCCGTGTTCGCCGCGCGCTCTTGGTCGATACGGTCGTTCCACGGAATACCCATATCGGCGAGAACACCGCGCTCGACTTCTTCCTGCGCGGTATACGCGCGGTTACGGGCGATCGCCGCGTGGGAAACCCCAGCAACGCCACCGCCGATAACGCCCATCGCGCCCGCTGTCAGCGTCTGACCGAGACTGTATTTCTCTTGGACACGACCGACGTGGACATCAATGAGCTGGTTCAAGGAGTCTTCAGCGCCTTCGGAAAGACCTTCGCCGAGTGCGCCGGTCAAACCTTTCGCCACATAGAACTTGAACGTCTTGACTGCCATCGGCTCGATCGCACGGGTAAGGATGTCGCCGCTGAACTTGTCTGTGTAAAAGCTGAGGATACCCGATGTCGAACCACGAGCGAATGCTGTGAAGTTATCAAAGCCCGCTTCCTCGTACTGTGCCATCTTCCGACCGGCTTCATCGAGGGCCATACCCGCGATAGAGGCTGTTCCGAGCGCGGGGTTGGCCAGAGATAGCCCGACCTGCGCGCCGACCTGCCCAACGGCTGCTCCCGCGCCAAACGCGAAGCCTTCGGGGTCATACCCGCTTTCCTGCAAGCTCGTCGTGTATTCGTCGTACTTCTTCTGCAACTTGATCTTCGTCTCTTCCATAGCGAGAACATCGCCAAGGTTCTTGTCTGAGAAGGCTTGCGCCATCTTCCCGCCGAACACCGGACGTGAAGCGTTGATAGCGACCTGCCCGAGATAATAGCGAACGCTCTCCGCCCCACCGTTGACAAAGCCTTCGACGTTCGAGAACACGCCACGCCCGAAGTTCGCCCACGCGCCTTTCTCCATGTTACCAGCCGACTTCGGGGTCTTTATCTCGATGGAGTCGGGAGCAATACGCTTGTGCTCCGTGATGCGCGGGAGTTCTTCGATGTCGATAGCAACCTCTCCCGTATCCGATTGGATAGCCGGGGTATTCTGTACGAACATCGCGTCATCGTCTTCGTTGAATAGCGGCATTTAACGCTACCTTGTTTCGAGTTCTTTTGCGAACTGTTTAGTGTAGGAGCCATATGTCGCGCCGGTCTTGCTTGTCGCAACGATCGGATATGACGTATTCGTCTTCGGGTCAACGTAAACGTCTTGGTATTTGTCGCCGTAGATAGCGCGGGAAAGCAGGTTAAATCCGCTGAAGGATCCTTTGGTCTTGCGTTCGACACCCGTGGCAAAGAGCTGGTAGTACGAGTCCTTCGTCTCACCCGAGGCAAACATCTCTTTCTGCAAGTCTTCGTAAGCCTTGGGATCGTTCTTTGTACGCACGTCGAGAGCGTCGAACAACTGCGTCGTATAGCGCGTCATGACCAAGCGCTGCTCTTTCTTCGACATCTTCTTGAACGTCTGGTTCTTCGCCAAATCGTCAAGCCCGCGATAAAGCATATACTCGCGGGGGTCATCGTTCTTGTCGAGCATGTTCGCGTAGCTGACTTGCTTCCCGTCGACTGACGCTTTCAAGTTCGTTGTCGCCAACTTCGATATCTCGTTGAACTGCTTTTCGGAGATGTTCCCTTCTCTACGCATCTCGGCGGCTTTTCCAACGAGCATGAGATACCCGGAGGTCTTTTGCGCTCGCGTTACTTTTCGGGCTTTGTTCGCGTTGTACATTGCGGCCGCTTCTTGAAGCAACTCAGAATGGTTGTTCTCTTGCACGTCATCGGGAGCCTGTTGCACATCACGCCCTTTGAACACCGCTTCGTGGATCATGCGGAGTTTATCGCCTTGCGGGCCCTGCGGGAGAAAAGCGTACTCGGCGACAAGAGCGCCATAAGATGAACCGCTTACGCCGGACTCTGACGTAAGTTGATGCGCAGTAGCAATCGCCGCCGCGTCGTTATCGAAGTTCTCCGAGACCGCAACGGCTTCGCTTTGCTTCTTAGCCGCCGCGAGGAAGGTCTGCCGTTCTGCCGGAGTCGTGTACGCCATAATCGGGCTATTGTCCATTGTGAGCATGGCTGCGGCGGCGTTCGGATCGCGCTCGATTGCGTTGGCGATAAACTGCTTTGCGCCAATCTGCCGTGTCGTCTCAATAAGTTTTGCTTTGTCAACGGGGTAGGACTTCGAATAATTCTCGATAGCCTCGTCAGCTTTTTTCATCTCGGCTTCAAACGCCTGTATGTTTGCTGCGCCCCCCGCTGCCGTCGCCGTGGCTCCGATCGATGCAAGACCCTCACGCCCTACGCTATCGTACTTTGCTTTGACTGACCATTCCTCAAGACCGACGCCATCGCGTTCGCTAAAATCAGCGACCATTGCGTCGTATGTCTTTCGTGCTTCGTCTGATAGCCCAGAGCTGTATTTTTGAGTTAAAGACGTTCTGGCAGAATATGCTTTTGTCTTGAAGCCATCGATCTCAGTCGAAGCGGCGTTTTTGCTCTTATTGTCGTAGTCCGCAACAACGCCTGCGTAATCCGCTCGGAAATTATTGAATGCGTTTTGCGCCTCGATACTCGTCACGTTCGTCTTCGTGCGTTCTTTCATTGCGATGTAAGACTGACCAAGCTGACCTATGGACTGGCTTACGTTCTCAAGTGCCGCGACTTCGGGGGCCGCTGAGGTGCGGTAGCCCGATACTGCTGACGGAAGTTTCGACTGCTCGTATAAAGAGATTCGCCCCATCATTTCCCCTTTGCTGACATATACGTGCTTGCGCCTTGCGATGCAGAACCGAAGATCGAGGACGCGATGCCAATCTTGCCTTGATGCTTAGTCATCTTAGCCTGTCTTCGGAGATCAAGCGCCTGCTGCTCGGCGGCTTTCAGGGTCGCATCAGCCTCTTCGTTACCAAGCGTATACGTTTCTCGCGTAACAAGCGCCGGAGTTCCTTCACCAGTCACGCCGGATGAAACGAAATCCATAATCTGATTCTTCGCGAACCGATCAGCCGCGTCTCGGATATTAGCAGACTCTCTTTTGCCTTCCTGCAAAGTCGTATCCGCGTCGTTCATCATCTGCTTGTAATTCGTCTTAGCCGCTTTCCATTGCGCGGAAGCCTGTACGCCACCGAGAATACCTTTCCCAACAAGCATCGCGATTTGTGCCCACATCATCCACCGCCTAATTCGACTTCCATGAACGGGATAATACCTTGTATGAAGCACGGAAGCGGGTCATCTTGTACGATCGTGACACGCTTCTCTTTGCGCGTGCTGCCGATCTCTGGTACGTCTTTCTGGCCGCTGAACAGTCTAGGTGGTCTGTCGTAATAGTCGACACCTTCCGTAAAGAATGCGGGCTGAACAGTCTTGTATTCAGCGTGGTCTTTCGTGCTGTACTTCACGCCAAGCGAGTCAAGGAGCTTGATGACGATCTTGTTTACGGTCTTCTCTTTACCGCCAACGGGTATCGAGAGCTGCGGTTCTATTGGTAATGTCCTCAGTATACCACGATACCCGTACCCAACAATAGCGTAAAATACTTGGTACGGCAACGTGAGGTATTGCCCAGAAACTGTAAGGTCTTTGATGACCCCGCCATCGCCAAGAACCGTGACCGTCTGACCGGTCAAATGCCACAACCCACCGATGACGTTTGTCGAAAGATACCACTCTCCGGAAGCGAGAGTCAAGTCGGTGAAAGTCTGCTTGATGTCGATCGAGACGACGGTCGAGGACGTATACGCGGTGATCTTAGCGACACCAGTCTCAGCGCCGGTCGCGTGCTTGACGCGGATATACCTGCCGATGTCAGTCGCTGCGAACAAAGCAGAAGCAGCCGTAGCAGTCTTCGCGCTTACGTCGATGGTCAACCCAATCGTCTGCGTACCATCGAATACCAAAGAAGAGTCGAGGCGACAGATACGACGTTGCGTTTCAAAAAGCATCGCGGAGTACCGCGAGTCGTCAGCGGTAAAGTTCGCGTCGCCCGTATAGAAGTCGAGCGGATCCGGGATCTCGGGGTCGTCAGTCATGTACTCAAGGCTGTACGTCGTACCGCGCTTGACGACAACCCAAAGCCTGTCGTTGTTGTCAACACGGGGTATACCACAGACCGACTGCACAAGCCCGTCGCCGCCAAGCGTATGCGTCATCCAAGCCGCGACGTCTTCCGTAGACTTTAGCGTGCAAGAAAGCAGCACTCCGTCTGACCTAACAACCCAAACAACTTCGGGGGTGCCGGATGTATAAGACGCTTGCAGGATAGTTCCTTTCTCTAGGTCGCCAAAGAGGACATTCTTGTCCTCAGCTTTGTACGTATCTTCGTAGAAGTTATATTCAAAAGATCTGAGCTTCTTGCCCCCGCGCTCGATGAACGCGATCTGGTTCCCAGTGAATAGCGCGGGTAAGTCAGCGCAGCCGTAGTCGTCGATTGGGTGTACGTTGATCTCGGTCGGCTTAATCGCGGAACCTTCGGCGGAACCATAAGCTTTATACATACCACCGAAAGTACCGATGGCCATAAACTTCGGGTTGCCCCTAAAGAAGCGTATCTGGTCTGCAGTGTCGTTCTGCGACGCTAGCGTGAAAACAACAGCGTCGTTTGCTTTAGTGCCGACAGTAAAATCATCGTAATGCAATTCTCCGGTACTGTCTTCGAGATACCAGTCGCCAGCGGTTAGCGCAGTATCAACAAACGCCGTCGTGATAGATACGGTTACGACTTTCGAGGACGTATACGCGGTGATAGTCGCCTTTCCGCCGGTACTGTCGCGGAGCACTTTCCCTACGTCTCCTTTTGAAAAAGCACCGTAGTCGTCGGCTGTTACTGTCCTGCTTGTTCCGACAGTAATCGCCGACAAAGTAGCGTCCAACGTACTCGAAGCATCGGGGCCACGGCTGCCCCAAAAGCGATCGGGGGCGTTCAACGATGAGCCAAACCAAAGACGACCGCCGTAAAGACCAACGGCGCCGGGCATTTCACTCTCGCTTCCGAAAGGATCGTTTATACGGGTATACGAAGACATAGACCAAGTTGTGTCGGCTGTCGAGATAAGTTTTCTCGGCGCGTAGGCGTTATGCGCCCAATACTGTACCTCGGGGCGTTGCGCGAATTTAAGCTGACGGAGATCGGATTCGATATACGGAGACACGATGGTGTACACGCGCTCCGAAGTACCGCCACTCGAATACGTCGTGTAGGCAGACGTATCAACGGCGGTTCCTTCGGGGGTGTTAAGCTCAAAGCTATCTGTCGTTTTGTTCGCGACGCGATATATCTGCCCATTAACCTGCGCCATTCCGACGACCCCAGAGACGTATACTTCGTCGTCGTTAGAGTACCCATGCGCCACGGCCGTCACGACTCCGGGGTTCGCCGTCGTGATTCCGGTAATAGTCATCGCGTCTTCTAGCACAAGCCCATCGTCTTTGATGACTCTGATAGCGAGGTCGGTGAACTCAAGCGTATACGAAATCTGGTCGTTGAAGATGAAAGGATATAGGACTGCGAACTTATTGTGCCGAGTCTTGCCGACGTAGCGAAAGCCCCTACGGTACTCGGCGGGGCCATGTAGGTGAGCAAGAAAGTTCTGCCCGACCTCTACACCGCTATGATAAAAAGGACGGTCTGTACGGGCTTTGGAGTGCTTCCCGACGACACCAGAAGCGAAGTTGACTTGCGCCCCTGTGATCTCCATTACGCAACGACCTTATCGTAACGATCGTAACGGTGAAAGCCTCGGTTGCGCGCAGTGATAAGGTCTGACTTGTGGATAACTTTGACGGGATTCTCTTGACCGTTAATCGCTCTGACCTGTCGGATAAGCCTGTCGCGCTCGGAGACAAGATAGCTCTGCGTTGCGGGCTTCATGCCAAGAATAGCCGGAGCCAACTTGACCGCGAGTTCTGCTGCAAGAGCATCGACAAACAAAGCGTCCATAAGTAATACGTTTACGACGTCTCTCACATACGCTATAGCGAGGGAATCGCCAGAGTTGTTCATGAGAATTTGACGACCCTCGACGGTATATTCTTTATTGCCAGCGTAAGCGTCTTCACCGATGTACAGCAAACGCAGGAAGTCGGTCGGAAGATCATAGGAGTCGTCGTACTCGAAAGAAGGCGCGGTCGAGTTGCGAAGAAGAGTCACGCGTGTCCTAGCGAAAGACCAAGGATGCGAGCGGAGCAGTTCGCGCCGGGTGACGTCGTACCACCGAGCGCAAAGACTCTCTTCAATAGAAACGGGAGATTCGATATTGGCGACTGATTCCTGCTTTAAGGTGTCCAAAGCTAAGTTGCATATCCCTACCGCAGATGAAACTGTCGCCATACCGAACCTCCCGTTTTGAGTCTTACTTAGCCTTCGACGTATTCGATGAATCCGCCGATCGTACCCGCCGCCGTGCCAACCGTGTTAGCCGTCATAGCGACCAAGAAGGTCGGGTATGCGGGCTGTGCGGAAAGACCGGCGATCTGCCACAGCTTCTTTCCGAAACCTTCGACAGTCGTGTCGAAAGAAACGATAGCCGTGGTACGCGCCGACGAGTTGTCGCGACCAACGACCAAACAGTCTTTGTCGACGACATCGCCAACGTCAGAGCCGTTGAACCGATACACGCCGATGTCGTAGTCCGTTCCTGCGGTGATCGCGTCGTTCAACTGCGTGATGACCACGTTCTTCGCGTTGACGGGCAACTGAGCAACGCCATAGACGCTGCCGTCGTCGTCAGCCGCCGCGATTTCGAAGTTGAAGGAAACCTGTTTCTTGACTGCGCCGGTGAAGTTCGAGCCGTAGCCCTTGCTCGCCAACACACCCGACACATTGTCGGTAACGATCTTCGATTGAACAGCCATGGTATTTCTCCTTGTTAGCCGTTAGTTTCTGTTAGGACGCCGCGAGCGTAACCTGCACGCCGCCGGTCGCTGTCTTGTAGAACTGACCTTCGACCAAACCACCGGCTTTCGCCAGCGTGTCGTTTGCATACGTCGCAAGACCAGTCGCTTTCAAGTTCGTCGTATTCACTGATGTCGCGGACATCGTAGTCACCGTCAGCGCGGTGATAACCGCTGCTGCGATGGTCGCGGCTGTCGCGATAATGGGGTTCTTGACTTCTCCGACTTTACTCATCTTGGTCCTCCTGATTACGGGGTGAGACGAACGCGCTGCAAACGTGCGCCGTTGACTTTCTTACGGACCGCACCGATCGTTTCAACGATCTTCAAGACCACAGAGTCAACGTAGTCGGGATGCGTGTATGTCTCGACCTTACGAGCCGAAGCCGTACCGAACACCATGCAGCCGTTGATGGCCGCAAACGAGATGCGCTCTCCGCCAACCGTGTCAAGGATCGGGCTTGCAACCGAAGCGCCAAACTTGATGAGGTTGATACCGGCAGCCATCTGGATGTCGCCTTTGTCGACCACGAACTGACGGCTATAATCGCCGGAAGTCAGTTCCTGTTCCCCCATAAGATCCGTGTGCTCGTCGCCGGTGATTCCCAAAGAGATCGAGGAGTATTCCACATCGTTGTCGATGAGGTTCTGTTTGATCTCGAGCAGCTTCTCGTAGGTAAGACCAGCCGTAGCGTCGATCGAGACACCGCCGTCAGCCGTGAACGTCGTAGCCGTTGCGCCTGCTCTGCCGGTGTAAACCGTAGCGAACATGGCGTCATAGACCACGCGGTCTTTTTCACGCTCATGAGCATACGTACAAACAGTCGCCAGTTTGCCGCGGGGGTCGGT
>Ga0172381_10006459_pt1 | contig 11728 bp, 11 predicted proteins | sample Leawel6488metaG_FD_119754 | JGI IMG/M metagenome (GOLD analysis project Ga0172381, IMG submission 119754) | Leachate microbial communities from a municipal landfill in Southern Ontario, Canada - Leachate well 64-88 metaG | ecosystem: Engineered > Solid waste > Landfill > Unclassified | place... | reverse complement strand
GCCTGTGCATAAGCCAGCACCGGGAAATGCTCCTCCACCACCACCGATAAAAAAATAAAATAAATGCTTGAACTAATCAATATATACAAATCATTTGGCGAACAAAAAGTGCTGAGAGGATTGAACCTTACTTTGGAACAAGCTAAAATCCATACGCTTATTGGGGGGAACGGTTCAGGCAAAACAACGCTGTTTAATCTGATTACGGGTTTCCTGAAAACTGACTCGGGAGAAATCAGGTTGGATGGTAAAAGAATTGACAATAAAGGTGCTGTTGCCATCAACAAAAAGGGCATTACCCGCACATTTCAGGATTTACGGCTGATAACAAAACTTACCGTAAAAGAGAATGTCATTTTAGCAATACAAAACAACCCAACTGATAATTGGCTCAATGCAATGTTGCCACAATCCTTATACAACAATTCCAACAAAGTACTGAGTGAAATTGCTGATGAAATTCTTGAGCAATTTTTTCTTAACAGTATTAAAGATTCCTTAGCTGGTGAAATTTCATACGGACAGCAGAAACTGCTTACGCTTGCTTGTTGCGTTGCAAATGGCACAACACTACTATTGCTTGACGAAGCTGTTGCAGGTATACAGCCCGAGTATCGCAACAAGATTGCTATACTTATTAAACAATTAAAAGAAAGAGGCAAAACCATTTTCCTGATTGAACATAATACTGACTTCATTACAGAAGTTACTGACAAAATTTTCTTTTTGAACGAAGGGCGGATATCTTCTTTTGAAAATATAGAAACCCTTAGGAAAGACAAACGGGTGATGGAAGCATATATTTGAAAAACAATGTTGAAAGCAGAAAACATATCAACGGGTTATGGCAAGAAGCAAGTGCTTTTTGATGTTTCATTTGAAGTAAGCAAAGGCGAAATCGTATTGATTGCAGGAAGTAACGGTAGTGGAAAATCAACTTTGCTCAAAGCCATTTACGGAATGTTACCGCAATGGGATAAAGGACAAATATTCTTTGATGAAGAAGATATTACTGGTAAGCCAACATCAGCTCTTTTAAAAAAGGGGTTGCTATACATTCCACAAAAGAATAACCTTTTTGAAGATCTTACAGTAAAAGAGAATTTGGAAATGGCAGGTTTAAACATAAAAAAGACACTTTTAAAACAAAGGATTGAAAATACTCTCTCAACATTCACAACCCTTATGCCATATTTGAATAAAACGCCAATGAAGCTTAGTGGGGGAGAACGACAATTGCTTACTTTGGCAATGGCAATACTGCACCAGCCCAAGATGATTTTGGTTGATGAACCTTTTACCGGGTTATCACCTCAAAATATTAGTTTCGTTATTGAAAATTTTAAAGTGTTAAATGGAAAAAACAAAATTACTTTATTGATTGTTGAACACCGCATTAAAGAATGTTTACAAATAGCCAATAAAATAATTGGTTTGAAACTTGGTAAAGTTTTCAATGAAGTAAATGTTAGTGAATCTTTTATCATATATAAATTAAATTCTATTTTCGTTTAAAAAAATAAGATCATAAACAATGAAAAAAATAAAAATTCTATTAGCCCTTTTAGCAATCACATTAGTCCTTTCAGTATGCAAATCTTATAATAAGAAAAAAAATATTGATAAGCAAATTATAAAGATTGGAGCCGTGTTATCTTTAAGTGGTGATGGTGCGGAATACGGAAAGGATCAACAGAGAGCGATAAATTTATTTATAGAACAAATTGAGAGGCTTAACTCAAAATATTTATATCAAATAATTTATCAAGACAGTAAAAGCAACCCAAAAGATGCAGTCAGTGCTCTTAATAATTTAATTAGTACTGAAAAACCTGATGTTGTGATTTCTGTTTTAAGCAGTGTTTGTCTTTCAATAAAGCCAATTACAGAAAAATTAAACATTCCACTATTTTGTGTTGGAGCAAATCCTCAGATAACTAACAATGCAAAATTGGTATTTAGAAGTCTTCCTACTTCTGATTATCAAGCAGAAGTACTAGCAAACAAATTTATTGACAAAACAAATCTTAATTCTTACTCTATATTATATCTTAATGATGATTTTGGCATTGGGAGTTATAATAGTTTCAAAAATGTTCTTCATACTAATAATAAAATATTATTAAATTCAACTGCCCTTGATCCTAGAAAAACAGATTACAAGGCAGAAGTAACAAGTGTCTTAAAAAATAAGCCAGATGTTATTTATATTGCAGCCTATGGAAACTCAATTGCTTATGTTTTGAAGAACTTAACAGAGATCGGATATAAAGGAATTATTCTTTCAACACTGGAAGTTTCCTACCCTAATGTTCTTTCTCTTTCTAAAAATACTGCTGAGAATGTTTATTATGTTGATACATATTACCAAGACACTATTAATACGAAAACAGATTTTGTAAAAGCTTTTAAAACTAAGTATAATTTAAGACCAACCCTTGATGCTGTTTTAGCCTATGATGAATTAAGCGTTATTTTTAAAACATTTGAGAAGTACGATAAATTGTCACAAAGTTTTCAAAAAATAAAAGGATTAGACTCTCTTTATGTAAGTGCTAACGGAAGTTTTAAAATTAATAGCAAAGGTGATTTTTTATACCCGCTAGTGTTGAAGAAAATTTCAAACGGCAATCCTGTAATTATTTCAAAGTAGCAACCAATAAAAAACATTTAAAATGGATTATAGTATATCAGACAAAGAGCCTGCTCTTTTTACCAATAGATTAAGAGAAGAATTTGATAGTATTCCGTTTGAAGTTTTTAAGAATATTGGATTAAATATTATACCTGAAGAATTTGACTTTATTTATGGTTATCCATCATTAAATGAATTAAAATCAGTGGATACCTTAAATCCGGCTTTATTAAAAACCAAGGAAAATTTAGGGCTTTATATTCACATTCCTTTTTGCACTAAGGTTTGTAGTTTTTGTTATTTTATAAAGAATGCAAGGTCATCTAATGAATACATCAAAGAGTATATCAAAGCTTTACAAAAAGAAATTGAATATTATTCCAAATTATCTGAAAAAGTAAAAATTTCTTATTGCTACATTGGAGGCGGCACTCCGACCTATTTGAATGAAAATTATTTATTCGAAATCCTTCAATCAATAAATGCAAATTTCTCTTTTTCCGATGACTTTGAGTTTACATGTGAAGCAAGTCCAGAAACTTTAACTGAAAATAAACTAAAATTATTAAAAGAAAATGGCGTTACAAGGATTAGTTTAGGTGTTCAGTCTTTTAACAATGAGCTCACAAAAGAAATGAATAGAGCTCATAATCAAAGGCATTCAATAACAACAATTGCATTACTTTCCAAATATTTTCCTGAAAATTTCAATATAGATATTATTTATGGATATCCTAATAGCACCGAGGAAATTCTGTTTCGCGATATTGAAATTTGTAACTCTCTAAATGTTCCATCAATTACGCTGTATCAAATTTGGATGAAATTAAATTCTATTTTAAGAAAAAAAGGAAATCAAATTAATTGTGATGATATCTTTTTACAAAAACTTATAGCAAGATACTTCCTCTATTCGAATGGATATCATAGAGATAAATCAGATTGGTTTATTAAAACTGGGAAAGCGAAATTTAAATTTCAAAACCATAAATGGGAAAACAAATATTATTATGGTATAGGGGCTAGTGCTTACGCTTATGTAAATGATATTTACTATAGAAATGAAACGAGCATTGATAAATATTTGAAACGAGTAAATGAAAATAAATTAGGAATTGGAACCGCATTAGAATTAACCTCTGAGAATGTTATTAGGAGAGCTTGCGTTCTCGGAATAAAAATCAACAAAGGAATTAATATTAAATATATACATGATAGGGATAAATTATTTTCAGAATCATTAGAACCAATATTTGAACGATTATCTGAAGCTGGATTAGGAAAATTTGAAAACAATTATTTCCGTCTAACCGAATTAGGCTTCTTGATTCCGGATAATATCTCTGAACTATTCTTTTCTAATAAATCAACAGAATCATTTTCACAGCAAAATTTTTACTAAAAAAACAATGACAATAGAAGCTTATCATAACAAACTAATTGAGCATTTAGGAAAATCCCAAACCCTCTTTTCTATTAATAGAGCTTCGCCCAGAGAATGGGTGGAAAATTCATATAGTTCATATAAAAATTTCCTTATCAATTGCATAAAAAAAGAAAACAAAAAAATTTATAGAATGACTGTTGTTAATGCTGAAAATATAGATGAAGTAAAATATTTTGACGATACTTTTGCCAATACTATTAAATCTCTAAAAGAAATTGGACTTTCTACAAAGAGTTTTGTTGATTTTTTTTTAAATGAGCATATTACTGATAAGTTTTCAAAAGAATTTAATAAGTTATTCATGGAATTACATCAGACAAATTTTGACTTATTGCAATTATTCTTGCAAATCCATCATCCAAAAGAAAAAGCTATTTTTGTAAGTAATACATTTGATAATGAATATGCAGATTTACTTGGAGCACAACAAAAAGAGATATTAATCTATGACCATATTGCTCTAAAAGTTAAACATAATAAAATTACAAAAACATACACAATTGATGAAACAATTATTGCCCCAAATGAAATTGCGAATTTGAGGACAAAATGGGAAACGGTATATAAAAAAGTACTTACGCGAAAAACAAAAGGAATTCTTCTACAAGATTTCTTGAAAAACCTTGAAAAAAACGATAGAACATCCTTTTCGCTAGAGAGATATAATGAAGATTATAAAAATTACTTTGCGGAATCTCCACCTATAGTTCCCGAAGTTAATCGTGAAAAATTAACAATTTAAGCTTATGAATTTTCAGGAAATTAATAATTTATTGGACAATGCAATTACAAAGTATAAATATTTGTCAGATCAATACAATTTATTACGGCCTGCATTACAAAAGAATTATAAGTGGAACTTATATAAAACGAAGAAAATTTCAGTTGAAGCTCAAAATTTAAAAAGAAAGTTTTTAGACTTATATAGTGAAGAAGCATGCAATGTTGAACTAATTAAACAAGAAAAAGCTGTAAATACTCAACAGTATGTGGAAGCTTATAATAATCTTCTTTTTAATATTCATAACCGAATTATTTACATAGACACTTATTTTATTAAACATAGCTTTAATTTTACTGCTATTGTTGCTTATTGGTCATTAATTCTGGGATTTATTGCATTATTAATTTCAATATTTCCTTTTATCCAAGTTATAAATGATGTAATTAGTAAAGATGATTCAAATAAAAATATTCAACGCGAAATTCAATTACTTGAAAAAAAAGTTAACAATCAAGACAAACGCATAGAAATATTTTTGGACAAACTGAATGAATGTCAAAAAAAGTAGATCAGCAGAAAAATCCTTAAGCAATTCAAACGCAATCGATGCAAGTATTTATTAACATTGTTATATCCTTCACAATCTACGTTTTGATTGCAATTTCATATTCAATAATTTACCATCCTACAAGATTCTTCCATCTTGCCCATGCAGCAATAATTACTATCGGGGCATATTTTATTTTTTTCTTCACACATGAATTTTTAATTCCCTTTTCGTTTTCTATTGCTTTAGCAATTGTTTCAACAACTTTATTAGGAATTTCCTGTGAGATTTTGATTTACCGTCAAATGCGTAAAAAAACAGCTCCTGCATTGGCGTATCTTATTGCATCCATTGGCTTATATGTGGTACTGCAAAATTGCATTTCGCTTTTTTTCGGGGACGATACTAAAATTATCAACACCTCAAATATAGTAATAGGTAATCAGATTTTTGACGCATATATAACTACCATTCAAATCATAATAATTATTATTTCCATTGCATTATTTATTACAGTTAACTTGTTTCTGCATTTCACAGCAATAGGTAAATCCATTCGTGCCGTCTCCAGTAATCCTGATCTTTGCAACATTTATGGTATCTCATCCAACAAAATAATTTTGATTGCCTTCGGTATCGGTTCAACTTTAGCAGCCACAGCCGGGATACTTTCAGCAATGGACACCAATATGACGCCTACATTTGGCTTTAACCTTTTGCTTTACGGAATGGTTGCAATGGTTATCGGTGGGGTTGGCAGCACAAGTGGGTTAATTGCAGGCTCGTTGTTGGTAGCCACAGCACAAAATCTTGCAGCATATTACATAGACACAAAATGGATAGATGCAGTTACTTACATCATTCTCATTTTATTCTTAATCTGGAAACCGCTTGGCTTTAGTGGTAAGCGTCTAAAGAAAGTGGAGGTGTAAAATGGAGTATGTTTTACATCTTTTCATCCTCATTTGTTTTTACACTATGCTTTCGCAAAGTTTGAATCTTTCTGTTGGGTTCACTGGCTTAATTTCATTGGCGCATGCTGGTTTCTACGGAATAGGCGCATACACAGCAGCAATTCTCTCAACACAATTCAGTTTTTCTTTTTGGTTGAGTATTCCTTTGGCAATGCTCATTAGTGGAACAATTGCCTTGGTAGTTTCTCTAATTGCCTTGCGAACAGTAGAAGATTATTTTATCATTTGCACTTTAGGCATTCAGGTAATTCTTTTTTCAATCATGAATAACTGGATGGACTTAACAAGAGGACCATTGGGTATTCCGGGGATTCCTTCCGTTCATTTCTTTGGATTGAGTTTAGACAGCAAAATTTCATTTTTGACACTTTCACTTTTCTTTGTAGCAATCATTTGGTTTGTGTTAAGAAATATTTCCAAATCTGGTTTTGGCAAGACATTGACAGCAATCAGCGAAGATGAAATTTATTCACAAAGCATTGGAAAGAACGTTTACAAGTCCAAAATAATTTCTTTTACCCTCAGCGCAGTTTTTGCAGCTATTCCCGGAGCTTTGTATGCTCATTATATTTCATATATTGATCCAACCAGCTTTACAGTAAATGAATCTATTTTCATCCTTTCCATTGTAATTATTGGCGGGCTTGGCAACCTGACAGGAAGTTTTTTAGCAGCAGCATTTTTAGTTTTACTGCCCGAGGCACTTCGTTTTGTTGGTATGCCTGATAGCATAGCAGCCAATATGAGGCAAATAATTTACGGATTGATTTTGGTAATTGTAATGATGTCTGGGAAAAATGGTGTAAAAGAATTATTTTCAAAAAAAAGATAATTTTCTTATAAAAACAGCTCATCCAAATAAACTACAACAATAGCAAAGGTTTCAAAAAACAATTTTATAAAAATTAGCGCCCATTAATGAAATTCGTGTCAAACTTTAGAATTAGATACAGGACACTAATTTCACAAATTTACACTAAGGAATGGTTGAGAAATGAGAGGATTTTATAAAAATTAGCGCTCATTAGTGGAATTCGTGTCAAACTTTAGAATTAGATACAGGACACTAATTTCACAAATTTACACTAAGGAATGGTTGAGAAATGAGAGGCTTTTATAAAATTTAGCGCCCATTAGTGAAATTCGTGTCAAAATCATGAAATATATTCCACGGCTAAGCGGTTCCTGAAAATTTTAGTGTTCTGTTTGCTCCGGGATATTAGCTATTGGCTAAAAAGCATTTGTATTTTATAATTTGAATCGCCAGTTAAACAGAGTTCCGGTTTCTCCGGTTTTTATAAAATGATTTTTCTCAAGAACCAAAGATGATGCAATATTATCCTTTTCCGTAGAAGCGATAATCGCTTTAACGTTGGGCTGTTTCCCGGCCCAGCGAATCATCCCTTCCACGGCTTCCGTCATAATGCCCCTTTTCCGGAATTCTTCATACGTTCCGTAGCCGATTTCGATTTCGCCCTCAGCATTTGGTTCTCCTTTAAAGCACAAATCGCCAGCCATCTTGTTTTCCAGTTTCAGAATAATAATCCAAAGGGTAGAATATAGATAATTCTTGTTTTTATCTGCCACATCAGGCAAAATGGTTTGTTCAAGCGCTTCCTTCAGTTCCGGCGGAATGATCCGGGATGTTTCATTCAGATGCATTTCTTTTTCCAGGGAGTTACCTCCTTTACAATATTTAATCAGTTGTTCGTAAGTTAATGGCCTTAAAATAAGCCGTTCGGTTTCTATCATATTTTTTTTGAGTGAAAGAAATAAATAGCAGTAGTTGAGTTAAAATAAAGCGCTGTCCCTGCAAATTAGGTTATTCCATATTTTGCACAAAAATATTGATTTTAATGCATGCTTTTCCCCTTTTTATAAAATATGATTAGCGTTTATCCGTTTTTTTCGTGGAATCCGCGTTCTGTTTTTTTAATATACAACCAAAAAAATCCTTATTCCATTGGCTATTCAGCCTTGTATGTTGTTGCATTTATGAATCAGGAGCCAAATCTCCTTCCTTTTTTTAAAATATCAGCAATCCTTAAAAAAAACGGATATTTTTGTAAAATAAAATTTCCGGTTTATCCGGGAATATTTCTAATATACTAATGAAAACTATTTCAATTACCGAGAAACTGATATTTTATTTTGTCTGCTTAGGCATTGTAGTGATTAGTATTATTGGCTCCTATTCCTATTATTTTGCTAAAAAGGCATTGCTAAACCGCACCTTCGACCAGTTGATTTCGTTACGCCTGGAAAAGAAAAACAGGATCGAACAGTTTTTTCTCGACCGTGACCGCGATATCAATCTCATCTCCAAATCAGAAGAAATAAAGAAAATCATTGATGTTTTAGATTCTCCGGTGAAATCCGTTGAAAAGATCAATACGCTTCAATACAATTCCCAGTTGGGCAAATACATCGGTTCCTACGGTTATTATCAGCGACTTTATGTGGTGAGCCGGAATAATTCTGTGTTTAACATCAATCCGCTGCCAACCGGTTTAAAAAACAATTCCGGTATTACGGTTCTCTCCGGTCAAAACTTGGGCAACTTTTGTAAGGAACTGGAACGGTCGAAAAAAACCAGTATCCAGGATTTAACTAAGTCTACGTTATTGATTTATATCGGAACACCCGTTTTTGATGAAACAAAGAACATTATTGGTTATGTAGTACTCGAAATTCCCGTTACGGCCATTAATAAAATAATGTTTAATTATTCGGAAAAGAACGGACTCGGCAAAACCGGGGAAACCTATCTGGTAGGAAATAATTACCTGATGAGGAGTAATTCAAGATTTAAAGAAAATGCCATCTATACAATAAAAGTTACTTCTCAATCGGTATTAAATGCTTTTAATGGAAAAACGGGTTACGACATTGTAAAAGATTACCGGGATATTTCCTGCTTAAGTTCCTACAGCAAGGTAAATATTGAAGGGCTGCATTGGGTAATTCTGGCCGAAATTGATGAAAGAGAAGCGATGGTTCCCGTCTATTCTATACGCAACAACATTTTATTGCTAAGCATAATTATTGCCGCAAGTGTATTTATCTTTGCTTTTCTCGTTTCACGAAAGATTACGCACCCTCTTAAAAAGCTGCAAAAAGCAAGCGAGCAAATCGGCACAGGAAATTATAATGTTGCATTAAAAGTATCTTCCCGCGATGAAATTGGGTTTCTTACCGAGACATTTAACCGGATGACATTACGTCTGAAAAAACAAAGCAAACAGATAGAAGAAGAAAAGACAAAAAGGGTAAGTTCGCTGATAGACGGGCAGGAAATGGAAAGGCAACGATTGTCGAGAGATTTGCACGATAGTCTTGGACAATCCCTTTTGGCAGTAAAAATAAAACTCGAACAGGCGAAAAGCGCCAATGTTGAAAAAGGTCAGCAAATCATACACGAAACGCAGGAGCTTCTGCGAGATACGATACAGGAAATACGGAATATTTCAAACGATCTTATGCCTCCGGTGTTGGAAGCATTCGGGATGGAACAGGGATTGAAAAATCTCTGTAAAGACACAGCAAAAAATACTGGAATACCTATAGAATTTACAAGTAAAAATATTCCTGATTCATTGGATAAAAGAGTACAAATTTACGTCTACCGGATCGCCCAGGAAGCGATCAATAATATCACCAAACATTCAGCCGCCACCGAAGCCTCGTTAAAAATATCATGCAGTCAAAATTTGATTTCCCTTATCGTTTCCGATAATGGCAAAGGATTTGAAATTGAAAAAAATGATATAAACGGTAATGGAATCATGAATATTAAGGAAAGAGTGGAATTGCTAAGAGGCGAATGCAAATTTTATTCTTCCTTGGGAAAAGGAACTCAAATAAATGTTAAAATACCCATCTGATATGACAGAGATTAAAATAATTTTGACAGATGACCATCGCATCTTCCGCGACGGCATAAAATCATTGCTATCCGATACTGATTTTATAAACATTATCGGTGAAGCTTCTGACGGTAACGAGTTATTGGATTTGCTAAAAACGCTTAAACCCGATGTGGTTATTCTCGACATATCCATGCATGGACTTTCGGGAATCGAAGTCTCGCGCCAGATTTCCTCTTTATATCCCGAAATAAAAATTATGATCCTGTCTATGCACACCAATGAAGAATTTGTTATCAATTCCATCAAAGCAGGAGCCAAAGGGTATTTACCCAAAGACACTTCAAAGGAAGAACTGCTGGAAGCAATAAAAATCTTATCCGAAGGAGGCGAGTATTACAGCAAATTGGTCTCGGATAACCTTCTGAAAGGATATATCAAAAATTTCAAGGTAGAGCAAAACCTGATGGAAAAGCAGGAATTAACCCAAAGAGAAATCGAGATTTTAAAACTTGCTTCCAGTGGTTACACCAACAAAGAAATGGCGGATAAACTTTTCATAAGCACCAAAACCGTAGATGCACATAAAAATCACATCATGCAGAAACTGAAGTTAAAAAACACCGCAGAATTGGTACTTTATGCGGTAAAAAACAAGATCATTGAGGTTTAATCCCAAAATACTTTTCGATTCCTTGTATAAGAATTTTTCTTAGTAAGTAAAAAAACGGCTTACAAATAAATCAAATTTTAACCTATTGTTAACCGCCTAAGGCGATTTTACATTTGCGCTTTTAAAAAATATTAAAAGCCATGATCGTAAAATCTGCCAAGTTAAGTTTATTTCTATTATTGACCCTATTGTTATGTGGCTCATTAAAATCGCAGAACAGTTCAGAAAATGATTCCACAAAAACGAAGCTAAAATTAAATTTTAGTGCCGATGTAATGAGCCGGTATGTCTGGAGAGGATGCGATTATGGCAATTCGCCAAGCATACAACCAACGCTATCACTTTCATGGGCAAACCTTGAAGCCGGTTGCTGGAGTGCCGTTTCCACTCAAAATAATTACAAAGAAGTTGACCTGTATGCAAAATATACATACAAAAAAATATCCCTGATTGTTACAGATTACTATATTCCTTTCAACAATAGTGGAATATCCTCGTCGCCCGATAACCGATACTTTTATTATGACGATAAAAAAACAGCCCATTCTTTGGAAGGTTCGGCGCTTTATAAAGGTGGAGATAAGTTTCCGTTTTGGTTGCTTGGAGGTGTTTACTTTTATGGAAACGACAAACGATGGGGCTGTGATGCAAAAAAAGACTCCACCGATAAAACCTACTATTCCTCTTATTTTGAAGCGGGTTACACTTTTGCCATACAGGAAAATAGCGCCGATTTATTTGTAGGATTTACTCCCCAAAAAGGAGCTTATGGTAATGATGCTGGTATTATTAATATGGGAGTAACAGGTTATCGTAAAATAAAAATCACCAGCGATTTTTCATTACCTGTCAAAGGATCTTT